>Ga0307379_10002448_pt1 | contig 27546 bp, 21 predicted proteins | sample UN2MG_FD_202237 | JGI IMG/M metagenome (GOLD analysis project Ga0307379, IMG submission 202237) | Soil microbial communities from Risofladan, Vaasa, Finland - UN-2 | ecosystem: Environmental > Terrestrial > Soil > Coastal area > Acid sulfate soil | place: Finland: Risofladan, Vaasa | collected...
AGAACGCTCTCAGGAGTATCTGAAGCTCCTCGCCCAGGTGTCGAGGGTTGCAAAGAACAGGAACGCAGTCCGGGAGATGCTCGCCGCGCTGACCCCATCGGTGCTGAGGGAGGTGTTTCTCCGGTTCGCCACAGGCGGGCTTTTGAAAAAGGAGGAGAAGGGAAAGAGCAAGCTATTCGTCATCGTGCTCTACGAAAGGCGTTTTCTCGACGATATCGTACAGCTGTTTCTCGAGCAGGGGATACGGGGCGCATCCGTGATGGATTCCTCCGGAATAAGCGATGTCCTCTCCAAGGTCCCGCTTTTCGGCGATTTCCTCAACTTTCTCGGCGAGCGTGAAAACACGAGCAAGACGATAATCACCGTTGTGCCTGAAAACGAGATCCCCACGCTCATCGAGGGGATCGAGGACATCATGGGAGACCTCGACACACACTCCGGCGCAATGGTGTTCACCCTCGACATATCCTACATGAAGGGCTCTATGGAGGCCATCTAATCCCTATTTGACAAGTATCAGCCCCCGTTGACACTAAAAGTATCAGCGAGTGTTTACAGTTACAGGATTATTCAATATCCTAATAATTCTCTGAAAATCAACCCTTTAAGAGTCAGGTAAGGGTTAATTTTCAAGGGGTTTCTAATTATCATTTTAAGTGTCAACGCTGGGTGATATATATCACCTATTGCTCATAAGTCGCCGTAAACAGCAAGCGAAATGGGGCTTTTGGCGGTTTCCTCACCGCATACTCTTTTTCACCGTCCAGCTGCGCCGCTACCAAATCCGTGAGCAAACCGCATCCCCATTGCTCATAAGTTACAATTTATTAGACCCTATCTCAAGGTTGCCTGAAATTATCATTTACGAATGGTTACAGATGTAAATAGAACATTGCCAACAGCATGTCTTCGAAGCGACGCTTCAGTCCCCATTATACCCAAATCTCAAAAAAAGGGCATATACAGATTGCTTCGTCTAGCAGAAACCCTCATGGGTTTCTGCACCTCTCGCAATGACAACCAACACCACGTTCTATTCGCCCTACATAGTATTATATCACGCCTAAATTGAAAGAAACGCGGCCTCAAGCTCGTACCGCACCGATCGCCCCTTCATAGTCAGGTTCCTCGGTAATCTCGCCGACGAGCTGTGTGTAGATCACCCGGTCTCTCTCATCGAGTACAACCACAACCCGTGCCAGAAGACCAGCGAGCGGCCCGTCCGTGATCTCGCACCCGTAGCTTCGACCGAAATCACGGTTTCTGAGCTGGGAAAGAGTTATCATATTATCAATTCCTTCGGAGGAACAGAACCTGTCCTGTACAAAAGGCAGATCGTTGCTGATTGTAAGGATAACGGTGTCTGAAAGAGACTTCGCACTCTCGTTGAACCTACGTGCCGAAGCGGGCACCTGCCAGTATCGAGAGAGGACACGATGTTCAGAATCTTTTTCTTTCCCGTGAAATCCTTTAGAGTGACATCACTGAGGTCTCTCTTCGTCAGCACCCAATCGGCTGCCTCTGTCCCCTTTTCGGGGAGCTCTCCTGATGTGTGAACCGGTTTTCCATTCAGATGTATCGTTGCCATGCTTTTGTTCCTACATCGTCCTTTATGAAATAGTCTGGAATGTCCCGAAGAGCAGAGCATCATAAGCCTTCATCCTTAAAAGACAGCACGCGACTTAATTTCTCTCTTGAATGATATCTACACGTAACATCGAGACATGATAAAAAATTATACTTCCGCCCGTACCTGTTAACGCTCTTTTCGTTTTACCACCAATATTGTATCGGGCCTTTATCGGCTTTTCCAGGAGTAAACCCGATCAAAAACATGCTTGAAACTGCGTCCAGGCAAACGTATTTTTTCTTAGGAGAGTATTACGAGCCGAGAGGATACTGCTCTCAAAGATGAAAGATCGAGACACCCGGAGGCAAATAGGGTTTCGCCCTCTTTAGACCGGGGGAGGTTTCCGATGCGGAGGATGAAAAATACAAGATCCTCTGTTCCGCCCTTTACAAACCCTTGTCCGAGACGGGCCGTTCAGAAGATATGTTCCGCACCCTAAAGCAGAAAAGAAGCGTGCTGAGAAGCTCGATCTCTTGTCTACGTTGATAATACTCTTATACATCAATAACTCCTTTTAAGAGTCGTTAATTGTTTGGTAAATATTGTTATTTTTTGCCTATTCTATAGAAGAAGCAATTATAGAGTTGAAAGGGGGAGAACGATGAAAAGAGTAATGCTTCTTGTTATTACCCTGATCTTTATATGCGTGACAGGTTCCCTGTTTGCGGACGGCGACTTCGATCTTGATTTCAAGCTCGACATGTCCGTCTCGATCCCTTCGGGTTTCTTCATCACACCGAGCGTGAGGGCAATGTACAACATGGGTACATTCGGCGCCGGAGCGGAGCTCAAATATTCGCATAACCTGAAGTATAATGACTCCTACTTCCTAGGCTTCGGCCTTGTCGAACTGGGTCCCATTTACGGAGGGCTCGGGTTTGCCGCAAAGCTCACCGATGCACACGACCCTACAGGTGAGTACTACTTTGCCACTCCTGAAACAGACGTAACCCTCGCTCTTACGGGCGGAGCCCTGTTCAAACCCATTCCGCTCGGTCCGGGGAAGCTCGGGTTCAACGCAGGCTTCGACCTCTACGCATCGGCAACCCCGGTAAAGCAGACGGATGTAAGCAACCCCGCTGACCTTATCGGCGCTCTGTTCACCTCCGGGATCGCGAGCGGTTTCAACGCCATATTCAACCTCTTCAAGATAAACCTTGGAGTAAACTACACGGTTGAGTTCTAGCTCCAGTCTCGAACGATTCTCCGAAGATACCAGGAGCTTGGGGCGCAGATACATACTACCGTGAGAATACGGACTGCCCTAGAACGAGCCCTGTGTGCTCACTACCTATTTTATGAACACACCCGCAGATGGCTCAACAATTCACGGACCGCAGAAAGCTCAATCAGCACTCATGGTGCTTGAGGATAGAGGAGATTAGAGACCGGACCCGTCTAGAACCCGCCGGGCTCCAGCTCCCTGAAGGACCGTTTTCCCCCTAAAAAAACCTTATATCTGTACACAGATGGCACCGTGAGAGGTAGCCTCGCGGGGGCTCTCTGTACCCGAAATCACAGGCAAATTTGAACAGCCCCTCCATGTCGTCATGTGCGAGCAACCCGATCACAGGGCGTTCATCCGGCTCAATCCCCTCCTCGAGGAGAGAGGCGAGGTCCCGGCAGTCACAAAAGTGAGATACCGCCGCAGTATCCGGGGAGTTGTCAAAATGGTTGTGCCAGGGCCTTTTGAAATCCCCCGACACATCCGGCCCAGAAGAGGTCATCCGCCCTGTACCGGGGAGCATCATCACCGAGCCTATACGCCGCCCGTCCCATAAAAAAGAACTCGATATTCCGGTGAGAGCCCAAACCCCTGAGCTTTTTGTACGTCTCATATGGAAGCGTTCCTTCAATCCCTAGCCCTGTGAACAGACGAAAGTACTCGATCTGATACACAAACATATTGCGGCCGAATATCTCATAACCGGTCTCCACCGCCATCTTCGTTCGTCGGAAGGGAACTCACTCCAGGTAGAAAGGGTTCACAGATATAATGATACCCTTCAGCCCCTTGTTTTTCAAAAGAAGCATCTTCTGTTTCGTCAGCTTTTTGTCGACACACCACACTGCGTTCGTTTCGACGAAGGTCGATGCTATCCCGTAGAATTCCGCCGTCTCTACGGCGCTTTCGAGGAGATTGAAGTTAAGAAACGGGTCGCCCCCGGTGAAGTGGAGCCCATGATTCAGGCTCACATACTCCGGACCGTACGGTGAGGGGCCGATCCTTTCGGCGAGGCCGGAAAGGATGCTCTCGAGATCCTTGTGTGAGATCCAGTCACCCTCCCACCGTGGGGAGCATGCGTACATACAGTGGAGGCATTCGCAGGAACATCTGTAGGAAAGTATAAAGCCGCCGGATACCGGAGATGGAACCTTTATCCTCAACCGTCCTCCTGTCCATTCTGCTCGACAGTGTACCGGATCCCATCGACAATAAACGTACGTTGGACGCTGAGGTCTATATCAGGAAAAACGAAAGTCTCGACCCTTCCCCCGTTGGGAGCGATACCGATCACGTTTACCCGCCTGTAGGTCTTCTTCTCCTTGTTGTAGCGCGGCTCCTTCAGGAAAAGTGTGTACATCTTCCCCCTCGGGATCTCGAACACGAAGTTATAGTCGACCTTTTTTACGTCGATCTCCGGGATCTCGTTGAGCATTTTCGGTCTCGAGTATCCTCTTTTTTTTTCCTCGCCATCGACGAGGTACGCTTTTTCCGCCTGCTCGACCATGAGTACGAGCCGGTCTCTTTTTACGATCTCCTCCTCTGTTCGTTCGAGCAGAGAGAGAAAATCTTCCTTCCTGAGGTCGGACAGCTCGTCACACGGGATAAAGAAGATCTTCTCCGGATAGCGGTGCTTGCGCTTCGTGAGGTCGTACCACTTTATATTCTGACCTGGCTTTGAGAGCTCGATTACGATGTTCTCCGCATCTTCGCTGTAGCTGTTGTTCTCCTGGTCCCTCTCCCAGTTGTTCGCAACGAGCAGGGTGGTCTTTTTTCTGTAAAGACTTTCGAAGTATCCGTACACGACCATAGAGTGGTGCATCTTGTTCGAAAGGTAGGGTATGATCACCGTCTTTCCGTTTCGTATGCTCTCCTCTATAAGGTCGATCTCCACCTCAAGACCCTCTTTGCTCTGTTTTCCCACGAGGTCTATCTTTCCACCGATGAAATTTTCGAAGACGATATCATTCTGGAGGAAGTCCATCTGTCTTACGATCCTGGGATCGAGCTCATCTATCTCGTAGACCTTGGTGTAAGGTTCCGGAATCGATTCAGGATGGGAGTGGTAGTAGACCTCGCCCCCGGAGAATCCGTAGCATCTTCCTATGCTCCCCTTGTAGATCGTATACATCAGGTAGATGAGCAGAGCCTCCTGGTCTTTAGAGAGCGTTCCGAATCGCTCCCGGGCCCATTCCGCCACGGTTTCGGAGACAAAACCGATCTGGTTCTCGAACTTCCCGTCATTTGCGAACCGGAAGTTATCTCTTCCCCACTGGAAGTCCGCGAAGGATATGGTGAACTCCCTCATGAACCTTCCGTAGGAGGTTTCTATGAACAGGGAGGCGGTATATGTTCCGGCCTTCCGGTATGGGGAACCCCGAAAGAGCACCTCTCCGCTGAACTTTTCGAGTGCGAGGTCGATTTCCCCGTCGCTCTCGAAATCGAATGACACGGTCCTGATATCGTCCATGTCTGTGCCTGCGATCACCCACTCCAGCACAGGCGGCGTGCCGCTGTGGCACTCGACATCGACCCTGATCTCCCTGTTTCTGAAATCGTACAGCGTGTCGTAGCTTCTCTGGTACAGCCTCTCGTCCCCGTAGGCAGAGAACAGGCCGAGGGAGAGAGCGAGAAGGATTGATAGAATGAAGGTTATAAGAAAAGATGGTCTTCTTTCGGTTGCTGATGGGCCCATAGAATCCCTACTGCAATGAATCGAGTATCCCTTTCACCCGGTCGCGCGCCTTTATGTGGGAATCGACGCGGTCGCGCTCCCTCTCGACTATCTTCCCGGGCGCCTTTGTGAGGAACTCTTTGTTTTTCAGCTTTTTCGAAGACCTCAATATTTCAGCCTCGAGGCGGTCATGCTCCTTCTTGAGCCTCTGTTTCTCCTTTTCCACATCGATCAGTCCTCGAAGCGGGAGATACACCTCATATCCGCTGCCGACCGCAGAGGCGCTCTCGGCCGGTTTCTTCATATCCACGCCGTATTCGATGCTGCGAAGTTTCGCGAGAGAGAGAATGACCTCCATCTGCTTCTCTATGACGCTCGATACGATCTTTGATGAGGTCTTCATGAGAACCTCCGCCTTGAGCTCAGGAGGAACGTTGAGCTCTCCCCGTATATTTCTGATATTGTAGACGAGCTCCTTGATAATGTCCATCCGCTCGACACTCTCTCTGCACACGTTTTTTTTGTTGTAGTCGGGATAGGAGGCAACCATTATGCTCTTCGGCCGCTGCCCGGGCAAGCTCTGCCAAGGCAACCTCTGCCAGATCTCCTCAGTGATAAAGGGCATGATCGGATGGAGAAGCCGTAATGAACCCTCAAGGACCCTGATGAGCATCCACGCTGCGTGAGATCTATCGCGGCCGTCGTCGCTGTAGAGCTTGACCTTCGATATCTCTATGTACCAGTCACAGAATTCGTGCCAGAAGAACTCGTATATGAGGGAGGATGCCTCCATGAGCTTGTACCCGCCGAGATAACGGTTCATATCCTTCACTGTATTCTCGAACAGGGTGAGGATCCATCGATCGGCGGTATCGAGATCGCCCTCTTCCACCTCCTGGAGATCGACATCCTCGGTGTTCATGAGGATGTAGCGGGAAGCATTCCATATCTTGTTCGCGAACCGGGCGCCGATTGCGAACTTATCCATGGAGAGGAGGAGGTTCTGCCCGAGCGGAGTGATGTTGACGATCGTGTACCGCATGGCGTCGGCACCGTAGTTGTCGACCACCTCGAGCGGATCGATGCCGTTTCCGAGGGATTTGCTCATCTTCCTTCCCTTCTCATCCATCACCACGCCATGTATATACACATCACCGAACGGTATCTCTTTCATGAACTCAAGCCCGCTCATTATCATCCTCGCGACCCAGAAGAAGAGAATTCCCGGGTCTGTAACGAGTACAGCAGTAGGATAGTAGTAGCCCAGTTCACAGGCGGCGCGAGAACCGTCCTGTGGTTCTGCAGGCCACCCGAGAGTGGAAAAGGGCCAGAGCTGAGATGAAAACCAGGTATCGAGAACGTCATCGTCCTGGTAGATGTTTTCAGACCGGCACGACCGGCATGCGCTCGGCTCATCGACCGAGGCAAAAACCTCCCCGCATTCGGAGCAGTAGTACACAGGGATCCTGTGGCCCCACCATATCTGACGGGATATGCACCAGTCCCTGATATTGGTCATCCAGTTCATATACACCTTCTTCCACCGGTTCGGGTAGAAGCGTATCTTCCCCTCTTCCACTGCCTTTATCGCAGGTTCAGCGAGCGGTTTCATACGGACGAACCACTGCTCCGAGAGATAAGGCTCGATCGTGGTGTGGCAGCGGTAGCAGTGGCCGACCTCGTGCGAGTAGGGCTCCTGCTTCACGAAAAGCCCCTTCTCCCTGAGCTCGTCGAGAACCACTTCCCTGCACTCATACCGGTCCATGCCGACACACTCCGGTATGCCGTTCTCGTTTACCGTCGCATCTTCACGGAATATGTTGATCCGGTCGAGCCCGTGCCTCTCGCCGATCGCGAAATCGTTCGGATCGTGTGCAGGAGTTATCTTCAGCGCCCCTGTACCGAACTCCCGGTCCACGTACGCGTCGGTGATCACAGGGATCTCTCGATCTGCAAGGGGCAGGACAACCGTCTTCCCCACGAAGTCCATGTAGCGGTCGTCATCCGGGTTTACGGCAACCGCAGTATCCCCGAGCATCGTCTCCGGCCTTGTCGTCGCGATCACGAGGCTTCGGTCTTCATCCTTCAAAGGGTAGCGGATATAGTAGAGGAATCCCTGGTGGGTCTCGTGGGAGACCTCTTCGTCGGACAGAGCGGTCTGGCACCTTGGACACCAGTTGATAATGTACTCTCCGCGATAGATGAGCCCCTTGTCGTAGAGCCGCACGAACACCTCGCGGACGGCCCTCGAGAGGCCCTCATCCATGGTGAAACGCTCGCGATCCCAGTCACAGCTCGCACCGAGATGTTTCAGCTGCTCAATGATGCGGCCGCCGTACTCCTCTCTCCACTTCCACACGAGCTCGATGAAACGCTCTCTCCCCACCTCCTGCCTCGTCCGTCCCTCGGATGCGAGCTGTCGCTCGACAACATTCTGGGTAGCTATTCCCGCGTGGTCCGTTCCAGGCATCCAGAGAGCATTGTACCCCTGCATCCGCCGCCAGCGGATGAGAATGTCCTGTATCGCGTTGTTCAGGCCGTGCCCCATGTGGAGCGCGCCTGTCACGTTGGGAGGCGGTATGACGATAGTAAACGGTTTCTTCTCAGGATCGACCTCGGAAGAAAACAGTTTCTCATCTTCCCAGAATTTGTACCACCTTCTTTCCACGCGCTTCGGGTCGTACTTCTTATCGATCTCCATCTCGGCAGTCTCATCTCTCTCAAATTAGCCCTTGGGGCTTAAAAAATACTCTGTTTATGCTTATTGCAAATTTCTATATCATAATTTTAGCCACCATGAACTTAATTTATGAGCCGGCTGATGTCAACGAGAATATCCCCTATCGGACCCGGGCCCTCCTGAGGATCGTGTAGAAGAAAGCTGCAACGGGAAACTGCGTAAGGATGCACGCGGCAACTCCGAGGACTGCCCCTCCTTTGAAGGAGGTGATTGCAACAACCGTCGCTATGGAGAGGTTCCGTGTGCCGTTCTCATAGATCAGCGGGATCGACCTCTCCTCTTCTATCCTGAAAAGTCTTGTGAGATAGATCGAGATCACGAAAGAAACAGTATAGTAGAGCGCGGATGTGAGAACACCCCACGCTATTATCCCTGGGTTGTCCGTAATCACCTGTGCTCCCATCGCAACGGAGATAAGAATGATGAACAGCTCGATGATACCGGACAGAGTGGAGAGTGTCGGCTTTATCTTCTGAAGCAGGTCACCCGTCAGCCATCTTTTCATCACCCGCTTCAGCACAATGGCGAGAATAAACGGGATAACGATGAGGAAGCCGAGGTTTTTTATGAGAAGTATAAGAGAAAAGTAGGAGCTTGTTCTGAAGAAAAGCGAAAACCCGAGCGGAACGAGGAATATCCACACAACGAAGGTGAAAGACTGGATAATAAGAGTAAAGAGTATGTCCCCTTCAAGGAAGCCGGTCCAGGCGGACAGCATCGCGTTAGGAGGGACTGTGGACGATATGACAATCCCTCTCTGCAGGTAGGAAAACTGCTCTGGTATGATGTAAGAAATACCGTAAGCGACAAACGGCCCCAAAATGAAGAGGATGAAGCTCACCGCCATGGGGTAAAGGTAGTGCTTCAGCATGGCGAGGCTTCTAAGACTCGTTGGAAACACCATGATAAAGACCATGATGAAAAGAAGGGGAATGACGATGAATTGAAGAGAGAGCACCCGCTGCTCATTAAACCTTCCCGCGAGATAACCGACGACCATGGCGAGAAGGACCCAGAGGAGTATGTACTTTCTTACCCATAGATTGAAGTTTCTCATACACGGCTCTCTGAAGCTGTATTGAAGAATAGTACCATATGTCGGGGATATTACCACATTAAAAAAAGGTTTTATGATCCTTCAAACGCCGCTCCGTATCCGGACGGACAGGACGATCGAGTCCTCTGTTTAAACAGATCTTTGGTCTGTTTAAACATACTCTATGCCGAGGCCTTCGAGGACCTTCATGCAAACCCATAAGTTCTTTTTTCGGTCGTTTTCGGTGAGAGAGATCCTCACAGTATCCCCGATCCCGGCAATCAGCAGCGGGGCGAGCCCGCATACAGACCTCACGACACCGTCCATCCCGAATCCCGCCTCCGTGATCCCTACGTGGAGAGGGTAGGCCACTCTTCGTGCAGCCTCCCTGTTGGCCTCAACTGTGAGTCTTATGTCTGGCGATTTCAAAGAAATCACGATATCTTCGAATCCCTGACGCTCCAGAAGTGAAACCTCTTTCAGCGCACTCTCGACCATCGCCTCCGAGTTTCTCCCGCCGTATCGGTACAGGACATCCTTTCCGAGTGAGCCGGAGTTTACCCCGACCCTTATTGGCACCCCTCTCTCCTTCGCCGCACGAACGACCTCGAGGAGCTTTCGAGAGCTGCCGATGTTACCGGGGTTTATCCTCAGTTTGTCGCAGCCGGCTTCGAGAGCGAGCAAGGCAAGTTTATAGTCGAAATGTATGTCCGCAACCACCGGTATACCGCAAAGCCGTCTGACGGTCTTCACTGCAAGCGCCGACTCAGGGTCCGGAACAGCTACCCTCACCAACCGCAGCCCGATCTCCTGCAGTGACCTGATCTGTCTCACCGATGCCGAAACGTCCCTTACCGGTACAGATGTCATCTCCTGGATGACGACGGGATTAGACCCTCCGATCTCGAGGTCTCTGACACGTACAGTACTCGCTTTCCTCCTCTCAATCCCGATCTTCGTGGCTACACCCTCCTGTCTAGCCTCTCTTTTTTTTACTGCCGCACAACCAGTCCTGAAGCCCTCTCAGGTGGAGGAGGAGTGAATCGGGAAGCTCGACGTCGTCGTAGCGCATAGGATCTCCCTTTTTCACATCTCTCTTCAGCTTTGCACCAGTAGAAAGCCCGAGGGGAAGAAGGCCCTCATCTTCTGCAACAGAATACCTCTCTATGCCGCCGCGGGAGGAGAACCCGCCGATCTCGTCGACAGTCTCTCCCTCCTTGATATCTTTTTTCGCCAGCGTGATGACCTCGGTAGTCGGAGCGCTTGCTGTCCTGAGCACCGGTTTTTTGTACAGGCATGCCGTGCCGACAGACACAGGAACCTCTATGTTGGTGAGGTGGTACGGGCGGTACAAGAGATGGCATGGCCCCTCCCCTACCTTGAGGTACCGAAGCGTCTCGTTTACTATTCTCCCATGATGCCGTACAACGGCAAAAACTCCGGGTGCCACATCTCCGACCGCGTAATCGACGACACCCTCCCTCGAAAGAATCCCTCCTTCTTTCTCGAGACAGAATACCCCTGCAAGCTCCTCGACCGACGCCGCTGGTCCGTGCATGTTCCTCCTGTCGATCGTGAACCCGCACGAGTTTGCAACAGCGCTCATCTCAACCATCGTCTTTGTACCGTCAACGAACTCAGTCAGCATCCTGGGGTTCAGCCCCATAGAGGCCGCCCGCGTCGCGAGTGAATCCGGATCGGCCGAGAGATCGAGCGGGTTGTTCTTCCCCTTGCCGCATGCGACCACAGTAAATCCCAGTGTGCGGGCGAAATCGCAGAGCTCTTTTACCGCGGCCGGTTCATCTCCGGAGCACACGGTGTACACCACGCCGGCCCCTTCTGCGAGCCTTGCCAGATAGTACCCGCAGGTCACATCCGTCTCGACATTGAGCATCCCTACATGCTTTCGGTTCATTATACTCCTGAAAGCGACCTCCGCACCGACCTCCGGGATACCGGTCGCCTCGATTACCATATCGATGCCTTCGAGCTCCGGTATCACACGGTGATCCTCAGTCACTGCCCTCTCCTCAGGCCAAGAAAGTCCCCTACCGTCAGCTGCGTTTTCTATTTTTCGATAGCGGGAAAGCCCGACAGCCTCGAAACAGCCTGTCGCCCGTTTTATATCGATATCCGCAACCGCAACGACCTCCATCCCGGGAGCGCTCTCCAGAACCTCTACTATACCTTTCCCCATGAACCCGGCTCCTACGAGCCCCACTCGTATCGGGCGTTCGAGCGCCCGCAACTCATCGTACAGGATCATCCGTCACCTCCCCAGGAACGCTAATATGTCAGATGATGAGTATTGACCATTAATTAGTCGCTGGTGAATAATTACCAATTCACCAACATTGCTTTATACACCAGCTCAATAATTAGTTGCGAGTGAAATAGTTACATGAAACCAACTTATTCATCAATGTCTTTTCTTGTTGAACATACTAATCATTCACCAAGAACTAATTATTCCAATATTTAGAATTATTCAAAAGGCCTGAACCGGCCCACAAGCTTATTTAAAACAGGAACCTCGAACTATTAATAATATCCCCGCAGAATAAGAAGGGGAACAACAAAATAACCGCTTCTCTTTTGGTTTGAAATATATAATTTTCTTTATATACTATATGAAACATATCACAGTTTTTAGAGGAGCGGGGTACATGAGAAAACCGCTTATCACGGTTTTTGTTTTTTTTCTGACCATCATGATGGCGGTCACTGCTACCGCTCAACAGGAGAGCGTCACACTCAACTTCGACGACGTCGAGATACCGCTGTTTTTGAAAACAATGAGCGAGCTCACGGGTAAGAGCTTCGTTCTCAGTGAAAAAGTGAAAGGAAGGATAAGCTTTGTTTCATCAAAGGGCGTACCGGTAGATGCGGTGTACGATATCGTCATCTCCATTCTCAGGGCACAGGGGTTCATCGCCGTTCCTCAGGAGGAGGGTATCGTCCATATCTACCCTGCTCAGGAGGCTCTCAAGCTTCCAGGGAGCATCTACTACGGAACAGAGCCGGCTCCGGTTGGGAAGGATGTTATAATCACGCAGATCGTACCGCTCAAGAACGCGGCAGCCAATGACATAGCAAACGTGGTAAGGCCGTTGTTCCCGAACGTGCTTCTGCTCACCACGTACCCCCGCACAAACGTCCTCATAGCCAACGGGGCGTCAGCCACGATAAACCTCCTTCTGTCGATGATAGAGCTGCTCGATACACCGATCCCGACAGAGGTTTCCGACATACACATTTACAATCTGGAAAATTCCAACGCAGAGACCATGGCCCAGACGCTCTCAAACCTCGCGAGCACCATACCCGTACGCAAGGACAATAAAACACCCGAAGAGAGTTCCGCGCCGTTTACAGAACGGTTCAAGGTCGTTGCAAACAAGGAGACTAACTCACTCATTATAATCAGCGCCCCTGGCGATTACGAAAAGATAAGGGGGATCATACGGGATCTCGACCTGAAACGCGAACAGGTCCTCGTCGAGGCTCTTATCGTTGAGATCACACTCGACGACGACGAGTCTCTCGGTTTCGACTGGAACGCGATCATCGATACAGGCAGCGGCGTGAATGCGGTTGCGGCCTCAAACACCGGCATGATGGCCGAGAGCATGGCGACAGGGGGCCTTTCCGGTCTCACAGTCGGCCTGCTCAACGGCACAGTACCAAGCGTGTGGGCGATACTCAACGCCAACAAGGAAAAGACGAACTTCAAGATCCTCTCCACTCCAGAAATCGTTACCATCGACAACCAGGAGGCGATCATCACCATAGGAGAACAGATCCCCTTCCTTACCAGCTCCAGGGTTGACGAGAACAACAACATTATATCCACCTACGATTACAAGGACATAGGGATCGCCCTCAAGATCACGCCGCACATCAACAAGAACGGTTATATCACCATGGAAATCAACCAGCAGGTGAAGAAGCTGGTGGAGGGCACCTCGATCCTGCAGAACCCCTCGGTGTACAATCGTGAGATCACCTCTAAGATCACCGTAATGAACGAGCGCACCATCGTTATCGGCGGCCTTATCCGGGACGACACGGTAAATATAGAGCAGAAGGTCCCGCTCCTCGGTGACATCCCGCTTCTGGGGCTCCTCTTCAGAAAAGATACCAAACAGCGAATACGAACTAACCTCATGATCTTCATCACACCGCATATCATCACAGAGGATTTTGCTGCACAGAGGATCACCGAAAAGAAGAGGGAAGAACAACAAGAGTTCGAGAAAGCCGGAGAATAAAAGGGATGCCAGAAGAAGAGAAGAAAAAGTACCTTGGCCTCCGGCTCGGTGAGATCCTCGTTCTCATCGATAAAATAGGGTCTGAAGAGCTGGAGTCCCTGCTCATCGCCCATAAGAACACACCCCTACGCCTCGGTGAGTTTCTGCTGCAGAGAGGCATCATAACAGAGGATGACCTCCTCGAAGCACTCTCCCTTCAGCTCGACGTGGAGTATCACCGGGACCTCTTGAAGGATTCAGGGGCCGTTCTCTCCTCCAACCTGCCGCACGGCTTCATCAGGAAGAACAATATAGTCATACTGCGTGAGACCGATGACCTCGTCGAAATCGCATTAAACGACACTTCGCAGCTCGGGGCAATAGAAAACATTAAGACAATGACAGGCAAGGATGTCAAGCCGGTGCTCGCGAAGAAGCTCGATATTCTCCGCATTGCGGACATCCTCGCAGGTGAAGAGTATGAGAGCGCGGACAAGGTGATAGACGATCTTAAACAGGACGGCGAGAACATCCAGATACTCGGCGAGAACGAACAGACGGAGCAGGATGTCCTCGATCTTGCAAACGAGGCCCCGATCATCAAGCTCGTCAACCTCATGATTACCGAAGCGCTGAAGGAGCGCGCCAGCGATATTCACATAGAACCGTCAGAAGAGGGGATCACGGTGCGGTACCGGATCGACGGGATACTGTACAACGCACTTTCCCCGCCGAAACGGTACCAGCAGGCGATCGTGTCGAGGGTGAAGATCATGGCCAATATGAACATAGCGGAGAACCGCCTGCCGCAGGATGGAAGGATCAAGGTGAAGTACGGAACAAGCGATGTCGATATAAGAGTGTCCACGGTTCCATCCGTCGTTGGAGAGAGGGTCGTGATGAGGCTTCTCGTGAAGGACGACCGCCGTTTCGATCTTACCAAGCTGGGAATGAATGAGGATTTTTTAAAGAGTTTCAGGGACATGCTCCACATACCGCACGGTATCATAATCGTATCCGGACCCACGGGAAGCGGGAAGACGACAAGCCTCTATGCAGCGATCCGGGAGATCAACACACCTGACAAGAACATCATCACCATAGAGGACCCTGTCGAGTATAGAATAAAGGGGATCAGTCAGATACAGGTGAACCCCAAGATCAACCTTACATTTGCGGTAGGCCTCAGGTCGATCCTCCGCCAGGACCCTGAAATCATAATGGTGGGGGAGATCAGGGACCATGAAACCGCTGAGATCGCCATTCAGGCGGCGATGACCGGACACCTCGTCTTCTCTACGGTCCACACGAACGACGCATCCTCAGCAGTAGTAAGGCTTCTGGATATAGGTGTAGAGCCCTACCTCATCGCATCAACCGTCACTGGGTTTCTCTCCCAGAGGCTCGTGAGGGTCCTCTGTCCTGAATGCAAGGAGAGCTACAGGCTCGACCCTGAGATTCTCCGGCAGGAGGGGATAGATCCTGCGCTCTTCAGAAAAAAAACCGTGTTCAAACCTAAGGGGTGCCCGAAGTGCAACAGTACAGGCTTCTTCGACAGAATAGGAATATACGAGATGATCAGGCTGAACGAGAGGGTGAGAAAGCTCATCGTCGAACGGCGCGACGCTTCATACATACGGAAGCGGTGCAACGAGATGGGTATGCGAACGCTTATCCAGGACGGAATCGATAAAATCCTCATGGGCATCACCTCTATCGACGAGGTCTTAAGGGTCATAAGAGAGTAATCCATCATGGCAGTATACGAATACAGGGCATTGGACCGTGCCGGCAAGTCGGTCAAAGGGGTTGTCGATGCATTCGATACCGAAGCGGTCAAAAAGAAGCTTAAGGTAAAGGGGATCTACCTCGAATCCATCCGGGAAGTCCAAACCTCCAAACGAAGCTCTTTTTTATCACTGTCCTTCACCAGAAAGAGGACCGTTACAGCCAGGATAACCCGACAGCTCTCTTTCCTTCTCGGTGCGAATATGCCCGTAATAAGCGCCCTGGACGGAGCAATCGACAGCATCGAGGACAGTGCTGCTAAATCTATGATGATCGATATCAAGGAAAAGGTGAAGGAGGGAAAGAGCGTCTCATCCGCATTCGCCGATTACCCGAACTACTTCAACCAGATGTACATAAGCACTCTTCATGCCGGAGAGGTGTCCGGAAAGCTCGAGACCGTATTCGAGCGGCTCGCTTATATGTACGAAAAAAACCAGGCTTTTTCGAACAAGATAAAAAGCTCACTGACATATCCCTCCCTCATGCTGGTGCTCGGGGTGATCATCATCCTTTTTCTCGTATCATTCATTGTGCCTACATTTTCGAGGCTTTTCAGCGAGTTCGGCCAGACACTGCCGCTGCCCACACGCATCCTCATCGGCATATCAAGCTTTATCACGACCTCGTGGTGGGCCATTCTCATAGCCATCTCTCTTTGTTATTTCATCGGAAGGAGAATGTATCGAACCGGTAGGTGGAAGAGAGGGATGGACGGTTTCGTTCTGAAGCTCCCCGGCGTAAAGCGCATCATTCTCGATACCTTTAATATCCGGTTCTCCTATACCATGAGCCTCATGCTGAAGAACGGCGTCCCCATAATCGACGCACTGCGGCAGACAGGAGGGATTTTTAAAAACAGCGTGTTCCGCACGCATATCGAAAATGCTACCGCCAAGGTAAAAAAGGGGGAGAGTCTCTCGAGGGCTTTGGGCGGAGGCGGGCTCTTCAACTCCTCGCTGCTCGGTATGATCCGGGCCGGGGAGGCGGGAGACAGGGTTCCGGAGGTCCTGAACAGGATAGGCACCGGAATGGAGACGGAGCTCGAGGAGCGGATCAAAACAGCAGTGTCCCTGCTGGAGCCGATCGTAATCATCATCGTCGGTTTCTTCGTCGGGTTTGCTGTTCTCTCGATAATGCTTCCGATTTTCCAGATAAATCAGTTCTTCGGATAGAGGAGAATAGGATGGACGTTCCTTTTATCAAGCTAGAAGGAGCAGGAAACGACTACGTATATATCGATCTCATGAAAAACGGGTGTGATCTCCCTTTCGACGACCTCGCAAAAAAGATTTCAGACAGGCACTTCGGAGTCGGTTCAGACGGCCTCGTTCTCATAATGAAAGGCAGTAAGGCGCCCTTCAGGATGAGGATGTTCAATTCAGACGGCTCCGAGGCCGAGATGTGCGGGAACGCCATACGGTGCGCTGCAAAGTATCTTTTCGACAGGGGATACTCAAAGCAAACAGAGCTCTCAGTCGAGACTCTTGCAGGCGTCAAAAAGCTTCAGATCGTCGAAAGGGACCCTGAGCACGGTACGACCTGGGTCAAAGTCGACATGGGGGCGCCGATCCTCAGGGGCAAGGACATTCCGGTGAATGTCGACAGAGAGCCTGTCTTGGACATCGAGGTTTCAGGATATCGAGGTACCGCGGTAAGCATGGGAAACCCGCACTTCGTCGTGTTTGTCGACGGTATAACAGACACGCAGGTTCTGCAGCACAGCCCGCGTATCGAGAAAGACCCTCTCTTCCCAAGCCGCACGAATGTCGAATTCGTCAAGATCATCGACAGGGACAACATAGAGATGAGGGTGTGGGAAAGGGGAAGCGGAGAGACTCTCGCCTGCGGTACCGGCGCGTGTGCCAGTGTTGTTGCCGCAGTCCTCGGCGGTCATACATCGAGGAACGTGTCTGTGAAGCTTCGGGGAGGAAACCTCATGATAGCGTGGGAAAAAAAGAATAACCGTGTATATCTCACAGGGCCCGCGCGAGAGGTTTTCAGCGGAGTATACTTCTACGAACCATAAAGATAGGTTTCGTGCAATTATGATTTTATAAACGGTTGTAGTATTTTTGTCTGTAAATTCTTTGGCATATCTAAATCGTGGGGCTTTTCATATTCTCCCATTAAATATCGATACTTTTGTAGGTAGCCTGCGTTTTATGGGGCTTATTCTCCTCTATTTTTGTCAGTCCTAATATAAAGCAGGAATATTCTGTCCCCGAATTATTAATGCGGTTTTCTCACAAATCGCCAATGATGACTTGGCAGCTGTAAAATAATATTTACGGTGAACAAAGCGCTAATCCTATTTACGGTTTCAAATGAGAAACGGGAATGAGTGCGGTTTTCTCGTAGTTGACTAACGGCTTTGCGGTAATTTAAAAAAGTGTATGGAGAGAAAAGCGCCAAAATACCCATTCCTTCATAAAGGAATGGGTATTAAACACCTACAGCAAACTACAAACGAACGCTCGTTCGACGCCTCGTTCGATTTGCATTAAATATAAATCCGGGAGATTCCCAAAGATCAGGGTTCAGGCCCGAGATTATAGGGATCTGTTCGATAACCGCCACTGTCATATAAAATCCTTCAGGGGTACCTCTTCAACTGCATCTTCGGAGTGGGAGATGATGTAGGATACACAGGCGTTACCGCTCACATTCACCACCGTCTCTATCTGGTAGATGATGGCCGTGATCCCGAGAATGAGCGCGTACCCCTCTGCGGGAAGCTTGATGATGCGGGAGAGAACTACGGAGAGAAGCACGAGTCCTCCCTCGCGGATTCCGTCCAGCTTCAGCGTCGCCACAGTAATGAGTAGCACGATGATGATTTCGAGGTATATCGAGAGATCGAGTCCGTATACCTGCGCAACGAAAAGGGTCGCCACACCGCTCGCGATCGCACTTCCGGACATGCTGAACGCAACCCCGAGCCCTGCGACAAAGGTGAAGGTCTCACGATCTGCACCGAGATTGTGCTCGATGTTATGGACAAGGGTAGGGTACGCAGTATAGCGATTTCCCGACACATAACCGAGGATGCATGATGATAGAATGGCATGGATGAATTTGAAAGGGTTCGTCCTTGTCGTCAGATACACAAGCAGCGCCTGCACGATAAAAACCTGGATGAAACAGCCGGCCACGATGACAAGTATGAGTTTGAGGAACGGCATGATTTCGACCATGGTGATCGATCCCATAGTATATCCGACGTATGCGAATATACCTATAGGCAGGAACTCGAGAACGATCCCCGTAAGACGGTGAAAAGTGTTGTCCATCGAGATGACGAGAGAGTGGAATTCGTCAGCATCATCCTTGGCGAGTATGATTCCGACGGCAATGAGAAATGCGAGGAATACGACGGCGAGAACCGCGTACTCGGACTGGATAAATACCACGATACTCTCAGGAACTACGCCGAGTATGAACTCCGAAGTGTCCGGGTAGACTATCACCATAGGTGATTCGAGCTCTGCAATGTTGATTCCGATTCCAGGCTCCAGAACATGGCCGAGAGCGATACCTATCACTGCCCCGATAACGGTGAGCAGCAGGAAATACCCCATCGATTTGACGAGGACGATAAACAGGCGCCTGCCTGTACGGAGATTTATGGCGGACCTGATCCCGCTGAGAAGCAGCAGCGGAAGCACGAGAAAACTCAATAGTTTAAAAAAGAGGAGCCCCACGATCCGGAATGGCTCGTAAAAAATTGCGGAGGGAGTAATGTACATCCCTACGATTATGCCTACCACGAGCCCCGTTATCATCTTGATCCAGAATTTCATCCCTCATTCTCCACAATTTTTTGACGTTATCATACTTTACTATTATGATAAAGTCAAGATCATGTAGGATGGAGGATATCATGAAATTAGTGAAAAGGCTTTCCTGTTTGTTTCTGCTCTCAACAATGGTCTTTTTGGGGTGCAGCACGGGAAAGCGGATGGTGATGACCGACCCCTCAGCATCAAAAGAAGCCCGGGATATCGGCCTCGAGATGTCCCTCCGCTATGTCGACAGGGAGGAGCTTTATAAGCGATTCGGCAAGAAAAACAATCCCTTTATCCCGCAGGATGCTGCACTCGGGATGAATCAGTTCCTTGTGTTCGAGCTCACCGTCATCCCGCAGAGCGGCTTCGACGGTCCGTATGTGGTGGAGCTCGGCTCAATCGAGCTGCAGTTCGGCTCTGTGAACACGAGCCCCCAGAACAGATTTCATATCACCTCTTTCTGGGATCGCGAGATACGGCGAAACGACAGATATTCGGGATGGTCCATGGGAAAGATGACAGCCGTGGTAAAACGCTCCGTCCTCCCGAACAAATTCACCGTACAGAGAGACGGGAGGGTCAGAGAGCTGCTCGTCTTCAAGGGAGGGTTTCCCAAGTACGGCACCGCTACCGTATACATCCCCGTGCTGAAGCAGGGCGGTAGTGCTGTAAACGTGAAGTTCGAGCTTGAGTTCAGCTACTCGGGATAAGAACCCTCATCTTCATGACACTCATCAGCCAAAAAAAGCCCCCTTGTTGCAAGGGGGCTTTTTTTTTACTCAACAAGCTGTTGTTAGCTTAGAAAGTTACATCTCCCTGAATGAACAGGCCGCCATCCGGCTGGCTCACAACTGAGGTATGTGCATACGAGTTCTCGGTGATGATGTAACCGATCCTCCATGTGGATGCGCCGGGTTTCACATACGCTGAAATCTCAGCTCCGTCGAAAGTTTTGTCGTTATAAGCCGATCCCAAACCGAGACCGACACCGACCTCGACTCCCACATTCTCAATAACCTCTGCACTAGCCTCGAGGTTGACGTAGTTGATCATGTCATCCTTCATTCCGTTCAGACCAGCGCCGACGCTGAACATACCGAATCCTGCAGTAGCACCGACACCGAATCCGTACACTTCGCTTGCCATGTCAAAGTAGAATCCTGCTGCAGCATTAACGGGATCGATACTTACCTTTACGTTCGCGCCCAATTGGGGCTTGAAATCTTCCTGGCCCTTGCCGTACATGTATGCCTGAAAATCTACCGGGCCGAGCTCCGGAAGGTTCAGGATGAGCTGCTGTGCGGGCAGTGTCTGCCCCGCTGCAGCGCCCCAATTCTCACCGATGCTCGTTCCAACAGCGACGTTACCAATGCCGAAATCCACCGTCGCATTGACGCCATTGATCTGTGCATCAGTGTACCCAGCCCTCTCAACCGCATGGACAGTAGCCTCGTACTTTCTTCCGGCAGATACCCAGAAGTTACCGAGCCGACCAACGACACCGACCGGCAGACCGAAGTACGCGCCGACATCAGTATCCAGGTAGAGAGCGCTTAATCCAAACATTCCACCCGGGAACGCTTTTACTCCTAAAGTCGCCTTATCTGGTGATCCCCAGAACTCTGCATAAACAGTGTTGTACTCGTCGACTTCAGCCGTTAAACCGATATAGCTGTAGTAGTAGTTGTAATCTGCCTTGCCTTCTTTTGGAGCGAACCCCGTGATGAAGCTGTCGAGGATCCTTCCACTGAAGGACACATCAGCCATTACGGGAACAGCAAAAGCAACGATTAAAAGTACTGACAAAATCAGAAGAATTACCTTTTTCATTTTCTCTTCTTCCTCCTAAAAAAATGTATCACAGGGTCAACGACCCCCTATCCAGGGAAACCCCGAATATATCACAAAATCATGTGTTGAGAATAAGGCTTGCCAGGCCCTCGTTTCACTTGTTTCATATGTAGCTTCTTCTCCTCCTTCTTTTTCACCCGGTTTCTGATACATTAACAACCCTGTTATATCTATCCTCTTATGTGAGAGACATTCCTCTCATCGAACGCGCAAGAGAAAGCTACATAACCATACCTTAGAATATAACGATGTCAAATAAAATTCAAGCTAAATTTTAAAAATATATGAAAAAAACAATTATTTATTGACATTACGGTACCATATCTCTCCCTTTTCGTCAACCCCGGACCTATTCTTGACCACTTTTCCACAGGTATTATCAAAAAAGGCAGTTCTATCAACATAAATATTTAGAAAATAGTACCATTAATGAAATTTATTGTCAAGCAAAATATATTTTATTTGCCCCTACTCCCTTATCTCGAAGTCGAAGCTGTAGATCTGCCTGTTTCTCTCCAAGTCTACAGTAATCCGTGAATCGTCCTTGATGTTCTCCCACAGCTTGTACATCTGATCTATCTGGTTGAGCTCGTGACCGTTGACCCTCTTCACGAGGTCTCCCGACCTGCCCCCGAGTTCGTACACTATGTTGCCTTGGGGAACCCGTACGAGCCGCAGGCCTTCCATGCCGCCGTCCACCATATAGGGACTTATCGCTATCTGCGTCAGAATTTCGTTCACCTTGCTGAAGACCTTGTCTTCGACATCGCTCCTCGACAGCACCTTCTGTACCTTTCTCGCCCCTTCATACTCCCTTGAAGCCTCCTCCCTCACAGGAGGGGGAGCGTTTTTGGGGGCTTGTTTTGCCGTGTACTTGTAGTACATAGGGAGGATGATCGTGTTTCCCTTTGATCTGAGATGGACCTCTTTCTGCCCGATCTTAACGATCTCCATATCTTCGATCCTGTCCCCGATGTGAAAGATGTTGCTGTCCCTCTCACCTGACTTCCGTATCAGCGCAATCGAACGATTCTTGGGGAGCACAATAACACCGTTGAGCTCGTAGCGTCGAAGCACCGGTGAATCCGAAACGACAGCCCCCCCCTCCTGCGGCCCTGCAGCGGTCTGTGACTCACCGGATGAGAAGAGCGGCGAGAGAGATATCGACGCATCATAGCGGAGGGTGTCCCTGTAGGGAAGCTCGGTCTCCCTTGCCTGATAATCCTTCGAGACCGGCGTCTTCTGCCGAATAACTCTCTCGGCAACGGTTCCTGCAAGCTTCGAAGCCTGAAACAGAAGAAACACACCCGTACAGAGGTATAGAAAAAGAAAGAGTATCCTTAGCATAGTATTAAATATACCCCATCACATACAGTTTGTAAACCCGCCTCTTTCAGGAGAAAAGAAGCAGCTCAAAAACGACACCTGCCGCCAGGTATGGAAGGAGAGGGAACTTCTGATCCCTCTTCACGGCGCCGACCGCCATGAGAACAACCCCGACTGCCACGCCGAGTGCTGAGCCGAAGATAAGCACTCGTACGATTTCCCTTACGCCGAAGTAGAACCCTAAAGCCGGAATGACGAGAAGGTCCCCGGCCCCCATCGGTATCCTTCGCTTCAACAGGAGCACCACGGTAAAAGAGACCCCTACGAGACCGACCCCCACGAGCGAGCCGAAAAGATAATAGGTCGCACGATAGGGAACCCTGTTTGTCAGAGAGAAAAACAGGAGAACGAGGCTTCCGATGTATACGGCGGCTATATCCCACGCGCTGACGTGCCCCGTGTCAATATCGAGCAGGGAGAGGTACAGCATGACCGATATGAGGTAGGAGAGAAGAAAAAAGCGATAGGTGAATCCGATGCGCTGGAAAAGGAGGAGGAAAAGGAGAGGGAGCGCAAGCTCTACGAGAAAATACCTCGGCGGAATCTTCATGTTGCAGTGCCTGCATCTTCCGCGCAGAAGGAGGTAGCTCACCACCGGAATGAGATCCGCCAACCCGAGAGTATGGAAACAATGAGGACAGAAGGAGCGGGGCCTGACGATAGAGATGCCGCGCGGGACCCTGTACGAGAGACTGCCGATAAAGCTCGCAATACAGAGCCCGAAAAGGATGGTATAGATCCTGGCCATGCTATTTCACGTGCTCGAAGGCGTTCTTAAAGATATGATGTCCGTCACCCTCCGGTGAGGGTACGTCTCCTGCTCTCAAGAGGCTCTGCTTTCGTTTTGTCCAGTCAGGATGATGATAGAAGGCTGATGCAGCCTCCGGGTGAGGCATGAGACCGAATATCCTGCCGGACGGGTCGCATATCCCTGCGACAGCTTCCGCCGAACCGTTCGGATTATGCGGAAACTCCTGTGTAGGAAGCCCCCTTTCGTCACAGTAACGCAGACACACCTGCTTTTCTTTTGCCAGAAGGTTCAAAAGCTCACCGTTTGCAGGGATAAACCGCCCCTCTCCGTGACGCACCGGCAGCTCCAGGGTATCGAGATCCTTTGTAAAAACACAGGAGGAGGAACTGTCGACCCATAGACGCACCCAGCGGTCTATGAAGTATCCTTCGAGGTTCGGCGCAAGAGTCGCCTGCTGTTCCCCGTAGCTCCCATTCACCGCAGGGAGAAGTCCGAGGCGAACCAGGATCTGAAACCCGTTGCAGATACCGAGAACGAGCCCGCCCTTCTCCACATACTGCAGCAGCAGGTCGAAAAGCGCCGCCTCAGCGTAGCGGATCTTTGCGGAGAATGCAACCCCGGACCCGAGATCGTCACCAAAGCTGAAGCCTCCCGGAAAGACGACGAGGCTGTTTCTAAACAGCATCTGGGTCATGCTGAGAAGGTCCTCAAGGTGAACCCTCCTGGCGGAAAAACCCGCTTTCGCGCATGCCGCCTCGCTCTCGTAGTCGCAGTTTATCCCGTAGCCTGTCAGTACAAGCGCTCCCGGTTCCATGCCTTCCCCTATGCCCTCTTCATTCCCAGGACCCTGTACAACGGGTCCCTGTACTTTTCCATGAGCTTTTCTACACGAAGCGAAAAAAGCCTCTTTTTATCTTTTCCGTATACAACGAGAGACCCGTTGTCCTTCACTGTCCCGAGCCGAGATACAGGTATGTCCCCACAGGTCTCGAGAAACGCCCGCTCTCTCTTCTTTTCCACAGACACGATGATCCTCCCACAAGACTCCGAAAAGAGGATTTCCTCGTCCTCAAGTGCGTTGCGGCTGCCGGCGGCTCCGTGCCCCACGTCGACGTGTCTCATTTCCGAGAGGTGAACCTCGTCGAGGTAAACCTCTGCGCCGATACCGCCGGCTATGCAAGACTCAGCAAGCGCGACTCCCACCCCCCCCTCTGAAAGATCGTGTCCGCTCGCGATGAGCCCGTCTCTGCAGAGTCGATGATATGCACGGTAGAGTTTCATGTTCGCCCTAGTATCGACCTCTGGTACCGCCGAAGCTCTGCCCCCGAACTTTCGGTAGAAGAGCGATTCACCGAGATGCCTTCCGGTATTCCCGAGAAGATAGATGACGTCACCAGGGAACTTGAAATCAGAGGTAACACAGCTGTCGATATCGGGAACGATACCGATGGCCGATATCAGGATGGTGGGAAGCACGCTCACCTTGTGATCCCCTATCTTGTAGTCGTTCTTCATGCTGTCCTTACCGGAAATGAAAGGGGTTCCGTACGCAACAGCGGTCTCGTAAAGGCCCTTGCACGCCCTCACCAGCTGCGCGAGCTTTAGCTTGCCGTCAGGAGTCTTTTCGGAATCGTAGACAGGGTCGGGCCAGCAGAAGTTGTCGAGCAGGGCAACTCTTTGTGGATCGGCGCCTACAGTAACAGCGTTTCTCAGCGCCTCGTCGAGAGCACAGGCAGCCATGTGGTACGTATCGACCCGCGAAAAAAATGGATTGATCCCGCATGAGAGCACAAACCCGGCTCCCTCCGCGTCGAGCGGGAAGATAACTCCCCCATCCGAGGGGCCGGCCTCGCACTCGCCTATATACGGCTTTATCACAGTGCTCCCTCCCACCTCATGATCGTACCGCCGCACTACAGGCTCCCTCGAGCAGCAGTTCAGGTCGGAGATCATGTCGATGAGCATCTCTCCGAGCCCCCCCTGAACTTTCGGCCTCTTCTCCTTGACAGGAGGAGCATCCCACTCCGCCTCGAGCAGGAGTGGGATATTCGAATGGAGAAACTCGAGATCGAGGCAGCACACAGTCTTTTCACCGCAGGTTACGAGAAAGAACCCGGAATCCGTAAACTCGCCGATAGGAGTCGCGAGCACATCGCGTCTCTTGGCGAGTGCGAGAAGCTCACCCAGCTTCTCTTCCGGGACAGCGAGGGTCATCCTCTCCTGCGCTTCTGAGAGAAGGATCTCCCACGGGTCGAGCCCCTCGTACTTCAAAGGGGCCCTTTCGATCTCGATGTGAGCTCCTCCCGAGAGGAGCGCCATCTCGCCGACAGATGAGGAAAGCCCTCCGGCGCCGTTGTCCGTAATCGCCCTGTAGAGGCCGAGGTCCCTCGCCTCAATGAGCATGTCGAGCATCTTCTTCTGGGTTATCGGGTCTCCGATCTGAACCGCCTGAACCGGAGAGGACTCCTTTATCTCCTCGCTCGAAAAGGTCGCTCCGTGTATCCCGTCCTTTCCGATCCGCCCTCCCACCATAACGAGAACGTCCCCGGGATTGACCCTCTTTTTGTGTGTCGGGATGCCGTTTATCTTTCTCGGCATGATTCCCACCGATCCGCAGAACACGAGCGGTTTTCCGCTGAAAGAAGGGTCGAATATCAGCCCGCCGTTTATCGTGGGTATACCGCACTTGTTGCCGCCGTCCTCGATTCCCTTTATTACACCCTCCATGATACGTTTGGGGTGCATCATTCTCGGCGGAAGCTCTCCCTTGTGGCAGGGGTCTCCGAAACAGAGCACATCTGTATGAGCGATGATCCTCGAGCCGATTCCTGTACCCGCGGGGTCCCGGTCACACCCCACGATCCCGGTGATCGCCCCTCCGTACGGATCGAGCGCAGAGGGCGAGTTGTGGGTCTCCACCTTGAATGCGAGGTTGTATCGATCGGTAAAGCGGATCACTCCAGCGTTGTCCCTGAACACAGAGACGAGCCAGTTTTTTTCTCGGGAGATTCTTTTTGTCGCGGCCATGATGTAGGTTCTGAAGAGAGAAGAGATGCGTTCAGACTTCTCGCCCTCCCTGTACTCGATCGAGGCATTGAATATCTTGTGCTTGCAGTGCTCCGACTGCGTCTGTGCGAAAGCCTCGAGCTCTACGTCCGTCGGGTCGTCACCGATTCCGATATTTCTCCTGTTCCGCTTTACATCCTCACGGTCAAAGTAGGACCTGAAATACAAAAGCTCATCGAGGGACAGGGCGAGCACTCTGCGTTCCGAGAGCGCGAGAAGATCTCTGTCCGGGATGTGGAGATCATAGCTCCTGGTCCTGGGCCGATACAGGGAGGGATAGTGCCTTTCCTTCGGCCTGAACCCGCCCCCGCCGATAAACTCTTCGTAACCCAGGACATCGATCTCTTCGATGAGCGAGTTGTAGAGCACCTCGTTCGCTACAGTCACGATTTCGTCACGAGAGAGATCGGCATCGATGAGGTACTGGGTAGAACGGTACACCCTGCACCTGTCGTGTGGCCGGCCGATCATCATTCTGAGGACCTGACCGGCTGTATCGCCGACATTGTCCGTTACACCCTTTTTAAAGGACACCTCGACCGCCCAAGTAAAGGGCGGAAACCCGAGTGCAACAGGTGTGTTGACGGAGAATACAGTGAGAACCGGATCGTTCAGAACATCGGTTGCAAAGTCCAAAATCTTCTGCTGAGAAAGCGCGGAGTAGACCGTGTACACAGAGACGGCCCGGACTCCCCGAACCGGGAATCCCACGGTCGACTGAATCTCCCATCTCGTATGACGCGCAAAGGGGTCGGCGAGCTCAGGTCTTACGGAGATCTCTATCCGCCGGTATTTCACCCGCTATTTCTCCAAGACCTGAAAAATCTTATCTGCCAGGACCTTTTCGGGGACGGCTCCCTCTATATACTGGTCCTCATTGATCACGGTCCTCGGAACGCCCATGACTCCGTACTTGTTCCCGAGATGCGGAAACTCGATGACCTCTACCATGTCGCTTTTCACCTTTGGAGAAAGGAATGCGAACCTGTGCGCCGTAATCACCGCCCGCGGACAGTAGGGACATGTCGGTGTGACAAAGACCTGGAGATGAACATCTGTATCGATACCCTTTATCCTCTCGACAGTTTCGTCCCCCAGCCCGTGCTCCCCCGTAGAGACGGTCCGGATCGTCTCGAGCAGAGAGACGAATTCGTATCCGGAAGGGATTCCGTAAAACCGGATGCCGTAGTCCTCTGTTTCCTTCTCGACAACGATCGCCGGAATTTTGTCGATGCCGTACTTTTTTACGGCATCTTCGTTCTTCTGAAAATCGTAAACCTCACTCTCGATCTTGGGATCGATCTTTGAAAGCTCTTTTATGAGCGCCACCGTCTCCTTGCAGTTGTTGCATTCAATCTCCT
>Ga0307379_10002449_pt1 | contig 27546 bp, 17 predicted proteins | sample UN2MG_FD_202237 | JGI IMG/M metagenome (GOLD analysis project Ga0307379, IMG submission 202237) | Soil microbial communities from Risofladan, Vaasa, Finland - UN-2 | ecosystem: Environmental > Terrestrial > Soil > Coastal area > Acid sulfate soil | place: Finland: Risofladan, Vaasa | collected...
GGGGTTGCCGTAGGCGTTGGGGAACCACACCTGCACCGCCTGGTCGTCCGCCACGTCCTCCACCACGCCGCTGCCGTCAATATCCGCGACCCAAACCTGGTCCCACCCCGGGGCCGGGGCGCGCACCATCAGCGGGGTGACGTATAGCCATCCCACCGCCGACGGCAACGGCCGCGGCAGGCTGTCGCCGGTGGCGACCGCCACCTGCACCGGCTGCGGCTCGGTCGGCTGCCACAGGGCATCGTAGGCGGCGGCCGTCGTCACCGCCGGCGAGTTGGCGAAGCTCATCGCCCGCCCGCCCGCGGTCATCGGCACCTGCGCCGCCGGCTCCTCGTAGAGGATGCCGCCGACGTTCCTCTGCGTGTTCCAGCCGGCGGCGTCGTAGAGCAGGAGACCGGCGTCGCGATTCGGCGCCTCCAGGGTGCCGCTGTCGGTCGTGAGCAGGGCGAAGAACTGGTCCGCCGCCACCGGCCCCGAGCCGACCAGGCCGTGGTTGTCGCTGGGCTGCGGCAGGGAGTGATGCTTGATGGTGGCGGACCACACCGGGGCGACCTGCTCTCCGTCGGTCGCATCCGCCAGGTAGGCCTGGAGCGAGCAGTCCAGGTTATCCGTCGTCTTGACGGCCGCCGCCGCCAGTCGGCGCGGGCGGGTGCCGTCGTAGGTGGTGGCAACCGCCGGCGTTCCCACCACCTGGCGCGCCGGTTCGGACGAGCGCGAGCTGGGGTCAGCGGGGTCCTGCCAGGGCACGGTTAGGCTCCACAGCCGGTCGGCGGCGAAGCCGTTGGCATAGTCGGCCGCGCCGTCATCGCTGCGGCCGTCGAGGTCGCGGTCGCGATAGGGGTTGGAGTCCCACACCCCCAACACGCCGCTCGCCGATCCCGCAAAGGTCAAGCCGCGGCTCACACACGCCGGCCCGCCGAGCGAACCCGAGAGCGTGGTTGCGTCACTCCACGCCGGCAGCGGCGGCCCCGGGAGCGCCTCGACATAGTCACCGCGGAAGCGGACGCGCCCGTGCGCCCCCGACCAGTCCATCCACCACTGAATCATGTTGTAGGCCAGCTTGAGGTCCGGCAGCGCCCACTGCGGCAGCTCCAACGCCGTCTGCGGCTGCACCGGCGGGTCGGTCAGGCCCGCGTACCAGTTGCTGATGCCGGCCCCGACCCCGCAGGCCGAGATGACGATGCAGCCCTCGCCGAAGTGACCGGCGGCGATGGCAGGGGTCCGGTACCTGGTGCCGCCGACGTCGTAGACCTCACCCACCACCTCCTGCAGGGCGGTGATGCTTGCGATTGCGTTGTTGGGAGGGAACAGGCAATTCACGCCGGCGACGATGCCGTCCAGGGGGCTCAGCCCCCGGCTGGTTGCCAGCGGCGCGCCGGTCGGGTCGGCGGCGGGAACCCGTGCGCCCGCGGCATAAGGGTACTGCTCGCCGAGCCACTGCAGCTCGTCGTCGGTCAGCACGCAGCGGCCGCGCAGCAGCGGGTGGTTGGGATCCACCGCGGTCTTGGTCGCGGTCACGGTGCGGTCGCGTCCCGCGAACTGCAGCGGCGGGCGCAGGAAGAAATCGCCGAGCAGCGGGTCTTGGGGAGGAGGTCCCGCCGCGCCCGGCTGGTTGTCCATCCACAGCAGGCCGCCCTGCTCCACCCACGTCTCCAGCGCTTGCTGCTGGGCGGGAGTGAGGCCGACCAGCGCGCCGGTGTAGGCGATGGGCACCAGCAAGACGTCGAAGTTCTGCAGCAGCGGCAGATCAATGACGTCCATGGCGATCGCCCAGTAGGCGGGGTCGCGCTGGTCCTGGGTCGCGGCGACGGGATTGACGATGTCCCAGCCCGGGGGGCGGGGCGGATGGAACTCGAAGCTCTGAGCGCCGAGGGGAATGGTCAGCGAGTTCGAGCCGAGCAGGTAGAAGACGTAGGGGCTGGGCACGGAGGTGTAGTCCCCGTACATGAGGATGGCGGCGCGGATGGCGCGGCGCTCCTGAGCGTAGCTGTCCCAGGTGCGCCCGGAGTACAGCGGCGCCGCGATGCCCAGCGCGCACGCCAGGGCCGCGGCCGCCGCCAGGATGGTTGTCCATCGTCGCGATCGCATGTCAGTTACCAGTTTACGTGTCATCTCCGTAGGGGCCGGGTTCCATCCCGGCCCGTCCCTTCCCCTCCGGGCCAATCAGGAGATCGGCCCCTACCTCCGACCATCCCGTAGGGGCCGGGTCCATCCCCGACCTGTCCGCGTCGGGATTCGGCATCCCGGCAAAAGGGTATTCGCCAACCTCCTGCACCATCCCCCGCCGCACCGGATTCTCGATTACGTACGTACAGATCTCGCCCAGATCCTCAGCCCTGCGTATGACGTGGTCGTAGTACGAACGCTGCCACAGCTGCCCGCTGTGACCGAGCCTGCGGCCAGCGTGGCTCACAAACGACTTGAACCTGCGAATGAACGAGGGAATGGAATCCGCACCATCCCCCGCCCAGCATACCAAATGAACGTGGTCCGGCATCACGCAGTATGCGAATACCTTGACGCCGCTGAGAGCCTCCAGGGACTGCAGGGTCGCCACCGCCTCTTGCGCCAGTGTCCGATGGCGAAAAGGCGACGCTCCCCGCCGTGCGCAAACGGTCAGGGAATAGGCATGACCGGGCTCGCCATAGTCATGTCCGGGCAACCGAAGTTGCTTGCGCTTCGGGCATTCCACGGCCCGTTCAATCATTGCCCTCCCCCTCCGGGCCGATCAGGAGATCGGCCCCTACCTCCGACCATCCCGTAGGGCCGGGTTCCACCCCGGCCCGTCCCTCCTGGCGGGCCGATCAGGAGATCGGCCCCTACGACTACGACGGCCGACTATATCCGTTCCCCCCAGGCGATCATGGCCGGGCTTACCGGCAGCTTGGGCAGGCGCGGCGGGCCGCCGGGCTCATTGGCGATGAGCCCGCGGCACAGCGACTCGTCGTAGAGATAGCGCAATGTATAGCGGCTGATGCCGAGGTCGGGGTCGTAGTTGGCGCTGGTCGGTAGCCAGCCGGCGTTGGCGCCGCGCCACTTGGCGACCCAGTCCATGGCGTCGGCCAGGGGGGCGGTGCGATTCTCGGCGACGGCGCCGAGCACGGTGATGCGGATGTCGAGCGGCTCGCCGGGCGCTGGACTACCCATGGGATCGCTCCCCGGGTCCGGGGGAGGGGGATTGAAGAAGCTGCCGGGGATGACGAACCAGCTTCCGTGCTCGGCGTAGATGGCGGCATCAATCTCGACGTCCACGCGCGCCCGGATGTCGCGCACCCAGTAGAAGCGTTGGCTGTCGTCGGTCACGCGGAAGCGGACGATGTGCGGCTCGCCGATGGCGAGCGGGGTGAACGTGATGCGCTTGTTGGCGCCGAAGCTGACGTTGGGGATGGATTCCTGCACCGGATAGACGGCATTGGTTTCGTTGTTATAGCTCTCGATCGGAGGCGGGACGAACAGGAAGTAGTTGGTGGCGCCGTCATAGACGGGCAGGCCGCCGATCTCCCAGCTATAGGGGACGCCGTTGATCAACACCTGCATCTTGGCGGCGCCCGCGCGCCCCACCGGCAGATAGACGTTGGGCTGGCCGCTGTGCTTGAGGTAGATCTGCACCGGATCCATGCTCGCGGTCGTGACCACCACATCCAGCGGCTGACCGGGGCGCACCTCGTACCACGGCGTGTCCTCGACCACGACTTGGGTCGCGGGCTGCAGCACCTGCTGCAAGGCGGGGGTATTGAAGACCACCGAGTCGCGCGCCAGCAGCGCCAGCTTGGTGTCGGTCGCCGCGCTCGCACCCGGTAGCCCCGCTGCCTCCGGGCCCAGCACGTTGCCCTCGATGAAGACGTTGCCGCCGGAGACGACGGTCAGGTGGTAGTGGCGATTGGTGTCGTCCACCGGCGTCCACGACTGGCCGAGCGGGTCGTTGGGAAACGCATATGATTCCTGGTCATAGTAGCGCGCGGGTGACCCCACGCGCGGCGGCAGCATGCCCTTGACCGCGACATCGCCCGCCGCATAGATGACCCCGTTCTCGGGGAACGGCAAATCGAGCGGCCCCGCGCCGATGAGCTCGCCCCGCCGGTTGCGGAAGCCCGCTCCCGCGCCGCGCCAGGTGAGGCGAATTCTAGGCGGCGGGCTGCCGCCGGGCGCGCCCGGCAGCAACTCCAGTACCACCGCGTCGGGGCTGCCGCCGAAGCCGGGGTCCATCCACTCCGAGCGCATCTGCTCGTAGTCGTGGTTGTGCTTGATGTGCTCGGGGTTGTTGATGTAGAGGCCCTTGCCGTAGCCGCACCAGCCGGTGTTGACCTGCCGTCCGGCATAGGGCCCCGCGCCGTCAATCCAGGTGCCCGAGTCGCGGGTGAGGGCGAGGTAGCGGGCGGCATCGAGGGCGGGAGCATCCAGGTAGCGCACCCAGCGGGGATCGCTGTTGATGTCGGGTTGCTGGCGTCCGTCGCGGTAGAACCCGCCGAGGGTGTCGAAGGCCGCGGATTGGCTCGGCAGCACCGACCGCGGCGCCCCACCGTCAATCGCCACCAGCACCTGCGACGACGGGCCGTCCCAAAGCTGCGTAGTCTCATTCCACCGCGGCACCATGTCGTGGGAGATGTCGCCGGCCACCGCGATGTTGTCGCCGCGGTTGGACGACAGGTTGACCTGGACATCGCCGTGCCAGGCGAGGTCGCTGTTGACGCGGATGGGCCCGTCTATCACTGTCTTGTAGAGGCGCCCGGGCCACGGCGCCGGCGGGGCGTCGTAGAGGTACATCCTGACGCTGGCGCCGAGCGAGGCGGGCAGTGGATTCTTCTCGCCGTTGGCGACGAAGCGGATGAAGTCGGTGATGAGAATGGGTTGATAGCCCACCATGCGCCGCTGCAAGAAGGGGTTGCCCTTGAGCGCGGCCACGCTCTCGAGCTTGATGTAGCGGGAGTAGGGGTCGCCCGCCTGGGGCTCGTAAGTGACGGTGAGGCGGAATTCTCCGTCGCCGTAGTCGAAGGTTCCGGGGTTGGGGTCGGGGCGCCAGTCCGCCCCCTCCGGGCCCTCCAGCATGTTGTAGTGCGCGTAGTTCAGCCCCGCCGTAGCGATCTCTTGCAGGGCGACGCTGAATGACTGCCGCTGGGCCTGGCGCAACTGCGAAACGATGACGGCCAGGAACAGCGCCGCCAGCACCGCGACGATCAGCATCACCAGGACCGCCATGATCAGCGCCTGGCCGGATTGGCTATTCAGTTTTCGCATACGGCGCATCATGCGCAACCTCGAGCACACCCATTTTTCGCCGCAGGCTTCCGCGGGTAAACGCGGATCCATGTCCTGCTCATTTGGTGGCGCAGCCGTCTCGGCTGCGAAATCGCCTTCTTGGCAGGCGAGACGCCTGCCCCACCATTCTCAATCCGCTCGGCGTCCATCCGCGGCTGACTGACACCGAGATCACCGCGGGATGTTCTTCAGCTTGACCTTGGCCACCAGCGTCGCGTCCTGACGCGACGCCGGCGGCGTGCGCGCCGCGATGTCGCGCTTGCTGACGATGAGACTAATGTTGATAACCGCCTTGGTCGCATAGCTTGCCACTACCAGTTGGCTGCCCAGATTGTTGCGATAGCGGTAGCGGACGTGGACGGTGTCGGTGGCGGCGGGGTACTCGCCGCCGTCGGAGTCGAAGACGATGCGGATGCCATCCACGGCGTAGTGGTTGGGGCCGATGCTCGCCGGGGTGGCCGGCATGGGGTCCACCTGCTGATAGTAGGTGATCTCGCCCCCGCTGGTCTCGACCCACACGGTGACGGAGCCGGCGACGAGGCGCCGCGAATCCCGGGCCGGATCGGGGTCGAGATCGGTCGTCGCCCGCACCCTCGGCAGTTCGTATATGTACATGTCGAGGGCGCTGGCGACCGCGACGTCGTTCGCCGGAAAGTCGAACTGAACCTGCCCGCGGTCGTAGTCAACGCCGAAGGCGAACTGCGCCGGGCCGGGGTCGTTGACATCACGCAGCGGGTAGGAGGCGAGGTCGTACAGCGGTGTCCCCACCGCGTCCTCGACCCACACCTCGCCGTTGGCGCTGTCCACCGCGGTCTGGTAGGCGAGGACCCGCGGGCTGCCCGCGTAGATCTTGATGCGGCCCATCTCCCGGAACGCGGCGGCGGCGGGATCCCACTGCGCGAAGTTGACCCACAGCGGGTAGCGCGCCCGGTAGCGGCTGTAGTCGCGCGGGAAGCCGCCGACCGCCGGCAGCAGCGCTTCCTCGGTTACCGGCTCCGGGGAGAACGACGCGACCGGCACGTCGTAGTCCCAGTCGTCCGGCGTCAGGCCCACCGCGCGCTCGCCGTACCAGCGGCGGCGCTGCTGCTGGTTGCTGTCCGGCGGCACCGGATACAGGCTCACCGCCTCCAGCCACGGATAGCCGGGCTGGGCGGTCGGCCACGTGCCGTTGTAGGAATACCCGTCCGCGTACCAGAATGCCGCCCGCGGCAGCGCCTCGCCGGAGTCGTTCCACGGATCATCGCGCCTGGTCGGATCGGGGATTTCCGTGCGCGCCAGGTAGTAGGGGTTGACCGGGTCCGCGTCCGGTTGATAGAAGGGCGCGTAGGCGCTGCGCGGATCGCGCAGCGCCCGCCAGTAGCGGACCGCCGCCGCCTGCGGCTCGATGGGGGCCGCTCCCTGGGACGAACTGACTGTCGGCAGGAATGCGACGAACCCCCCATCGGCAGGGGGATCGAACACGTACATCGCCTCCGCCAGCTCGCGCGTCATCGCGTCAAGCGCCAGGCGCGCCGCGGACAGCGCGTCGGCGCGCGCGACCCCCTTTTCCATGTAGGCCATGCCGGTCAGCACCGGATAGCCGACCAGCGCCAGCATCACCACGATGAGAAAAAGGGTGACCAGGATCTCGATCAGGGTGAAGCCGGCGCAAGCTCCTCTTACTGCTCTGCGACCGCAGGGCTTTGCGGTCACACCAGGCTCACCGCACGCCAGATTGTATGGTATCGGTTTCATCTGCCGGTTGTCTGTCCCGCTGCCGAGCGCATCCTCCTAGCGCCGCAGGAAGGTCTCGACCACCGCCGAGCGCCACCTCTCCGGTGATTCTTCCCCGCCCGTCGCGCGCGTCCTCCCGCGTCCGGCCCACAACACGCGCGCGCGCATGCTCGCGCCCTGAATGCGGAGGTCGCCCCACGCCGCGTCATGGGCGAGCTGCACGCGCGCGCTGTCGCCGGCGAGCGCGATCCGATGCAGCTCGCCGACCACCGCGCGCGGGTTGGTGTTGGCGGGCGCGTCGGCGTACATATAGTAGCTGGCAACCACGCTCTTGCCGACCTCGGAGCGACCGAAGTCCAGCAAGTTGGTGCCCGCGGTCCACACCGCCGAGCGATAGCCCGGCGTCGCGCTGACCATCACCGCATAGTCGGCGGCCGCCTTCATCGGCTGCACCGTCCAGTCCATCTCGCCGCGGTAGTAGATGCGGTAGGTGCGCCCGCCGGCGGGCTCGGGCGGCGAGCCGTCGCCCGCGGTGAAGCTGATAACGCCGTTGCCGTAGTCAACGGTGAAGTCTGAACTCGCCGGGGTGCCCTCCACGTAGTCGAGACGGGCGCCGGTCTCGGTATCCAAGATAATGACCATGTCGTCGTCGCCGGGGAGGAGGCGATTGCGCGCCGGCTGGCGCGGCGGGTTGAGGTAGGCGCCGGACTTGATCGGCGAGACCGCGAGGTGAATGCGCATCTCCGTGTCGGGACTCCGCTCTTCCGTCAGGATCTGCCAGTCGCGCACGCGATAGTCCACGTTGACCGTGCGCCCGGCGTCAGCGGGGTGGCACAGCAGGTGGGCATCGGGCGACGCGATGTCTTGGTCGAGGCGGAAGTGGGCGGGCCCGGTGGGCGCCGCGGCGCCGACGCCGTCGAAGATGAAGGCCTGGTGTATGCGCTCGCTCAGCGGCACCACCCCCTCGAAGTCCGCCGGCAGCGGACCGGCGGTGCCGCCGCCGCCGGTTTCACTGGGCGTCCCGGCCTGCGCATAGTCAAACGTGGTCGGATTGGGGCCGGGCGGCACGGTAATCGGGCCGAAGGTGCCGTTGAAGCTGGCCGGGGTCAAGCCGGCGATGATGACCTTCTGCCCGCTGGTGAACTCGTGGGGCGCCATGGTGGTGATGGTGACTGTGGTGCCGGCGGCGTCGCGCACAGCGCCGCCGGGAGCGATGGTCTGCGTCACCGGCCACAGCGACATCGGCCCCTGGCCGAGGGCCGTGCCGGTCGGGGTGGTGTCCCACCCGGCGGGCACGGTAATCAACTGCGTCGTGTCCGTCATCTCGACCTGTCGCTCTTCGCCCTGGCCGGTGGCGGTCAGATACGTGAACTCGACCCGAAACTTGCGGTCGTAGCCGCCGCCGGCGGCGCTGGGCACGTAATCGAAGCTGATGGCGCCCTGGTCGTAGTCAATGTAGTAGCGTTCCCAGTCCCTGGGACTGGGGGCGGTAGCATCGAGCAGGAAGCCCACTCGATCCACCCGCTGATAGCGGGTGGTGTAGATGAACAGCGGATCGCCGTCCGCCGGGTTGTCGTAGAGGTGCTCCAGGGGGCCGAAGCGCAGGCGGCACAGCGGCACGCGGATGGCGCCTGCGGTTTCGACATCGCCGATCGGCAGCATCTCGCCGATGATCGTGCGCGGCAGGTACACGCTGTCGGGCTCCCAGTTGGGGTTGGTGGCCTTGGGGCGCAGGTCGTCGGGATCGTAGTCGGGTCTGTACTGGAGGCTGGCGCTGGAGCTGTCGGCCCAGACGATAGCCTCGGGCAGACTGCCGGCGGCGAGGCGCCAGCGCTGGATCTCGCGGTCGGCGAGGCGGGAGGCGATGGATTCCTGGCGGCTGCGCTCGATGGCCGCGAACCCGGCCGGGAACAGGCGCAGCGCCGCGTAGGCGCCGATGAGCAGGATCACCAGCGCCACCAGCACCTCGACCAGGGTGAAGCCCGGTGACTGTCTTGCCGTCATTGCGAGCCCTTCGCCGCGGTCACTCTGAGCGCCTTGTCCCCCGTAGCCTTGGCGAAGGGGGAAGCGAAGAGTCTGGTTCGGCTCAGAGCCTGCCCTGAGCCTGCCAAAGGGGTAAACTCGCGAGGGGTCTCGTGTCTCGAGCAGCCGCGATCGGAGATTCCTCGGGCGCTTCGCTTCCTCGGAATGACATTCAGCGTCGCGACCGGTATTAACCTTGGCAGAGTAGCCTCGCATCGTCATCCGCATGAATGAAATGATTGGATACCGCTCGCACCGCCCGCCCGCGGCGGGCAAGACATCAACAGCTAACGCGGCTGCTCTGCCTTGTACTGGTCGTAGCGTGACGGCATGCGGCTGACGCTGCCGTCGGCCCACAGCACCAGGTCCTGATCGTTGCGGCGCAGGTCGCCCAGGTCGGTGCGGTCCGCCGGCGGGATCGCCCGATGCATGGGGCACCAGGTGACGACCGTGTTGTCGGGCGGGAACGGCTGCTTCAGGTTGCGCAGGCCCTGCTCGGGCCAGACGCTCGAGCGATCACGCCGGTAATTCCAGTCGTAAACGTTGTAACCTCCCAGATAGGGCCAGTCGCCGAAGTCGGGGCGGTCGGCGAGGGCGCGCGGGCAGTGCAGGGCGCGCGCGCCGGTCAGGTAGTTGGCCGGCGGTATGACGTAGTCCAGCGGCCCCGCCTGTTCATAGGCCCAGAACGCATAGTAGAGCTGCGCCAGCCCCAGCCCGTGCGTGCCCGGCTGCGGCGGATTCGGTGCGACCAACCATTCTCCGGCATCGGGCGGGAATCCCATGTGGTCGGCGCGGTACATGAGCAGCGCCTGGCCGATCATCCTCAGGTTGTTGGCGCACACGCTCACCTGCTGCCGGGACTGCAGGGTGCTGAAGATGGGCACCACCATCGTCGCCAGGATGACCATGATGCCGATGACAACCAGCACCTCAACCAGGGTCATGCCAGCGGTCGCCGTCGAGTGCCGTGCCATAGAGTCTCGATGTCCTAACCGACCGATGCCGGCGCGCGTAACCTTCCGCGGCCGGCGTAAGCAGGGACGCGCGGCCGCCCTACTGCGGCGGCTGGTTCACCCAGTCGTAGCTCGAGATGCGCGTGAAGTCCGCATCGCCGCCGATGCGGACGACGTTATCCTGCCAGGCGGATTCACGACCGAAGTAGCTGCGATGGTACGGGCAGTGGGTGATGATGGTCTCGTCCGGCGCCCAGCGTTGGTAGAGCCCCGCGAATTTCGCGGACGACGTGGGGTAGTCGCGTACGCGGGGGACGGCGGTGTACTCCGCCTGGGCGTCCGCCGCCGCCAGGTGGGCGAGGCCGTCGGTGGTGAGGCCGTAGTAGTTGTAGAGCTGGTAGCGGGTGTCCGCCGTGCCGTCGCCCACGGGCGGCCCGGCCGGCAATTGGTCGGGGTTGACCTGGGGCATGCAGTTGTAGCTGCTGTAGTGCTCGCGGAAGTTGCGCAGCCGGGTCGCTTCGTTAATGGTACCGTCATTCCAGGATTTGCCGTAGTTGGGATCTCCCCACTCCAGGATCGTCGGCCCGGTGTAGGTCGCAGGGCCCGTGCCGGGCTCGTCCACTGTCGTCTTCATGGTCGCGTAGAGCACCATGTATTCGCCCAGGGGTGTCGGGTCGTCCGGGCAGCGCAGGGCCTTGACGTTGGTCACGTAATCCGGGTAGAGCGCGCTGATGCCGCCGAAGCCGCTGACGGGATCGTAGGGGGGCGGGAAGGCGCGATAGTCCTGCTGGTACATCCTGGCGGCGGCGGCGATGGCATGCATGTTGGCGATGCACGTAGCCTGGTGCGCCTTTTCTATGGCCCTGGCGTAAACCGGCATGATGATGGCCGCGAGCACGGCGATGATGCCGATGACCACCAGCAGCTCGATGAGCGTGAAGCCGCTGCGCCCGCGGGGCGCCTGCCGCAACCGCCGGGGGACGAGACTGCCGCAAACTCTGGTGTCGCGATACCGAGCGCCCATTCTCCTACCCTCGCTTCCCTGGATCTTACGTCGGCGTGCCCGGGCACACCTTCAACCTACCATACCCCCCGCGCCTCGGCGCCTAAACCCCCGCCGCCGGCCCCCCGCTCATGTGCGGCGCACGGGCGAGACGGTCCCGTACCGGCCGCCCGGGCGCCCCTAATCCGGTCGCTTCGTCATTACCCCGCCCAGGTGGAACGATAGGCGACCCAGGCCTGCTCCAGCAGCCGGTTGATGGGCCCCGGGAACAACATCACCGCCAACGCCGCCACCGCCATGAACGGACCGAAGGGAATGTACTCCTGGCGCTTGCGCAGGCGTACCGCGATTAACGCGCTGCCCGCCGCCGCACCTGCCACCACCGCCAGGCCGAAGCTGAGCAGCGCCAGCCCGGGGCCCAGCAGCGCGCCGATGGCGGCGCCCAGCTTGAGATCGCCGCCGCCCATTCCCTCCTTGCGGAAGATGAGCAGGCTGAGTAGGGCGATCACAAGGAAGAAGGCGGCGCCGACAATGATGCCCGCAACCGAGTACGGCATCTTCAATAGCCACGAACTCCACGGCACATGAACCGCCAGCAGCGGCCGCTGCCACAGCAGAATCCCGGCGACGTCGAGGGCGAGGCCAACGCCGATCCCGGTCACCGCCAGCTCGTCCGGGATGATCATGTGTTCCAGGTCGATGAAGAAGATGGCAATCAAGAGGGCGGCGAAGGCCAGCTTCGCGGCGAGATGGGCGAGCGCCGGTGCGCCTTCGGTCCACACCTCCTGGGAGGTGAGCCAGGCGGCAACGAAGCAGACGGCGGTCACCAGCTCGACGACGAAGTAGCGCCAGCCGATGCGGGCCCCACAATAACGGCACTTGCGGCCCAGCATCAGGAAACTGACCAACGGTACCAGGTCGAGCACTCCCAGCCGGTGGCCGCATGCCGGGCAGTGGGAGGGCGGGTTGACGATCGACTCGTCCCGCGGGAGTCGGTGGATGCAGACGTTGAGGAAGCTGCCCACGGCCGCACCCAGGACGAAGAAGATGGACCCGGCGATCACCTCCGGCATGCCACTATCAGTATCCTCCGCCTGCCTCGCCGGCGCCGCTGCCGCCGCCCGCGAGGTTGTTGATGACCGCGATCAGGGGGAGGAACATCGAAATGACAATGAAGCCGACGATCCCGCCGAGCATCACGATCATGACCGGCTCCAAGGCCGCGGTCAGGCTCTGCAGGGTGGCCTCGACCTCGCTCTCGTAGAAGTCGGCGACCTTGTTGAGCATGGCGTCCAGAGAACCGGTCTCCTCGCCGATGGCAATCATCTGCACCACCATCGGCGGGAACAAGCCGCTCTTGGCCAGCGGATCGCCGATACGCTCGCCCTCGCGGATGGCGGCGCGGGCGGACATGATCGCATCGGACATGATCTCATTGTCAACGGCGCCGGCGACGGTCTCCAACGCTTGCAGGATGGGCACGCCGCTGACCATCAGGGTGCCCAGGGTGCGCGAGAAGCGCGCGATGGCGACCTTGTGGTTGAGCTTCCCGAATACCGGAATGCGCAGCCGCACCCAGTCCCATTGGCGCTTGCCGGTGCGCGTTCGAATATAGCGGCCGACGGCCACGTAGAGCAAGACGATGCCGAGGATCAGGACATACCAGCGGGTCTTCGCGAAGTTCGAGAAGTCCACCAGCACCTGCGTGGGCCCGGGTAGCTCCTTGATTTCCAGCTCTTGGAACAGCTCTATGAAGCGGGGGATGATAAACGTCACCAGCCCAAGGACGATCGCGGTCGCGAAGAACATGACCAGCACCGGGTAGGTCATCGCCGATCGCACCTTGCGCTTGAGGCGCTGGTCTTCCTCGAGGAACATCGCCAGGCGGTTGAGCGTCTCGTCGAGCACACCGCCGACCTCGCCGGCGCGCACCAGGCCCACGAACAGGTTGGAGAACACGTTGGGGAACTTGGTGAGGGAGCGCGACAGGGTCTCGCCGGCCTCGACTGAGGTCTGGAGCTCGCGGATGATCTGGCGCAGGCGGAAGCTCGAGGTCTGCTCCTCCAGCACCGCCAGGCACCGCACCAGGGACACGCCGGCGTTCATCATGGTCGCGAACTGGCGGCAGAATACCGCCAAGTCGCGCCCGCTGACGCGCCCGAAGATGGCGAAAGCGCCGGCCTGGGGCGGTGCGCCAGCCTGCGCCGCGGGTGCGCCGCGCTCCTCGGTAACCTTCTGCACCCAGAAGCCCTTTTCCCGCAGGCGGCGCACCAGCATCTGTTCGTTCTCGGCCTCGCTGGTGCCCCTCTGCACCTTGCCCAGAGCGTCCTTCGCGATGTATCTGTAGGTTGCCAACTCTCGATCTCCTGCCTCGCCGGCAGACCCCGGCGCCCGGCCCTCCCGGCCCCATCCGTCGCGATCCGCGCTAGGAGCTCTCGCTGAAGAGCATCTTCTTCAGTTCGTCCACATTCATCGCTCGCGCCAGCGCCTCCTCGTAGGTGATGAGGCCGCGCTGGTAGTAGTCCCGCAGGCACTGGTCCATGGTCTGCATGCCGAGGTGGGCGCTGGTCTGGATCATGGAGGTGATCTGGTGGGCCTTGCCCTCGCGGATGAGGTTGCGGATGGCGGGCGACGCTGTCATGACCTCGATGACGGCGACGCGCCCGGGCATGCCGGCGCGCGGGAGCAACTGCTGCGAGATCACCGCCTCCAGGTTGTTGGAGAGCATGATGCGGATCTGCTCCTGCTGTCCCGCCGGGAACACGTCCACGATGCGGTCCACCGTCTGCGCCGCGTTGTTGGTATGGACGGTGGCGAACACCAGGTGGCCGGTTTCGGCCGCGGTGATGGCCAGGCGCATGGTCTCGAGGTCGCGCATCTCGCCCACGAGGATGACATCGGGATCCTCGCGCAGCGCCTCGCGCAGCGCGATCTGGAAGTCCTTGGTGTCCTGGCCCAGCTCGCGCTGGTTGATGATGCTGCGCCGGTGCGTGTGCAGGTATTCGATCGGGTCCTCGATGGTGATGATGTGCTTGGAGGTCTCGCCGTTGATGAGCCCGATCATCGCCGCCAGGGTGGTGGACTTGCCGCTGCCGGTGGGGCCGGTGACCAGCACCAGCCCGCGCGGCTTGCGCGCGAGGTCCTCCAGCACCAGCGGCAGGTTGAGCTCGCGGACGGTGGGGATGCGCGCCGGGATCAACCGCAGCGCGGCCGCGACCGTGCCCTTGTCGCGGAAGACGTTGACGCGGAAGCGCGCGATCTTGCCCAGGGCATAGGAGCAGTCGAGTTCATAGGTGCTCTCGAATGTCTGGATCTGCTCGTCGCTCAGGATGTCATAGACCATCCGCTGCGAGATGTGCTCGGTGAACGGGGAGTAGTTGGTGGCGAGGAGCTCGCCGTCAACGCGGATGACCGGGGGGATGCTGACGGCGATGTGCAGGTCCGAGGCGTTCTTGCTGACGACGATGTCGAGCAGCTCGTCGATGTGGACGTCGGCGAGGTCCTTGGTGCTCGCCCCGGCAGCCGCCGGTGGCAGCGCGACCTCCGCGAACTCCTCGACCTCAACGGCCGGGTCGGTCTCCCCGGTGTGCAGTTGTTCAGTGGCGGCTTCCATCGGCGTCGTACATCCTCCTTGGTCCCGGGGTGCTGCCACCGCCCCCGGCCGTCCTACCACAGGCAAGATCGTCCCCGGCCGCTGCCGCCGGGGATCCAGGGCCGGCCGCACCGAGGCCTCAGCGCGAGCCTTGAGTGAAGACCACCCGCATCACCTCTTCGATGGTGGTGATGCCCTCGATGACCTTCTCGAAGCCGTCGCGCCTGAGGGTCTTCATCCCGTTGGCGATCGCCGCCTCCACCAGCTCTGACAACGGCGCGCGCTTGACCACGAGATCTTGGATCTCTTCGTTGATCAGCATCATCTCGAAGATGCCGGTGCGGCCGTAGTAGCCGGTGTGCATGCACTGCTCGCAGCCGCGGCCGCGGTAGAACACCACGTCCTCGGCGTCGGCGACGCGGAAGCCCACCCGCGTCAGCGCTTCCACCGGCGGGCGGTACTGCTCCTTGCAGTTGGAGCAGATCTTGCGCGCCAGCCGCTGCGCCAACACTCCCGCCACCGACGCGGAGATGAGGAACGGCTCCACCCCCATGTCCACCAGCCGGGTGACGGCCGAAGGCGCGTCGTTGGTGTGTAGGGTGGACAGCACCAGGTGGCCGGTCAGGGCCGCCTGCACCGCGATCTCCGCCGTCTCCAGGTCGCGGATCTCGCCCACCATGATGATATCCGGGTCTTGGCGCAGAAAGTGGCGCATGGCCATGGCGAAGGTCAGCCCCGCCTTGCGGTTGACGTGCACCTGGCTGATCCCCGGCAGCTGGTACTCCACCGGGTCCTCGATGGTGATGACGTTTCTCTCCACCGAGTTGATCTTGTTGAGGATGGCGTACTGGGTCGTGGTCTTGCCGGAGCCGGTGGGGCCGGTGGACAGGAACATGCCGTTGGGCTGGACGATGACGGTCTCGACGTCGGCCTGCACCTCGGGGAACATGCCCAGCTTGCTGAGGCCGATGAGCACGCTCGACTGGTCGAGGATGCGCATCACCGCCTTCTCCCCGAAGACCGTGGGCAGGGTCGACACGCGCAGGTCGTAGTCCTTGCCCTCGTGGCGCACGTGGATGCGCCCGTCCAGCGGCACCCGGCGCTCGGCGATGTTCATATCGGCCATGATCTTGATGCGCGAGATGAGCGGCGCGTGGACGTACTTGGGGATATTCATGCGTTCGTGCAGCACGCCGTCAATGCGGTAGCGCACACGCACCCCGCGGCGGTCGGGCTCGACGTGGATGTCGCTGGCGCGTTCCTTGATCGCGGTCTGGATGATGACGTTGACGACGCGGATGATAGGGGCTTCCTCGGCCAGTTGGGTCGCCCGGTCCACGTCCTCATCCACGCCCGCGCCGGCCATGACCTCGGTCTGGAGGCTGCCGCCGCCACCGACCCCCAGCGCCTCCAGCGCCGTCTGCAGCGATTCGTCGGTGACGACGCCGCCGGCGTCGCTGCGCTGGATCGCCGCAATGTCCTCCGCGCTCGCCAGCACCGCCTCTACCTCGTAGCCGGTCATGAGGCGGATGTCGTCGAGGGCGAAGACGTTGGTGGGGTCGGCCATCGCCACCACCAGCCGATCCCCGTTGCGCTTGATGGGGATGGCGCTGTGGCGCGAGATCATGCTCTGGGGAATGGACTTGGAGACCTGCTCGTCAATCTGGGAGCGATCGAGCTCAACGAAGGGGACGCCGATCTGCTCGGCGTAGGCGCGCAGGACGTCCTTGTCCTTGACATAGCCCTTGTCCACCAGGATGCGGCCCAGCCGCTCGGTGGTGCTGGCCTGGATCGCCAGCGCTTCCTCCAGCTGCTCCTGCGTGATCAGTCCCTGACCCAGCAGGATCTGGCCTATGGGCTTCTTCGGCCCGCGGGACGTCGCCATGCCCTCTACCTCAGAAACAAGGCTCCCTGGTTACCGACCGTATGAATTGATGACTGCCGGACTACCCACAGAACCATTATACCACATACGCCTACTTGGGCAAGGGGCTGCCCCGACGCCTCCAATATACCGCTGCTCCCAAGGGGCCAAACATGCATCTGCCGGAGGGGGTTGGAAGACCTTGTGGGTCGGCTGCGATCCCAGGCCCGATGCCTTTGCCCCTCTTTCGGCGGCGGGGGCCCCAGTTCCTGCTTGCCCGACCGCGCAACCCGGCGCGCCTGCGCGCCGCCGATGCCGCACCGCAGGCCCTATCGCCCCAGCGCTCCCGCTACCGCCTCCTGCATGACCTCCACCGGGGCGGCCTGTCCGCTCCAGATGGTGAACGATTCCGCTCCTTGCAGTACCAGCATCCGCAGCCCCCCCACCGTCCGACAGCCCCGCCTGCGCGCCCCTGCCAGCAGCCGCGTCTCTACCGGATTGTACACCATGTCGAAGACGAGCATGTCTTTCCGCAGCCAGGTCTGCGGCACCGGCGCTGGCCGCGAGTGGTGGGGGTACATGCCGATGGGGGTCGCGTTGACCAATACATCCGCCGCCTCCACCGCGGAGCGCAGGGCCGGCCGCCTCCACTCTATGGCGGCGCCCACCGCCCCGCCAGCCGCCCGGCGCGCAAGCCCCGCCGTGCTTGCCGCCCGCTCTATCTCCACCGGCAGCGCGGCGACCCAGATGCGCGCCGCCCCCATCTTCGCCAACCCGACCACCGCCGCCCGCGCCGCGCCGCCCGCGCCCAATACCACCGCCGTGCGCCCGCGCAAGTTCCCCCCCGCCTCGGTGAGCGACCGCGTGAACCCCGCGACATCAGTGTTGTATCCGACCAGCTTGCCGTCCTGGCAGTGAACCGTATTGACCGCTCCCACCAGGTCCGCCACCGGCGTCACCTCGTCCACGGCGCGCAGGGCCAGCTCCTTGAGGGGGATCGTCACATTCACCCCGACGATGCCGAGCGCGGGCAGCGCCCGCAGGGCCTGCGCGAAGTCCTTCGGCGCCACCGCGAACGGAAGATAGCACCAATCGAGGCCCAGGTGGGCAAAGGCCGCGTTGTGCATCTGCGGTGAGACGCTGTGCCCGATGGGGTACCCGAAGAGGCCGACCAGCTTGGTCTTACCGGTAATGTTCATGTCTCGCTCCGGCGCAGTCGCCACAGCACGACGCGCTCCAGCACGCGCATGATCTTGGTGGCCGGGAAGTCGCGGCGGCTTAGTGGTCGCACGAGGATCGTGAACAGCCCCAGCCGGTTGCCGCCCATGACATCGGTGAACAACTGGTCGCCCACCAGGGCGGTGGTCGCGACCTCGGTGCCGAGCATCTCCAGCGCCCGCCGCAGCCCGCGCCGCGAGGGTTTGCCCGCCGGCGCCAGCCATAGCGCGCCGATGCGCTCGGCGATGCCGCAAACCCGCGCCTTGCCGCGCGCGTTGGAGGCGATACAGACCCCGATGCCGGCTGCCCGCGCTCGTTCCATCCAGGACGCGACCTCCTCGCGCACCTCGTCGCGGTTCCAGTCCACGATGGTGTTGTCGAGGTCCACGATCAGCCCCGCGATGCCAAGCTTTCGCAGTTGCTCGACACTGATGTCCCAGATCGCTTCGACCATCATATCGGGGCGCAGCAGCTTGAGCATCGGGGATTCTTATCCACAGATTCCCACAGATTCGCGCAGATTTCCGAGATGACCCACATTCGTAGCTGCAGAGCGTCGAAGGTGGCATCCGAGATGTCCACAATCTCCAGGCTCATAACCTGCTCACTGCCGTACACAGCGGCTAGGCCGTTGGCCGCTGGCTAGGCGGCTAGTAGCCGCCGCCATCCCGGCCCGACGAAGTCGGGACCTAGGGACGTGGCGGTCGCCTTGCGACCTAGCCACCGGGGGGCGGCTGTGCCACATGGATGCGATGAATCGCGCCCCTGCAATCTGTGCAATCCGCCTGGGGCGGACAAATCTGCGGATACTACCTCATCCCCCGAGGCGGGAAGCTAGAGCAGCCATGCGTTCGCGCAAGGCTACGGCCCGGCGCTCGGCGTCCTCGATGCGGGCGCGGGTTTCGGCTACCACTTTCTCCGACGCGCGCGCGATGAAGTTGGCATTATCCAGGCGCCCGCGCGTGCGCGCCAACTCGGCTTCCAGTGTCACCAGCTCCTTTTGCAGGCGGTCGCGCTCCCTGGCCAGTTCCTCAGCGGAGGCCACCGTGGACACCGACACCCGCACCTGCTCGCCCTCCCAGGGTATCACATCGGTGGCGACTTCGGCATCACCCGCCGGCTCGCCCAAGGTGATCGAGCTTGCATGGACGAGATGAGCAATCATGGCCTGACCGGCGGTCAGAGCCTCGGTCGCGCGCTTGCTATCGGGGGTGAGGATGATCTCCACCGCGGCCCCCGGTTCCACTCCGCGTTCGATGCGCAGACGCCGCGCCGAGGTGACTACCGCCATCACCAGGCTCATCGCCTCTTCCGCCTGTTGGTCTCGCAGCAGGGCGCGCCCTTCCGGCCCTTCGACTCCGCTCAGGACAGGCCACGGCGCGATCATGATGGACTCGCCGTCATGGGGCAGCGCTTGCCACAGCTCCTCGGTGATGAAGGGCATGAACGGATGCAGCAGCCTCAGAGTACGCTCGAACGTGTAGATCAACACGTCCTGGGTTCGCGTGCGCGCTGCGGGATCATCGCCGCGCAAGGCGGGTTTGGCTATCTCCAGATACCAGTCGCACAGCTCGCCCCAGAAGAAATCATAGAGCGCCCGCGCCGCTTCGTCCGCCCGATAGTCGCCCAAGGCCTGCGTCACCGTTTGCGTCGTCGCCTCGAGCCGGCTCAAGATCCAGCGGTCGGCGAGGGACACAGGCGAGGGCGCCTGTGCCACCCGGGCGCGCTCGTATGCCGCCTCATCGAGGTTCATGCGCACCATGCGCGCCGCGTTCCACAGCTTGTTGCAGAGGTTGCGCCCGGTCTCGACGCGCTCCATCTCGAAGCGCACCTGCTGGCCGCTCGACTGTGCGATGAGGCCGAAGCGCGTCGCATCGGCGCCGTACTTCTCCACCGTCTCCAGCGGATCCACGCCGGTGCCCAGGGACTTGCTCATGCGCCGGCCCTGCGCGTTGAGCACGGTGGCGTTGATGTAAACCTCGGGGTAGGGGATGTCGCCCATGAAGTGCAGCCCCATCATCACCATCCGCGCGACCCATAGGAAGATGATCTGACTCGAGGTCACCATGAGGTTGGTGGGGTAGAAGCATTCGAGCTCCGGGGTCTGCCGGGGCCAGCCCAGGGTCGCGAACGGCCACAGCGCGGAGCTGAACCAGGTGTCGAGGACATCGGGGTCCTGGGTCATCGCGCCGCCCCTCGACGCCGCTCGGGACGGCCCCCCTTCGCATCGCAGGGGCGGTCCTGAGCTTGTCGAAGGGCCGCCGCACGCGGGGCAGCGCTCGGGCGCGGACTTGGCCGCGACGACTCTGCCGCAGCCGCAGGTGTACACGGGAATGCGGTGGCCCCACCACAACTGTCGGCTGATGCACCAGTCACGGATATTGCGCATCCATTCGAGATACACGTCAGCCCAGCGCTCGGGCACGAACCGCACCCGCCCGCTCTCGACGACCTCGATGGCGGGCAGGGCCAACTCCTTCATGCGCACGAACCACTGCTCGGACAGCAGCGGCTCCAGCACCGTGCCGCAGCGCTCGCAGGCGGCCAGGGAGACGGCGTAGGGCTCAACCTCGACCAACCGTCCATCCTCCCGCAGCGCCGCCACCACCGCCTCGCGCGCCGCGAAGCGATCCATGCCGGCGAAACGCCCGGCGTCGGCGGTCATGCAGCCGTCGTCGCCGATGACCTTGACGCGCGGGAGGCCGTGCCGTTCCCCCGCCTCGAAGTCGTTGAGGTCGTGGGCGGGGGTAACCTTGACCGCACCGGTACCGAACTCGGGGTCGGCGTAGTGGTCGGCGATGATGGGTATCTCCCGCTCCACCAGCGGCAAGATCACGCGTTCCCCGACGACGTCGCGATAGCGCTCATCGGTGGGGTTGACCGCGACCGCGGTGTCGCCGAGCATAGTCTCGGGGCGGGTGGTGGCGACGACGACCGCGCCCTCGCGTGTCGCGTAGGGATAGGCGATGTGATAGAGGTGGCCGGGTGATTCCTGGTGCTCGACCTCGATATCGGAGATCGCGGTGCGGCAGCGCGGGCACCAGTTGGTGACCCGCTCGCCGCGGTAGATGTAGCCCTCGTCGAACAGCCGCACGAACGCCTCGAGCACGGCGTCGCTGTAAGCGGGGTCCATGGTAAAGCGATCCCGCCCCCAGTCGAAGGCGAAGCCGAGGGCGCGGAACTGCTCCTCGATGCGCCGTCCGTAGGCGTCTTTCCACTGCCACACGCGTTGCAGAAAGCCCTCGCGCCCCAGCTCGTAGCGCGTCACTCCCTCCTGGGCGAGTTGGCGCTCGACTACGTTCTGGGTGGCGATGCCGGCGTGGTCGGTACCCGGGAGAATCAGGGTCTGCTTGCCCGTCATCCGATGGTAGCGGCCCAGGATGTCCTGCACCTCATAGCACAACGCATGGCCCAGGTGCAGCTCGCCGGTGACGTTGGGCGGCGGGATGGTGATGCAGTAGCGCGGCTTGCCGGAATCCGCCTCGGCGTGGAAGTAGCCGCGTTCGTCCCAGAAGCGATACCATTTCGCTTCTACCGCATGTGGGTCGTATGTCTTCGGCAGTTGCGACGCGTCCATTCGGTCCTCCAGCATGTGGCACAGCCCGCCTGTCCTGAGTGGCTAGGTCGCGCCGCGGCTGCGCACCTTGGCAGGCGAGGACGCCTGCCCCACCGTGGGAACACTACAACGCAAAACGCCCCTCTCGCTCAAGTCCCTAGGCCGGAGGCCGGGATGGCGGCCCCAGCGGGGCCTAGCCAGGCGAAAGGAGCGCTTCCGCGGTGCCACCTTGATTGTCCGGGGCATTTGGGCGCGTGGTCTTCAGACCGCGCGAGAAAGCCGCGACTTCTGTAGGAAGTCGCGCCCAATCTCGTTGCCAGACGCGGCTCCTACAATGCCTGGGACATCTCTGGCGCGGTAACGGGCGTGCCCGGGGGCGGTTACGCAGGACTGCGGCCCTTCACCGTCCCGGCTCGGGGGCGACGTTCGCCGCCGGCGCTGTGCCGGCCCTCACACCCAAGCGGCTTCGCTGCGCGAATGTCCACCCGGGGCCGGCTCTCTGGCGAGCGCGAGGCGGCTACTCCTCCCCTTCTCGGCCTTTGGTGGGGGAATGATAGCAGGTAAGCGCGCGGCCCGTCAATCGCGACCGCGCCTCGGGGGAGCACTAGGGGGCACGGCGCCGCCGTGCCCCCGCAAGGCTGTGAATCCTGGGCGCGAGCCCCGCCCACGCTCTACATCACCCTTGACACCGAGGGCTGATCGGCGGCGCGGTCGGATCGGCGGAGGCGATCGCCGGCGGAGACGGTCTCGCCTGCGATCGGCGGCAGCAGCGCGACTTCCAGCACTTGGTCCATGCTCTCGACGAATACGAACTTGAGCTCGCGCTTGACCTGCGCCGAGATCTCATCGAGCTCCTTCTGGTTGTCCGCCGGCATGATGACCGTGGTCATGCCCGCGCGGTGAGCCGCCAACACCTTCTCCTTGACTCCGCCCACGGGCAGCACCCGCCCGCGCAGGGTGACCTCGCCGGTCATGGCCACATCCCTGCGTACCGCGCGCCGCGTGAGCGCCGAGATGAGGGCGGTGGCGAGCGTGATCCCGGCCGAAGGGCCATCTTTGGGGATGGCGGCGGCGGGAACGTGGATGTGCACGTCGAAACGCCGGTAGAAGTCCTCGTCAATGTCCAGCGATTTGGCTCGCGAACGGGTGTAGCTGAAGGCGGCCTTGGCCGACTCCTGCATGACCTCACCGAGCTTGCCGGTGAGGATGAGGTTGCCGCGGCCCTTCATCAGGGTGACCTCGATGGAGAAGATGTCGCCGCCGACCTCGGTCCAGAAGAGGCCGGTGGCGACCGCCACCTCGTCCTGGCGCTCGGCCATGCCGTGGCGGAAGCGAAGCGCGCCCAGGTACTTGTGCAGGCTCGCAGGGCCGATGGTGGCGGTGGTGGATTTGCCCTGGGCGACCCGCTTGGCCACCTTGCGGCAGACGTTGGCGACCTCGCGCTCGAGGTTGCGCACCCCGGCCTCGCGGGTGTAGTTGCGGACGATGGTGCGCAGCCCCTTCTCCGCGAATCTGGCGAGGTGGTCGGTGAGGCCGTGCTCCTTGATCTGCTTGGGCACCAGGAACAACTGCGCGATCTTGAGCTTCTCCTCCTCGGTGTAGCCCGGGAACTCGATGAACTCCATGCGGTCGCGCAGCGCCCACGGCACCGGGTCGGGGAGGTTGCCGGTGGTGATAAACATGACCTCGGATAGATCGAACGGCACCTCCAGGTAGTGATCGCTGAAGGCGTAGTTCTGCTCCGGATCGAGCACCTCCAGCAGCGCCGCCGCCGGATCGCCGCGGAAGTCAATGCCGATCTTGTCTATCTCGTCCATCATGAAGACCGGGTTGCGACTGCCGGCGGTCTTCATGCCCTGGATGATGCGGCCCGGCAGGGCGCCGACGTAGGTGCGGCGGTGGCCGCGGATCTCGCCCTCGTCGCGCATCCCGCCCAGCGAGATGCGCACGAAGCTGCGCCCGGTGGCGCGCGCGATGGAGCGCCCCATCGAGGTCTTGCCCACGCCCGGCGGCCCCATGAAGCAAAGGATGGGGCCCTTGGACTCGGGGTTGAGCTTGCGCACGGCGAGGTACTCGAGGATGCGCTCCTTGACCTTCTGGAGGCCGTAGTGATCCTCGTTGAGCACGCGTTCCGCGTCCGCGATGTCCAGGCGGTCCTCGCTGCGCTTGCTCCAGGGCAGGGTGACGAGCCAGTCGAGGTAAGTGCGCACCACCACCACCTCCGGCGACGCCGGGGGCATCTTCTCCAGGCGATCGAGCTCCTTGAACGCCTTCTCCTCGACCTCCTTGGGCATGCCGGCGGACTGGATCTGGCTGCGCAACTCATCCAGCTCCATGGTGCGATCGTCGCGCTCGCCCAGCTCCTGCTGCATCGCCTTGATGCGCTCGCGCAGGTAGAACTCCTTCTGCGTGTCCTCCAGCTCCTGCTTGACGCGCGAGTGGATCTTCTTCTCGATCTCCAGGATCTCGATCTCGTGGCCCAGGTGCGCCGCGATGCGCTCCAGGCGCGCCACCGGGTCCGCCAGCTCGAGGATCTCCTGCTTGACCTCGACCTTGAGGTCCAGGAAGCCGGCGACGAGGTCGGCGAGGCGTCCGGGATCGTTCACGCCGCCGGCATTCTCCAGCGCCTCCGGGGGGATGTTCTTGCCGAGCTCGATGCAGCGCGCGAACTGGGCGACCACGCTGCGCATGAGGGCCTCGACCTCGATCCCCTCGCGCGCGGGCTCGGCCATCACCTCCACCCGCGCGCGGAAGAACGGCTCGGTCTGCACGTACTCCAGCACGCGCACGCGCGCTACGCCCTCGACCACGACGCGGATGGTGTCGTCCGGCAGGCGCAGACTCTGCATGCTCTCGCCGACGGTGCCGACGCTGTAGAGGTCCTCGGCCCGCGGGTCGTCAATGTCCACGCTCTTCTGCGTCACCAGCAGGATGCGGCGCTCTTGCTCGAGCGCCTCCTCAAGGGCGCGCACGGACTTCTCGCGACCAACGAACAGCGGCATGATCATGTGCGGGTAGATGACCTGGTCGCGGATGGGCAGCACCGGGATGATCTCCGGCACCCGCTGGGTGGGCGAATCGCCACTCGGTGCTTCTGCTCGTTTCTTCGGCTTGACCTGACTCACGATGACCTCCCGCCGGCGATACGGTTGACTATTTCCACAGATGCCTGCGATTGCTGCGCGCCAGGAACCGACAGCATGACGTCCGTCGCCCACAAGCGCACATGTATTATTCCCACCTGCGAGCGTGGTTCCTGCGTCACGCGGGCACCAAGGCCGGGGATCTCAAGCGGCCTGCGACCGGCGCCGCCAGCGAGGTCCGACCTCGTCGCGGGTCAACAACAGGGGGGCGGCGCGGCGGCGCACGGTGTCCTCCGTCACCAGGCACCGGCGGATGCCGGTGAGCGACGGCAGATCGTACATGGTATCGAGCATGACCTCTTCCATCACCGAGCGCAATCCGCGGGCGCCCGCCGGTCGCGCCATAGCCCAGCAGGTCGGAGCACGCCGTCACGCATTCGGCGCAGATGGACACGCGCTCGCAGCCGGAGGAGATGAGGCGCTCCACCTGGCTGCGAGGCCGGCCGCAGAAGGAGCAGCGGCAGTCGTCTCGGCGTTTGCGGTCGTCGGTGGGGTGGCGCATGAGGGGGCGTGACCTTATTCGCTCGCGGGTGCCGGCGGCTGCTTCTCGAGCACCTGATCCACCAGGCCGTAGGCCCTGGCATCCTCCGCCGACATGTAGAAGTCGCGGTCGGCGTCGCGCGTGATCTTGTCCAGCGGCTGGCCGGTGTGCTTGGCCAGGATCTGATTGATGGTATCGCGCGTATGCAGCATCTCCCGCGCCTGAATGTCAATGTCGCTCGCCTGCCCGCCGACGCGGTCAACGTGCGGCTGGTGGATGAGGATGCGGCAGTTGGGCAGGGCGTAGCGATGACCCGGCTCGCCCGCGCCCAGCAGCAGCGCGCCCATGCTCGCCGCCAGACCGATGCAGTAGGTGTACACCGGCGGCGCGATCAGCTGCATGGTGTCGTAGATCGCCAGCCCGGCCTGCACCAACCCGCCGGGGCTGTTGATGTAGAGGTCAACCTTCTTGGTCGGATCCTCGCTCTGCAAGAATAGCAGTTGCGCGATCACCAAGTTCGCGACGGTGTCGTCCACCGCCCCGGTGATGAAAACGATCCGGTTCTGCAGCAGGCGCGAGTAGATGTCGAAGGCGCGCTCGCTCCCCCGAGGCCCGTGCACGACCATGGGCACGATCACGATTCTTCCTCCCGCGACTCGGCGGCCGTCGCCGCTTCGCCCTCACTAGTGATGTCGGCGTGATCCACCAGGAACTGGAGCACCTTGTGGTGATGCACGCGATTCGCCAGACGCACCACGTCGCGGTCATGCAACCGCTTGAGCACCCGCTCGACGCTGGTGCCGGCGCGACGCGCCATCCCAGCGATCTCGTCGGAGACTTCCGCCGACGAAACCTCGATCCCTTCCCGCCGGCCGATCTCCTCCAGCACCAACGCGCGCTTGAGGTGCACCCGCGCCTGCATCTCCTGCTCGCGCAGCCAGCGCTCGGCGTCGGTTCCGCGTTCGGCCAGATAGCGCTCGGGGTTGATGCCGTCGGCGCGCAACCGCTCCTCCAGTCGCCGTAGCTGCGCTTGCGCCTCCGCGCGCACCATCGCCGGCGGCAGCGTCATGGCGGTACTCGCGACGATCTGCTCCAGCAGCTCCATGTGCAGACGGTCTTCCCCATCCTCCTCGGCCAGGCGCGTCAGCGCCTCACGCATGCGCTCGCGCAGCTCCGACGCGGTCGCAACCCCGTGCGCCGCTTGCGCCATCTCGTCCGTCAGCTCCGGCACCACCCGTTGTCGGAGCTCGCGTACGGTCACGACGTATTCGCCCTGCTTGCCGGCCAGCGCCGCCTCCCGGTGGTCGGCGGGGAAGGTGGCCGTGATCCGAACTTGCCCGCCCGGCTGGAGCCCGACCAGTCTCTCGTTGAGCTCCGGGAAGAGATTATCGCTGCCGATCTGGCACGGATAACCGCGGGCGCCCTGCCCCTCCACCGCCTGCCCCGCGATCTCGAGGTCGTAATCCACCAGCGCGAGATCGCCCTCCTCGGCGGCGCGATCGCTTGCCGGCTCGTAGCGCGCATGGCGCTCGCGCACGGCCGTGAGCTGCGCCTCCACCTGCTCGTCGCTGACTTCAACCGCCGGGCGCACGGCGGTCAGCCCCCGGTACTCACCGAGCTCGACCTTGGGGCGCGGCGTCACCAGGGCGATGAAGGTGGCGGAGGCATCGTCCTCGACCTTCGCCGCTTCCAGCTCGGGCCGGCTGTAGGGCTCGACATCGGCCTGGCCGATGCCCTCTGTGACCGCTGCCGGCGCGAGCTCGTCGAGCGCGGAACGGCGCGCTTGTTCGATGCCGACTTGCTGTTCGAGCAGGGCGCGCGGCGCCTTGCCCTTACGAAAGCCGGGAACCGAGGCGCGCCGAGCGAGGTCGCGATAGATGCCGTCAACCGCGCGGCTCACTTCCTCGGCTTCGGCCTTGACGATGATGCGGACCCGTCCGTCTTCGAGCGTTTCCCGGGTGACTAGCTGCATCTGTTGGAAGTCCTGCCGTGAGCGCCGCCGCGGATGGCACCGGCCTGCGGCGGCGCTGAGAGAATAATGTGGAGCGGAAGAAGGGATTTGAACCCTCGACCCTCTCCTTGGCAAGGAGATGCTCTACCGGGCTGAGCTACTTCCGCTCGGCTGCGGCCGGCTATTCAGTTCCGTTCGCGCGCAGCATCGCCAGTGCCCGGCGGCGCGGTACTGGTGGGCGAGGAGAGATTCGAACTCTCACGGGGTTGCCCCCACAAGATCCTAAATCTTGCACGTCTACCGTTCCGCCACTCGCCCTAACGGCAGGCATGTCCGGCAGCGGCGGGCCCCTCCAAATGCATCCGCCGCGACGCGCGTTTCCACGCCCCGCGAGACGCCTGCGCGCCGATCGCGCGCAGGTAGAATCTACCATAGGGTGTAGGGGATGTCAATAGCGGCAGCCGGCGGCGTCGGCGGGTGTGACCTCGAACAGTGGCAATGGTCGCCATGCTGTAGAGGCGGCCCTGTGTGGTCACCCATTCACAGCGGCTAGGCCGTTGGCCGCTGGCTAGGCGGCTAGTAGCCGCCGCCATCCCGGCCCGACGAAGTCGGGACCTAGGGACGTGGCGGTCGCCTTGCGACCTAGCCACCGAGGGCCCCGATAGATGGCTAGGGCCGCCTGATCGGCCCGCCATGGCGGCCCGAAGGGCCTAGCCATCGGGATTCGGAAACGGCTGGGCCACATCCAAGTGCGCGACTACGCCACACCCACCGAAATAGGTCACACCCGCGCG
>Ga0307379_10002450_pt1 | contig 27544 bp, 28 predicted proteins | sample UN2MG_FD_202237 | JGI IMG/M metagenome (GOLD analysis project Ga0307379, IMG submission 202237) | Soil microbial communities from Risofladan, Vaasa, Finland - UN-2 | ecosystem: Environmental > Terrestrial > Soil > Coastal area > Acid sulfate soil | place: Finland: Risofladan, Vaasa | collected...
GGATCTATTTATAGCTTGTTAATCTATTTAGGTAAATTAAACTTTACAAAAGTTAATCTCCCTCGTGTCTTACAATCAATACGGGACAAGGAGATGAGAACATTACTTTATGACTAGTCGTGCCTACGGAAAGCTCTCCGGATTCGCTTCTGATTCCATGTGAACCCATAATTATTAAATCTATGTCATGTTCAATAGCATAGTTGTTAATTACTTTCCAACGTGGTCCAATAATAATTTCATTTTGAATTGTAATGCCGGAAGCTTCAAAAATCTCTTCTTCTATTTCCATTTTCTTCTCTAATTTGTCTTCAAGCTCCTTATAGAATTCTAATGTTTCTTCGTCTATTTCATCATAATCAAGTGGCTCTATTGCATGAAGAAGGTGTAGCGAGCAATTTAGAGATTTAGCCAAATAGATTGCATGTTCTCTTGCGTTTTCAGATCTTTTAGAAAAATCTGTGGGATATAAAATTCTCTCGATTTTCATTAGATTCTCCTTGTTCATTAGATTCTCCTTAATAGAATTGATGGAATCATTTTAAACCCTATTTAATTTAAAAGTATATACGTTCTAGTACTTTAGACCAATCTCCATATATAAATTTAATTCAATTGAGAGTATATAGGGGCCAAACAGGAATGAAAATTACCCAAAAAGCTTTTTAACTTTCTTTAGGGTTTCAATGCAAAGATCAATTTCTTCTTTGGTGTTGTAGAGATAAAAGCTTACTCTTGCAGTGTAATCCATAGAAAGATCCTGCATAAGCGGCTGAGCACAGTGATGACCAGAGCGAACCGCTATGCCTTGTTCATCCAACATGCCTGCAACATCGTGCGGGTGTACGCCGTCTACGTTAAATGATATTACCCCGACACTGTCACTATCACTTTTATGTCCATAAACTTTTATCCAATCAAACTCAGACATTTGTTCAAGGGCATAGGTCAGGAGTTCTTCTTCATGATCGTAAATGTTTTGTAGACCAATAGTTTCTAAGTAGTCTACTGCCGCCCCTAGTCCTATACCGCCTGCTATATTAGGTGTGCCGGCTTCAAATTTCCAAGGCAGCTCATTCCACGTAGATTTTTCCAGCGTTACTTTTTCTATCATGTCTCCACCGTACATAAACGGCTCCATGTCTTCTAGTAATTTCTGGCGTCCATATATGAACCCAATACCCGTAGGCCCCATCATTTTGTGTCCTGAAGCAACAAGGAAATCACACCCTATATCATTCACATCTATTGGCAAGTGAGGAATAGATTGGGCTGCATCAATTAATACAAGAGCGCCGACCTTCTTAGCTTCTTGTGTGATGTGTTTTACAGGATTTACAGTGCCTAAAACATTAGATGCATGAATAACACTAACTAGCTTGGTTTTCTCTGATAGCAATCCCGGGAGTTCATCAAGTTTTAAATTGCCCTTTGCATCAACTCCGAGGACTTTTATTTTTATGCCTTTTAAATCGCGGAGCATCTGCCAGGGAACGATATTGGAATGATGCTCCATAATTGTTATTAAAACCTCATCCCCTTCTTTTAATCTATGAAGCCCCCAGCTGTATGCTAGTAGATTAATCGATTCAGTAGCGTTTCTGGTAAATATAATCTCTTTCCAATCTTTGGCTCCAATAAAGTCTGCAACTTTTTTATGAGCCTCCTCATACATAACTGTGGATTCATAACTAAGTGTATGAACACCTCTATGAATATTAGAGTTGTGATTACGGTAATAATTATCAATGCAGTTTATGACGCTTTCAGGTTTCTGGGTTGTAGCGGCATTATCTAAATAAATCAACGGCTTCCCGTTTACCTTACGTTTAAATATAGGGAAGTCGTTTTTTATTAAATAAGGATCGAAAGATCCGCTAGATTTAATTAATTTTTCCATTTTAGAGTAGTTTAAAGATTAATACAGATTATAGACTTATTGGCCTAACGTCTTTCTGTAAGCGCTTTCTTTAGAACCGTTAATCCTAATAGAGCGCATTTAAACCTTATAGGTGAGACCTGGCCTCCTAGGGCTTCCAGCATATCGTGATCGGTTAACGATATTACATCCTCAATTTCCTTGCCTGCTACATTTTCAGTGAGTATCGACACGGATGCCTGGCTAATAGCGCAACCTGTTCCTGAGAACTTAATATCTTCGAGCTTATTGTTTCTAATTTTTAAATCAAGCCTTATTACGTCACCACACGAAAGTATGCCTTCTTCGTATGAGATATCCGCGTCTTCAATCGTTCCGAAGTTCCTTGGGTTTTTATAGTGATCTAATATGTACTCTAAGCTATCGTTTTCCATTTTTATCTTCTCATGAATTTAAATGTTGTATTCGAGTTAGTATACCAGTTTATAGAGTATCTTCACTTCTTTACTCTGGTAGATGAGATCGTATGCAGAGGTTTATTCTTCTGAATTTATTACGCTCATAGTGCAGTTATGTTCTCTTAAAACTTTATCAACCCTTTCCAAGTCGCAGTCGACTACCCAGAAAAGGCTTAGCTGTCTATTAATAGGCGCTGAGCTGAAGGAGATTACTTTCTCAGAATTGTTTTGTATAAGGTGGAGTACATCAAAGAGGCTAAGCTCTTGAGACATATTTACTTCTAATTTGATTGGCTTATCATTAAAACTAAACGTGGTTCGAAGAGCATCTAAAATATCGGTTACTGTTAGAAGGCCCAAGAGTTCGTTAGTTTCAGAAACAACGGGGAGAGAGTTGAAATTCTTAATCCTTATTATGTCCGAGGCGTTTTCGATAGATGCGTTCTCCATTAGAGTTAAAGGTTCAGTGACCATAACGTCTTTGATGGATACATCCTTATCCCTTATTAGTGCATCGGCCAAGTCAGTTTCAGTAATAATTCCTACTAGCTTCCCATCCTCCACTACAGGGAATTGTCTGTAATTTAGGGTCTTCATCTTTTCCACAATTTCTTGTGCGCTATCTTCAGGATTTACAGTTCTAGGATTTAGTGTCATATAATCTTTAACTAACATTAGCCCGGACCCCCTTTCTCAATATTTCTCATAAACATTTTTTAGTTCCAAATAGCCTTAACTATAATACCGAGATTATAATACCATGTTATAAGAAGTCTCCAATAAATGATGTTCTGCTTGACAATTATTGCCGGCTTCGGTTTTCTTCTAGAATAAGTCATGAGCAAAACAGGAATCGTATATCTAATTGGAGCTGGGCCAGGGGATAGAGGCTTACTCACTATCAAGGGAAAAGAGCTTCTTCAGAAAGCTGACGTAATTGTTTACGACTATCTTGTAAACGCCGATCTCCTCGAATATGCAAAAGACAGCGCTGAGATTCTCTATGTTGGCAAAAAAGCAGGGCAAAAGGAGATGACTCAGGGCAGCATTAATAGTCTTCTTGTCAGAAAAGCGAAAAGTGGAAATATTGTGGCAAGGCTTAAAGGTGGTGATCCATTTACTTTTGGCAGGGGTGGTGAGGAGGCCGAAGCTCTTCAAGCAAAACAAATCCCTTTTGAAATAGTCCCCGGGGTTAGCTCTGTATCCGCAGTTCCCGCATATGGCGGCATATCCCTGACACATAGAGATTTCACTTCTTCATTTGCGGTTGTTACAGGTCATGAGGATCCCTCGAAGGAAAAGCCCAATATTCCCTGGGATGCGCTTTCTCAAATAGGTACAGTCGTTTTCTTGATGGGCGTTAACAAACTGAAAGAAAATATGACAGAGCTATTAAAAACAGGGAAAAGTCCTAAAACACCTGTTGCTATAATAACCTGGGGTACCTACCCCCAGCAAAGAACATTGACCGGGACTATTGAAAATATCTCAGATTTAGTAAAAGAACATAAAGAAATAACTTCTCCCGGCATAGTTGTGGTTGGGGAAGTTGTTAAGTTAAGAGAGGTAATAAATTGGTATGAATCTAAGCCGCTATTTGGTAAAACAGTCATTGTAACAAGACCTAAGAGCCAGGCGCATGAATTTGTTAAGCTTCTTGAAGAACAGGGTGCCTACGTAATAGCCTTTCCAACTATAGAAATCGCTCCCCCCAGTAGTTATAAAGCCCTAGATAAAGCGATAAACAGTATAGAGCAATACAATTGGATAGTTTTTACCAGTGTAAATGGGGTCAAGTCCTTCTTTGAAAGGTTAAAGAAGCTAGATAAAGATGTAAGGGAGCTCCATCGAGCAAAGATAGCTGCTATAGGTGAGGTTACTGCCCAAGAAATTGAGAACATGGGTATCAAGGTAGATATAGTGCCTAATGATTTTAAGGCTGAGGGCCTCATCCGCATATTTAAGAAGAAAGAAATCAGAGATTGCAAAATCCTTATTCCTAGAGCCAAAGTTGCCAGAGATATCTTGCCGGAAAGTTTAGTTAAAATGGGGGCTAAGGTCGATGTTGTTACCGCGTATATCACTAAACAACCCGGCAAAGCTAAGACAAAAAACATTATTAAGCTTCTTGGTGAAGATAAAATTGATATGATAACCTTTACCAGCTCATCTACAGCTAGAAATTTCTTTGATTTAATGCCAGATTTTAAACAGAAAAAGAATCGGCCTCTATTTGCCAGTATTGGGCCAATTACAGCCAAAACAGTAAGGGATTCCGGTTATAAATCAACTATTGTTCCCAAGCAGTATACAGTTGAATATCTTGCAAGTGATATAGTAGATTATTTCTCTAAAATAAACTTAAAGTAGGTTTAATAAATATAGCAATCAAGAGTTATAGCAAACTATTTCTAAGGTAGAAACTAATCTGAGGCCTAGATTCCCAATAGCAGGAAATCAAGCAAATAATGATGAGGCGTTTATTTCAGGAACTGACTATAAGTATATAGTTAAGGTTCTTAGACTTAAACCGGGTGATAAAATTACTCTTTTTGATAGTAGTTCAAGACAGTATTACTGCAAAATAAGAGAAATTAGCAAAAGAGACGTTGTTGTTAATATAGAACGCACAGAACAAGCAAATACCGAATCTCCTATAGAGATAACCCTCCTTCAAGCGTTACCAAAAGGAGACAAAATGGACTATATAATTGAAAAAGCTACTGAGTTAGGGATTACTAGGATTGTCCCTGTAATCACCCAAAGGGCTCAAATAAGAGAAAGAGACCGGAAAAAGAGGTGGGACAGGATAGCCTTAGAGGCATCAAAGCAGTGCGGGAGAACAAAACCGGCTATAATAGAAAATACTTTAGACTTTGATGAAACGATAATTTCGTATTCCAAGAAAGAGTTAGCAATAATACTTCATGTTAATTATGAGGTATCGGCGAAAAGTTATATTAAAAACTCTTTACAAGCTCCCCAAAGTATTGTATTATTTGTGGGTCCGGAAGGTGGGTTTACGGACAATGAAGTCCTCCTTGGCAACAAAATGGGTTTCATGCCCTTGGGTCTGGGTCCCAGGGTATTGAGAACCGGAACCGCAAGCATTGCGGTTTCGGTTCTTCAATTTCACTACGGAGATTTGTGATTACAACCTATCACAGTCTCCGTTTAAGCTTTTTAAGCTCTTCTATCTTATTTCCTCTAATATTTTTATACTTTTGCTCTTCAATATTCCCGGCTTCAAAACTATCATCTAACGCCGCTATTTCTTTTATAAGTGCAAGGTGGTTTACCTCATCGTCCCCTACACCTTCATCCTGCTCGGTGTTGTTATCTTGCTCGGTGGTCTTTTTTAGAACTGTGGAATAAATAACCCCCGCTATTACTATTAATAGTAAAAATCCTAGTGCCCCCCATTTCAAATAAGCACCTTGAGCCAACGGGCTTTTAAGCTCAACCTTGATAAGATGTCCGGGTTTTAAACCCTCCCCTGTCCACTTTAGAAAACTCTCTTCATGTATTTGTACGGCTTCTCCACCGTTTAATCCCATTACTTCAACATTTTTAGTTGATTCGGACACTAAGAGCAAAAAATTCTCAGTAGGGTAATCTATGGTTTTTTCAAAAGATGTAGTTCCGGAATTCAAAGGCAAATTGTATGCGTAAACCACTCTTTTCTGACCGGGAGGAACGCTTGCAGTGTCGGCAAAACCGTAACTAGTCTGTACTATGTCATCGGGATTTACACCGTGGATAAAGTTCATGCTCTGTGCCTCTTTTGGAGTACTAAACCTGAGTGATTCCTTCCTGCCGTCTTCAATATCCTTACCGCCCACATAGATTTTATCCCCTGTGTTGTCATACAGAGTAAGGTCTGCAACAGATAACGCGCCTTCCTCTACCTGCACTATCATCTGGGCTTCAGTAATTTTGATGGTATCTTCATCAACCGTGGGATCGTAAATAGGTAGATTAATTATCTTAGTCTCTTCATTAGGATAAAAAACCATTTTGTCTGTTGAATACTGAGCGCCTTTAAAATTCACGATAATCGCATAGCTTCTGTCCCAATTAAGACCATCGAACGAGAAGTTCCCCTGTTCATCAGACTTAAGCGTTTTATCACCCGTAGGCTTGTCCCCCATATAGGAGGTAAGAGTTAATTCAATGCCAGGAACCGGTCCGTCGTTTGTTTTGTTGACCACTTGCCCGGAGATACTGCCGCTAGTCGCCCCATTTTTGGGAGCGTTGTAAGAAACGAGATATTCCGCAATTGCCTGAGCCTGAGCCGGCGGAACATTCATTGGAGGCATCGGAGGATAGCCTTCATTAAAAGGCATTTTGCCGCTTGCTTGATAAATTTGCTGAGGGTTTTCAATCCACTTAGCAATTTGTTCTTTTGGGTATCTTCCGTCAACTCCCGCTAAATCCGGGCCAACGAATCTCCCTCTCCCGATAGTATGGCACCTTACGCAGCGGTTTTGTATAAAGAGCTCCTCACCTGAAAGAGTGAGGGCTGCGGAGCCTTGCTGTTGAGCTTTAACTACGGGCGCCTTTAGAATTGGGTAGATTAGAAAGGCAAGCAAGACAAGGAACAATAAGTTATATGCAGTTTTATTAATGGTTTTCATCTTAGTTTAATTTAGCTCCGCATTTAGAACAGAACATATCCTCAGAACTATATTCGCTCCCGCACTTAGAACATTTGATTTCTTTTTTCCTTTTGTTAGAAGCGCTTCTGAATGCAGAAATCTCCTCTTCAATATTTTTATCCTCAATCATGTTATCTGTTTTTCTGTATGACGATATTTCCTGCTCGAGTTCGTAATCAGGACCTCTTGTTCCGCTTTGTTTCTGGGGTTGATCCATTTCTTGTAATACTGAGGCTGCCTCAAGTTTGTATTTACTTTTAAGCTCCTCATAATCCTCTTTTGAGAGCTTCCCGAGGCTGTAGTCAAAATCTATATCTCGAATAGCGGAATATAATGCCTCTTTTTGGTTATCTAAAGATTTTAGTTTTTCTGCTGTAGTCTTAACACCGGACATAACAGGAAAGTCATTTCCTTGATCCCCGCTTTTTAGGAAAAATGGTAAAGCTATATATATAGCCATAGCTGCTGAAATAATTAAAATTATTAAGATTTCCAAATTGTTTCCTTTTTATCGAAATGTTCCGGAAGAAAAAGAATTATGACGCTTTTACCGTAGTATCTTTTTCACTTACCGTATACCTTACAAAAGCTTTTTGTCTACTCTTTGTGCCGCTCGGCCATATTGTAATGACCGCTCCCAGAAGGAGTACTAGGCCTCCTATCCAAATCCAATTGACCATCGGGTTTATCATTGCCCTAATCGTAGCGCTGCCGTCTTCATTGAAACCGCTTAGAATTATATATAGGTCGTCTTTGTAAGTAGAGCGCAAAGCTACTTCGGTTTCCTGGTTTATTTCACGGTTACCTTCATATTTGTAAATGTTTTTTTCAGGCGTTATTGTGTCTATTTCCCTGCCATCTTCAAAAAGCGTAAGGTTTGCCACTGTAGCGTTTTTAGCATCTGTCGTATATTGTTCGAGTCCGTCAAACCTAAGAGTGTAGCCCCTTAATTCCATTGACTCGCCTTTATTAAGAGTTGCCTGCTTTTCAGTTACAAATACCGAAGAAGCTGTTACCCCTATCACGATGAGAACAATTCCTATATGAACTATATAGCCGCCGTAGCGCCTCTTGTTTCTCGAGACTAATCTCATAAACGCCATAAGGAAATTTTCCCCTCTTTTCATTCTAACCCTGGTGCCTCTAAAAAATTCTGTAAACACGGTTCCTGTCACAAACGCGCATAATGCAAAAGCGATCAAAGCCTTAACATCTTTCATTCCCAGAGCTAAGAGGACTATAACGGTTAAGATTCCGAGCAATATTGGAATGAGGAAATTTTTAACCAGATTTTTAAACGACGCTTTTCTCCAGGAAATTAGAGGCCCTACTCCCATCAGGAATATGAGTACAAGCGCGATTGGTACATTAACCCGGTTAAAATACGGCGAGCCGACTAAGATTTTACTCCCGGTCACGGCTTCAGATAATATAGGGAATATCGTTCCCAGAAAAACCGCGAAAGCGGCTCCTAAGAAAAGTAGGTTGTTAAATATAAATGCGCTTTCCCTGGACAATATAGACTCAAAACTGTTCTCCGTTTCAAGGTCATTAATTCTGTAGAGAAACATGCCGAAGGAAAAAAGAAGTATAAATGCGATAAATCCTAAAAACAGAGGACCTATGTCGGACTGGGCAAAAGAGTGTACAGAAGATATTATCCCGCTTCTGGTGATAAAGGTTCCGAATATAGCAAGGAAGAAGGTCAGAATTATTAGCGACATGTTCCACTTTTTAAGCATGCCCCTTTTTTCCTGGATCATTACGGAGTGAATAAACGCGGTAGCCGCCAGCCACGGCATAAAGGCTGCGTTCTCAACAGGGTCCCATGCCCAGTAGCCTCCCCACCCAAGCTCGAGATAAGCCCAGCGGGCTCCCAAAAGAAGACCGATACCCAAGAAGGTCCATGCAACTAGAGCCCACTTGCGTGAATACCTTATCCACTCGTCCCCGAGTTTTCCTGAAAGGAGCGCCCCCATTCCAAATGCGAACGGAACCGTGACACCCACGTATCCCACGTAAAGCGTAAGAGGGTGTATGGCCATATAGGCGTTTTGAAGTATGGGGTTAAGCCCCCTTCCCTCCTTTGGAATAAAGGGGAGTTTTTCAAAAGGGCTCTCGATAAAAGCTATTACAAAGATAAAGAAGATTGACACAGTGGCAAGGGTTGCAAGAACATACGGCATGAGCTGTCTGTCCTTATTTCTACTCTGAAGAACAACTATTGCTGTATAAACTGAAAGCACAAGGCACCATAGCAGGAGTGAGCCCGCCTGCCCCGCCCAAAGAGAAGTTATCCTGTATATAGTTGCAAGATCGGTGCTGGTGTTTAGGGCTACGTATTTTAAGCTGAAGTCAAGATTAATAAGAGAGTGTACGAGTGCTATAGTTGCTATTACTAATAGAACGAATACAGCAATGGCTCCGTTTTCAGCGCTTCTTACAAAGTCCCATTTGCGGGTTCTTGCTCCGTAGATGGATGCTACCAGAACATAGATAGAGATAATGAACGCTAGGAATATTGAGATACTTCCGGTTTCTACCATTTAGTCTGAAGTTTCCTTATTCTCATAGAGAGAATCTGTTGATTCGTACTTGGTTGGGCATTTTGCGAGAAGAGTATCGGCTTCAAATACATCATTCTTAGCGTATACGCCTTCTACCACCGCTTCAACATCGTCAGCGAAAATATCGGGAATTATACCTTCATAAGTCACATCAATGTTTTGAGTGCCGTCTGTAATCTGAAATTTGAGCGCGCTGTTAGTGTCTTTTATAATCGTACCCGGAACTACTGTTCCAGATACTCTTACTTTAGTGTCGTAGACAGCCGGCACCTGTGCCATAAGCTCTTCCACAGTGAGGTAATAAACCATAGTGTCTCTTACTCCACCATAAACGAGATAACTCACAGTAAGAGCAATTACTGCTATCGCTACAATAAATTTCAATTTTCCTTTAAGCATCTATTGACCCTCAATTACGAAAACGCTTCTAACTCTTTTTTCAACTGTATGTTTTTTCTTAGTAGATCATAAATATATATCATTAATATTATCCAAACAACTATATGTCCCCAAAAGAGATAGTTTAATCTAAGGGGTATTGCCTCAAGTTTAACAGCATCTAGCCATACTTTCCCTTGCCCTTCTACTATAAGGTTTAGCTTAACATTTTCAGGTGCATTCCCTTTGTCAATATATAGTACGGTCTCAGCGGGTCTCCAATCAGTCGTGCCAGATACAGGGACTCTTGGGCCACGCGATATAAGTTCTTCTCCATCTGGAAATGATGCAATTAATTCTATATATGAAATACCTCTTAAATCCTCAGTACCGGTAAGATCTTCAGAGCGTATTTGAGCTTTATATGTTAAGCGTTTGTTTTTAAAGTCTTCCTTGTCTATTTCAAACAGTTCAACTTTAATAGCCTTATCAGTATTGATTAAAAGCGATCCATTGTTATCTGTAGTGATTTCTGTATCAATCACAACGCCTGACTGAGTAATTATCTCTTGGACATTTGATATAGGGAAACTAAGCTTCTTCTCTTCTTGGGCAAGAGATTGATAGCCAGTCATGGTGACAATAAAAAATAGTAATACCGTAAAATAAAATTTTCTTTTCATATCCTAATCTCAAAAATAGAATACCTGCCATTTCCGACATTAAAAGCGTAGTTTATATGAAGAAAAACGCTGAATCGGGTACACCGGGTACAAAGTGGGTGTCCGGGGTGGAAAAGTCTATTAGTTGGGAGCCCTTATCCCTGTCTCTTAATCTGAGTCATCTTGTTCGCTTGAATGTTCTACGGTTGAGGTTTTCTCTTCCTTCTTAGGGAAGATTATATATTGAACCACAAACCCTAGTCCCCCAAGTGCTATCAAGCTTAATAATATCCTATATGTGTCAATCTCACTGATATTATTTATAAATTCAGGAGTAAAAGGGTTAAAATTGCTATTAAGAACATAAAGAGTGCCTATAACGGCTATCCAGGCCCCGGCAAAAGAGGTAATAAGTATAATCATGAATTTTTGTAGCAACAATGCGATTATTCCCCCCAAGATTGCAGGCATTATATATAGTAGAGGGCTTGTATCAATATTGATCAGCATAAGGATTCCTGAGAATACTGAAATTCCAAACAAAGCCCCTAGGAGAAAGACCCCAGCAGAATAAAGGAATAACAAAATTACGGCAGCCACTAAGCCGCCAGCTATGCCGGCAATTAAAATAATAAGTATCTCGTTGCCATCGGTTAGGGTAAAACCAACCCCTGCTATGAATGACGCGCCGATAATGAATCCGGCAACAGCTAAAACTAATTTGAAAATTTTATAGCCAAAAAAACATATAAAAAGTCCAAATAGGGTAGCGATAATAGAGAAAATCTTAAGAGTGGTTGGAGTGATGTTCAATTAGCCTCCCAGAATTCTTACTTTAACTATTGACTGGTTTGATTATGTGAATAATTCCACAATATCAGCATGTTACATACTTAATGTTAATGTTTTAATTGCAATTAGTTCAAGTTCTGTATTGATCTAGTTCTGACTTAATTTTAGTCGTGCAACAGTGTCTTTCATACGCTCAAGATCAATTCTTTCTAGGAGAAGGAGTATAAATAGGAGTGTGCATGCAGCCATATTGATAAGAAGAGCATTCATCATCTCAGGAGCTATCCCACCCCCGCCAGGGCCAAATACAACTGGAGATATGCCTCTCATTACTCTTACCGATAAGTAAACGAGAGGAAGGTCAATAAATGCAATTATGGCAAAAACTGCTGCATATTTAGCTTTTTTCGTGTCATTTCCTGCTGCTGACCTTAAAACTAGGTAGACAATATAGAGTATCCAAAGAATGAAAGTAGTCGTGAGCTGAGGGTCCCAAGTCCACCAGGTGCCCCAAATTGGCTTAGCCCAAACGCTTCCCGTGATTATGGTGAGGGTTAAAAATAATACTCCGAGCTCAGCTGAGCAATATGCTAAAATATCCCATTTTCTTGTGCCCTTCCACAAATACATAATGCTCGCTATAAAAACAATAATGAATGCCACCGTGGAAACCCATACAGTTCCCATGTGGAAATAGAAGATTCTTTGAATATGCCCCATCTGAGGTTCAGTGGGAGCATATATAAAGGCCGCATAAATAGAGGCTATTATGCCTATAAAAGCTAGAATAAAGAGTATTCGTCTCATCATAGGAGTTAGGTTTATCGAAAAATTGTTAAGATTCATCTATTACGTATTCAAATGTAACCGCGCAAGCAGTTACAAAGATTATATCAAACGATGCAAGTAATTTCAAAGATGAGATGGCAGCAAAAACTGAATTCCCGTCTAACACCTGAGTACTTAATTTTACCGCACTAACTATAACCGGAATTATGATTGGAAATAAGAGGATAGGCAATAGTACTTCTCGAAGCTTAGTATTTATGGCCATAGCTGAGAATAGAGTCCCTACAGATACGAAACCGATTGAGCCTAAAAGCATTATTGGTATAAGTGGAATTAAGGTAGGTAAAAAGCTGTAGTTAAAAAACAATATAAACATCAGCACGGTTAGAATTCCTACTATAAATACAAAAATTGTATTGCTTATCATTTTGCCGGCATATATTAAGCTTCTATCGGTGGGGGTGAGGAGCATGCCGATTATCGCATTTCCTTCTTTTTCTAATGCAAAGGAACGGCTTAACCCTAAAATGCCTGCAAAAGTGAATGCTATCCACAGCATGGCGGGTGCGGCTAGGTTAAGAATTTCTACAGAAAATCCAAACGCAAAATTAAAAACCACAATTATTAGCAACGCAAAAAGCAGCATTGAGGTGAATAGCTCTTTTGTTCTTAGCTCTGTAATTATATCCTTTTTTATTATTGCCCAAACTTTGTTCATTTGCTCTCTGGAAACCTATTGTTTGCAAATATTATAACAGATAAAGCTAGATTCTATATTTTAATAGGGTACTTGTAAATATAACTGCATGATATCAATAGTTTAAGTAGGGTACCTAATGTAGTAAATAAAGCGGTTGAAATAAAAGAATGGGCGGCAAGTGTAGCGAACTTGCCGCCCAAAGAGAAGGGAATACAAATAAAAAATTATAGGTTGTCTTTAGATTCCATTATTTACTCTGCGTCATAATGTCATAAATACCACCAGTTGATGCTGCATGACAACCGATGCACCCTTCAGGGCTTCCGGCCAAAGTAACGCTCATTTTTTTGCCGTTCATTTCCATTTCCATTTTAGCTACTGTGCCGTCCGGCATATATTTAACCCAAAAGTAATCATCTTTACCGTCACCGGTTTTTTCCATTATCGTAATAGCCCCGAGTTTTTTATCGGGCATATAGTTCTCTTTAATAATTATAGATCCCTTAGGCATCTCTTTAACACCTGCTTTAAGGGCATTTGCAGCTGTTTCATTAGTGTAAGTTGTTAGAAAAGCCCCATGAGGATGTGTCCCTTTGTATAATTTGCCCTTACCAGGCCACAGTGCCCAGTTGTCCTGATATTTGGCATCCTGCATTGAGCCCCATAATGTTGCAGCTTGCTCAGATGCATCACCACTTATACTATTCCCTACATAAACAAACCCCACAGCAAGTACAATAACGCTTAAAAATAATAATTTTCTCATACTAAGCCTCCTAACCTATTTTCTTATAATATAAGATGCGGGAAATACGGATCCGTTTCAGAAAACTTCAAAATTTATATAAGAGTAGGGATAAAACTAGAGGTGGATATTAACTTTCTTCAACTTTGGATATATAGAGATTCTTAAAATTTGCATGGTCTATTTGACTTGTAGGACTGTCAAAAATAATTTTCCCTTTGGCTAGGATGCCTACTGTGTCACTGAGATCAAGGCCTTCATCTATATTGTGAGTGGTCATGAGTATTGTACGGTTCTGATTCTTTAATTCTGACAACATTTCTCCAAAAATTTGGGCTCCATGCTGGTCTAATCCCGTATACGGCTCATCTAAGAGCAGTATCTTAGGTTCGTGAACGATGGCTCTTGCCACTGTAAGGCGCTGTTTCATCCCTCTTGAGAACGTTCTGACTAAATCATGTGTGCGTGACTCAAGACCTACTTGTTTAATTACGAAACGCGCTCTATTGTCTACGTCTGTCAGCCCATATAATTCGCCAAAAAATTTGATATTCTCAAAGGCAGTTAAAGTCTCATATAGATAAGGGTCATGCGAGATAACACCTATTACAGATCTAATATTATTCACTTCTTTTTTTGCATCGAAGCCAAATACCGACAAATCGCCGGAAGTTGGATCAGTTAGGGTTGCAAGTAGTTTGATTAACGTTGTTTTACCAGCTCCGTTAGGGCCGAAAAGAGTGAAGAACTCGCCCCTTTTAACATGCAGGTCTACACCGCGGAGAGCGTCAAAGTTGCCGTAAGATTTTTTAAGATCTTCGGCCTTAATATCATACATTTCTTTTTCTAATGAGTTAGTCATAAGAGAGACAGTTTCCACTAAACTTTAACAACATACTTTAAAAGCTCGTCAGTTCCACCTAATTGCGCTACCCATTCTCTTAACTCTTCAATTCCATCATCCATATTAACCGAGGGCTCATAACCTAGATCGGTGCGCGCTTTTTTTATGCTATAGCTTCTGGTTCCCGAAAGAGCGGCAACAGCCATTTTTGTAAGTACTGGCGGTTTCTTGGATTTAATTAGTTTGAATATCACTTCCAAACTTGCAGCAACTGCATATGCGAATTTATAAGGGATTGAAAACCCGGGAGTCCAATCTATTCCTGAGGCATTAAGCTGCTTTTTGAGAAAATCCATATACCGGATTTTAACTCCGTCGTTTATGAAATATATATTTCCCGGTGCTTTATTGTTTTCGGCCAGAAGCAAAAGTGAGTTGGCCAGGTTCTTCACATGGCAAGGGGTTACAAACCTCTCTCCGCTTCCCATGGGATAGAGTATCCCTTTTTTAGCCGCCATAGCTACTCGAGGCAAAATAACAGTGTCCCCTGCTCCCCATACGTTAGAGGGTCTGACAACTGTTGTCTCAAGTCCCTCATTGCCATTGTACTTTAGAACTAGCTTTTCTGCTTGTGTTTTAGAAGCGTTATAATGATCATTGTGTTTTTCTGTATAAGGATAAGTTTCATCTATATCGATAAGTTTGTGAATATTCCAAAAATCAGATTTCCACACCACAGTCGACGAGCTCATATATACAAATCTTTTTATACCATGGGTTATTGAAGATTCCAGAAGCTCTTTAGTTGCGAGAACATTGTACTTATAGAAGGTGTCGGCTTCACCCCAGTCCGTAACCAGAGCAGCAAGGTGAAAGACTACATCTCCTGTTGCCACAAGATTTCTCAATGCTTCAAGATCACCTAAATCCCCATAGAAGAGCTCCACTCCAAGTTCCTTTAGGCGGGAGACATTGCTTGTCTTTCTGACAAGACACCTTACCTCAAAGCCCTTGTCAACAAGAGCTTCTACAAGTTTGCCTCCGATAAATCCTGTGCCGCCTGTAACGATAGCTTTCATACTTAGAGTGTCCTGTTTTATCCGAGTGCCGATTTGATTCCTACTAATATACTCTTAAAGAGGGAATATCGTCAAAGGTATATGTCTTTTTTAGCGGGTTACTTTGAGGTTCGCTCTGAATTATAGAACGAAAGAAAAAGCCCCGTTGTTGCATAATTGCTATACAAAAACGGGGCTAGGAGGATGGATGGTACAATAGTTCTTAGTTGCTATTTATAAGCCAGTTTTCCATCCACTGTTTTGTTTTCTCCGCCTGCTCTTTGGTGGAAGTGGTGGAAATCTCTTTGTCGTCCAAATAAATTCCCCAGTAAGTTATAGGTATATTTGAATTCTCAAAATTTGAGCTTATCGTATAAGGTTCAATTGTAATTGTAATATTTAGCTGCCCCCTGTATTACTTGTTTCTAACTTTATAATTTAAAAATATGCATGAAAAGAAGTTTTTCAAGTGTGTGATAAATCAGAAAATATCTGTTTCTAAATATTAGGTAATTGAGCAGGTTTCTAATTTGTTCAAAGTTAAGAATAAAAGAATTCAAATAACATTGACAAGGCCTAGTATATAAGAGAAAATCATTCAGCTTAATAACGGAGGAATACAATTGTTAATACCTAAAACCGCTTTCATAACTAAAGGTGTAGGAAGACATAAAGAAAAGCTAACAAGCTTTGAAATGGCACTTAGAGATGCCAAAATAGCAGAATATAATTTGGTAAAAGTATCAAGCATCTTTCCCCCGGACTGTAAACTAGTGCAGCGGGCTATGGGCCTTAAGAATTTATTCCCGGGTCAAATACTTCACGTAGTGTTGAGTGAGAATGCGACCAATGAGCCTTTCCGTCTTTTGGCAGCTACAGCAGGCGTTGCTATTCCCAAGAATTCCTCCAGACATGGATATATCTCTGAGCATCATAGTTTCGGACAAAAAGAGAAAGTGGCCGGCGAGTATGCAGAAGACCTTGCTGCATATATGTTAGCTACTACATTGGGTGTTACTTTTGACCCCGATAAAAGTTATGACGAGCAAAAGGATATTTGGAAGATTAGTGATCATATCGTAAAAACAATAAACGTCACTCAAACTGCGGTAGGAAACAAGAATGGGTTGTGGACTACAGTGGTAGCAGCAGTGGTATTTGCCACATACCGCTGAGGGTATTACTAAATACGCAGACTTAAGAAAGGCTTTTAATTAGCCGTAGTGCCGTTTTATCCAATTAAGATACTCTCCACTCTGGACGCTATTGACCCACTGCTCGTTGGCTAAATACCATTTAATGGTTTTAAGCAGTCCGGTTTCAAATGATTCAAGAGGCATCCACCCAAGTTGAGATGTGATTTTGTTTGAGTCAATTGCGTAGCGTCTATCATGACCGGGGCGGTCTGTTACAAACGAAATAAGACTTCTTCTCTTCTCTCTATTGGGTCTCTTACCTATAATGACGTCGAGGTAATCACAGATCATTTCGACAACTTTAGTGTTTTCCATTTCACTCTTGCCGCCAATGTTATACGTCTCGCCAATTCTTCCTTTTTTCATAATTGTCCAAATTGCCGTGCAGTGATCCCTGACATAAAGCCAGTCCCTCACATTAAGACCGTCGCCATAAACAGGCAGTGCTCTATCCTGAATTGCATTTAGTATCATAAGGGGAATGAGTTTTTCAGGAAACTGAAATGGACCGTAATTATTAGAACAGTTTGAAATCGTTACGGGAAGATCATAAGTTTTATAATAAGATCTTACCAAGTGATCAGAAGACGCTTTTGACGCGGAATATGGGCTGTTGGGTTTATATGAAGTCTCCTCTGTAAAGTACTCTTCTTTATCCAAACTGCCGAAGACCTCATCAGTGCTTATATGATGAAACAAACGGATTCGCCCTCCCCTTTGTCTTGAGAGTTCAAGAAGGTTATATGTTCCTATGATATTAGTTCTTATAAATTCATCAGGACTTGCGATTGAACGGTCAACATGGGATTCGGCAGCAAAGTGGCATATTCCATCAATCTCGTATTTATCAAAAATAACAGAAAGACGATCTTTATCTACGATATCGGCTTTAACAAAGACATATCTATCGCTATAATTCGCTTCTATATCTGACAAGCTTTCAGGATTACCGGCGTAGGTGAGCTTATCTACATTTATCACTCTTCCCTCAAAGTTTGATTCTTCCAAAAGATACCGGATGAAATTAACTCCTATAAACCCAGCCCCACCGCTTACTAGTAGATTTTTCATTTCTTATAAACCGGCAATAATTCCTTTCATATATTAATCCTTTTTAATAGTTCTAAAGACAATTCTAACGGTTTTTATTGATAGTGTAAGTAGTAATTGTTAGTGTTTCAGCATTTCTTGAGCAGTATCTAATGTTTTTTGAGTGATATTAAAACCGCCTATCATTCTGGCAAGCTCAACGACTCTCTCATTTTCATCTAAATTCTTTATAGTAACTTGTGTCTTATTATCATTATGTGTTTTTGAAACACTAAGGTGTGAGTCGGCAAATTTTGCCACTTGTGGAAGATGCGTAATACAAATAACCTGATATGAGCGGGACAGATTTCTAATTTTTTGCCCTACTGCTTCTGCTATTGCTCCTCCAACACCGGAGTCAGCTTCATCAAAAATTATTACGGATCCACCCTCCACTCTTGCTATAACTTCTTTAAGTACAAGCATGATACGTGACAACTCCCCACCTGATGCTACTCTATTTAGTGGTTTGGGGTCCTCACCCGGGTTTGCTGAAAACAAAAAAGATACCGCGTCTATGCCGCTTGAGGATATAACCTTATCATTAAACTGTATATGGAACTTGCCCCCCTTAATACCTACTTCTTTTAATTCTTGTTCTAACATTTCACTTAACTTTTTTGATGATTGTTTTCTTGTTTTAGATAGTGTTCTTGCTAACTGCAATAATTCACCCATTAATTTTTCAGATTCTTCGGATAGCGACCTAACACGTTCATCAAAATTCTCTATATTACTTACTTCATGTTCTATTTCATCTCGTTTCTGAATTATCTGCTCTATCGTATCTCCATATTTTCTTTTAAGACTATTAATCAAATGAATCCTGTCTTCAATGACTTCAAGTGTTTGAGAATCTGATGAAAGCTCTGTTGTATAATCTCTTATTGAAAAAGCAGCTTCTTCTAATTGCAGCATCCCCTTTTCTATTGATTCTGCGACTTCATTTAGTTTAGGATCAATTCTTGCAATTTCTTTAAAATCATTAGAAAGTTTTTGCAATGTTCCTAAAACAGAGTTTTCCTTTTCGTAGAGTTCTTCATATGCACTGCTTGCAGAGGACTCCAGTCGTTCCGCATTAACAAGTTTTAGTTTCTCTTCTCCAAGTCTTTCATCCTCTCCAATTGTAAGCGCAGCATTCACAATCTCATTTAACTGAAATTTCAGATAGTCTTCTTTTTCTACCTTGTCCTTCTTGGATTGCTCGAGATCATCAAGCTCTTTTTTAATTGATGAATAGTATTGATATATATCTCTTAAATGGGATGCTTCATCCCCGGTCTTTCCAAAATCATCTACAATTTTTAAATGGTTTTCTTCTCTTAAGAGGCTTTGATGCTCATGCTGGCTGAATATATCCACAAGTCCTTGTGTGATTGTGGATAGAAGAGTTAAGGTTGAAAGGCTGCCGTTAATAAAAACACGGCTTCTTGAATTTCTATAAATAATTCTTTTTATCAGAAGTTCACCAGACTTAATATCAAAGCCTGACGTAACAAGTCTCTCTTTGATTGTTTCATCTTTTGAAATATCAAAAAGGGCCTCGATGTGAGCTTCTTCTTTTCCGGTCTTTATATTTTCCGCAGGTGCTTTATCGCCTAAGATAATATTTATAGCGTCAACTATTACAGATTTCCCTGCGCCTGTCTCTCCGGTAATAATGTTTAAACCGGAACTGAGGCCTACGGATAGGTCTTCAATAATGGTAAAGTTTTTTAAGGTAAGTCCTAAAAGCACTAGCCCTACTCAAGAAAGCTTTTTAATATGATTCCAACTTCAGACCCTTCAAGCTTTTCTAGCGATCTTTTTTCAATTTGTCTTATACGCTCTCTAGTGAGCTCAAAGTGTTTGCCGATTTCGTCTAAGGTAAATGTCGTTTCATAATCTATTCCGAATCTCATCTTTAAGATCTGCTCTTCTCGTGGTGTAAGTATGGATAGAGCATCTTTAATTTTGATGATCAGTGTTGCTTTTGTAAATGCATAATCCGGAGTGCGGGATATATCATCAGGTATAAAATCCAGTAAGGTTGTTTTTTCCCCATCTAAAACCGGGGAGTCTAACTGTACTACTTCTTTTGTAGCTTCAAGAACTCTTTTGACTCCTTCTACTGAAATCCCCGTTTTCTCAGATATCTCTTCCGGCAGAGGTCTTCTACCTATTTCTTTATTCATTATAGAACTTATTCTATGTATTTTAGACGCTTGTTCTAAGACATAAACCGGCACCCTAATAGTTCTTGTCTGATCTAATAATGATCTTGATATGGCTTGATGTATCCACCATGAAGCATATGTGGAAAACTTGTATCCTTTTGTATGATCAAACCTCTCAACAGCTCTCATAAGACCTACATTCCCTTCTTGAATTAGATCCGGAAGCGGCAGCCCACGGCTCATGTATCTTTTTGCTATACTTACAACTAATCTAAGATTAGCTTTAATAAATCTTTCTTTAAAACGCTTTGCTCTTAAATTATATACTCTAGAAAGCAAATTAGATCTCTTAATACTTTTTCTAGCTATATCTTTTTCAAGCTTAGATTTTACGGCTACTTTTTTATTGCTTTTAAGTTTTCTGGTTCCTGTGGTGTTCTCTACATTAGAAATAGTATTTCTGAGAGTCTTGCTTAAACTCTTTTCGAATACAGCTTCCATAAACCTTTTAGCTTCGGCAGCTTTACTTTCACATCTTTTAATTTTAGCAGATACTTCTACTTCTTCTTTTGGGGTGAGAAGAGGCTCTGTCCCCATTTCTTTGAAATATAGTTGGAGAAGTCTAAACTCTTCATCAGGAGTAAATTTAGGTGTTTCGCCCTCAGATGTATCTTCTTTTGAAATGTTATCTTTTATATCAACTTCTTTATCAGAAAGTTCGCTTATTAATTGTTCATCAATTTTTTCTTTGAATAAGTTGTCTTCATTTGAGTAGTCTTCAAAGGAATTCTTTAAAAGTGTCTTTACCGCTTCTTCGGCATTTTTCGATCTCTGTTCAACTCTGGTTTGAACTTTTGTAGATGGACCGTGTTTCTTAGATTTTAATCTAGCTTGTCTCATTACCATCCTCCTTTAATAGATGGAATTATTCTCTTATCTGACCGTCTCCTAGAACGATAAACTTTGTTGTCGTTAGTTCTTCCAGACCCATAGGACCAAAAGCGTGAAGTTTTGAAGTGCTTATTCCTATCTCCGCTCCCAAACCTAATTCGAAACCATCGCTAAACCTGGTCGAGGCATTGACCATAACAGTGGAAGAATTAACACTATTAATAAAATATTGCGAATTCGCATAGCTTTGAGTAATAATGGACTCAGTATGCATTGATCCATATTTCTCGATATGTTCTATCGCATCTTTCATGTCTTTTACAACTTTTACGCTTAATATCAAATCTAGATACTCTTGATACCAATCATTTTCATTTGCTTGTGTAATTTGAGGAATTATTTCTCTGGTTCTTTCACAACCTCTTAATTCAACATTGTTTTCAGAAAAAGCTTTGCTAACTTTTGGTAAAAAAGATTCGGCGATATTCTCGTGTACGAGCATTGTCTCCATAGAGTTACATACACCGGGGCGCTGCACCTTGGCATTTATGCAGATATCTTGAGCCATTTCAAGATCGGCGCTTTCGTCAACAAAGATATGACAGACACCTTTATAATGTTTAAGAACAGGAATTCTAGAATTCTCAGCAACAAATCGTATCAGCCCTTCCCCGCCTCTTGGAATAATTAGATCTATAAGCTCATCTAATTTGAGCATTTCAAGTACTGCGTTTCTGTCAGTAACCGGAATTATTTGGACCGCATCTTCAGGGAGCCCAGTTTCCGATAAGGCGTCCCTTAGTATTTGTCCGATGGCCATATTTGATCTAATTGTTTCAGATCCGCCGCGCAGTATCACGGCGTTGCCTGATTTAATACAAAGCCCCGCAGCATCAGCAGTTACATTGGGTCTGGATTCGTAGATTATCCCTATGACCCCAAGCGGGATTCTCATACGCCCTACTTTAAGACCGTTAGGTCTGGTCCACATACGTAGTACTTCACCAACAGGATCTGTTAAAGCGGCAACTTCTCTAAGCCCCTGGGCTACCTTTTCTAATCTTTGTGGCGTTAGGGTGAGTCTATCTATCATTGCTGAGGAAAGACCTTTAAACATTGCATCTTCAATATCTTTTTGATTTTCGGCTATTATGTAATCGGCTTTTTTAATAAGGTCATGAGCCATTTTGTTAAGGGCATCGTTTTTTGACCCCGAACTTGCTCTAGACAGCTCTGCAGCTGCAGTTTTTGATTTACTCGCTATACCCGTTAAGAGATTGGATAACTCGTTACTCATTTGATTTTTTGCTTTGATTGCAGCCATTTAGGTTAATTTAAATAAATCACCGCTCCACTTAAGACAATAATACACCTGCCAACTCAAAGTCAAGCATATTTTTAAATAATACCTGGTTATTTGAATTATAAAATTAGATTGCCTGATAATGGGCATAGGTATTAAAGATTCGAAGAACTTTTATATCTGTATCGTGCTGCCTGTAATAATCGAAGAAAAGAGTTTCGGCGCACCTTTTTCCTTCGTCATAACAAGCTCTGGGACCAATTGGATTGACATTGCCCCAGTAGCCCTCAGGTTGGGGATGAACGTCAGGATCTCCGTAGACCTCGCTTGTGGAAGCTTGGAATATTCTTATCTTAAGTCTCTTGGCAAGGCCAAGCATATTTATTGAATCTAGGACATTAACCTTGGTGGTTTGAACAGGATCAAACTGGTAGTGGATAGGTGAGGCTGGGCAGGCAAGATTATATATTTCGTCAACTTCGATATAAAGCGGCTGACATATATCGTGGCGTATCACTTCAAAATAAGGGTTAGTTAAAAGATGCTTTATGTTATCTTTTGTGCCTGTAAAAAAATTATCGGCACATCGACTTCATTTCCATCATTTAGAAGTTTCTCGCATAAATGAGAGCCAATAAAACCTGCCCCGCCAGTTACCAGTATCCGTTTTTGCATTAATTTATTCCCCTAGAATAAAACCGCAGAATTAACTGGATTAATTTGAGGGAAGAACTTCTCTTTTTTCCAAATATGCAATTAGGACATCAACTGACTCTTCTAATGAGAGTTTGCTAGTGTCTATTGTTATCTCAGGATTAAGAGGTGCTTCATAAGGGTCATCGATCCCAGTAAAGCCTTTAATAATTCCTGCTCTTGCCTTCTTGTATAGCCCTTTAACATCTCTTTCTTCACATACTGCAAGCGGGGCGTCTACAAATACTTCAACAAATTCACCCTCTTCAACAAGCGCCCTGACACCGTCGCGGTCTTTTATGTATGGTGACACGAATGCTGAGAGCACAATGCAGCCGTTATCAACAAATAGCTTTGATACCTCACCGATACGTCTTATGTTCTCTCCTCTATCTTCTTCTGAGAATCCTAGGTCTTTACAAAGGCCCATTCTAATATTGTCACCGTCAAGAATATATGTTCTGGTTCCCATTGTTATAAGCTTTTTTTCAAGCTCATTGGCAATTGTGGATTTCCCAGAACTTGGAAGCCCTGTGAACCATAGAATAAGAGATCCGTGTTTGTTTAGACTGCGCCTGTCTTGCTTTGTGATCTCATGTTGATGTGGGATTACAAATCTTTCCATTTAAAGCCTCCTATCGAATTCATTAATTATGAATTGTCATTTAAATATATATTTGGGTTTTGATTTTATGTGATATTACAGAAAGGTCAAAATTTCTTTCCCCTGGTTTCCCATTTGCCTCTTAAATTATGGCAGACAGTTATTCCCTCTCGTTATTTAAAGGAGTTAATATCACTTCCTCCAATCGGGATTTTATATTACGTCACTATGTTCTTAAGCAAAGATAATTCTCTTGAGAGTGATCCGGAGTAATTACTTCAAGACCCGAGCTGTCTTCAAACTCTTTAGTCAAATCGCTGCCAAGCTGACCACTGCTGCCTATAATTAAAATCTTCTTCATGTTAATAGAGTGAATTCTGCTCGAACTAGCTCAGTTACCGGGCTCGTTTGATTTCCTATTCGAGCCTATCCTACTCAAAACAACTGGGACTATAAACAACCCTGCCTAGCTCACTCTGAGCAGGGAAATTACCCACTATATTTTAAAATAAAGTATAGATAAATGGAGCCACGGCCGAGCCTTGAGCAAATACGATTAGAAGACCGAACATTAATAAAATGAGTAGCATAGGGGTAATCCACCACCACTTGTTTTGAAGAAAAAACTGTAGCAGCTCACCCAAAATGCCTAGTCTGTTTGTTATGTTTTTAAAAAAAGCCATTAATAAGCCTCCTCAATTTCAAAGAAAAATCCTTTAGCACTTAATCTATATATAAACAATTTATATCCTCTAATATAATCTTTTTAAACCTAGCCTTTATCTTTAGTTACCAGATAATTACCCAATACAAGTAAATCCATTCCGCTTGCACTAAAAGAACTAAACGCTTCAGCCGGAGTATTAACCACCGGTTCTCCTTTTAGATTAAAAGAGGTGTTTAATAGTACCGGAACTCCCGTCGCATCTCCAAAAGTTTCAATTAGTTTGTAGTATCTGGGATTAGTATCCTTTCTAACCGTCTGGAGTCTACCGGTCCCGTCGACATGAGTAATTGCAGGCAAGATATCTCTTTTCTCTTCACGTACATTAGTTACATATAACATAAACCTAGCAGGATAGTGTTTCTCGGGTTCATCAAGATCGAAATACTCCCCGGCTCTATCTACAAGTATTGAAGGTGCAAAAGGTCTGAAGGGTTCTCTGAATTTGATTTTCACATTTACTATATCTTTCATCTCTTTACTTCTGGGATCGGCAAGAATGCTTCTATTACCTAAAGCTCTAGGACCATATTCAAACCGACCTTGATGCCAACCTATTACCTTGCCGTTTTGAATGCTGTCCACAACACGCTCGAATAATTTCTGATCATCCTCAATTAGCTCATAGGGAATGTCGTTTTCTTTTAGAAACTCTTGTGTAGCAGCCGGGCTATGCTCTTCTCCCCAGTAAGCATGCTCCATAACAAAGTTTCTAGGTTTTCCAAGCATTGCATGATAGCAATAGAGTGCAGCACCTGTCGATGCTCCGCCGTCACCCGCTGCTGGCTGAATATATATCTCTTCAAAGGGCGTTTGGGCCAGTATTTTTCTGTTAGCAACACTGTTAAGCGCCACACCCCCGGCCATGCATAAATATTTTAGCCCTGTTTCTTTATAGGCATAATTGGCCATCTTGACCATGATCTGCTCTGTAACGACCTGTATACTGGCCGCTATGTCTGCATAATACTGGTTCTGTTTAGCAATCTCATCATAGTCATCCGGTTTATCCCCCAAATATGAAGGGTAACCGCTTGCGTCAGTGAAAAATTCTGCTTTAGGATCTCTGGGTTTGCCAAAGAGTTTTTCAAATTTCTTAGTAAACGTTTTATCAGAAGAATAATGGAAGGAGAAGTAATCCATATCTAATTCAAATCCTCCCTCCTCGTCTACATTAACAACTTCGTATACTTGATCTACATATTTGGGATCTCCAAAAGGAGCCATTCCCATTACCTTGTACTCTCCTTCGTTCACTTCAAACCCTAAAAATGCGGTGAAGGCACTGTATAGGAGCCCAAGGGAGTTAGGAAACTTAATTTCTTTTATAAGTTGTATATCCGTACCACGTCCTATTCCCAGTGTTGCAGTAGTCCACTCGCCCACACCGTCTACTGTAAGGATTGCGGCCTCATTAAAAGGAGAACAATAAAAACTGCTTGCAGCATGAGACAGATGGTGTTCGCTGAACAGGATTTTAGAAGAGTCAACGCCGAGTTTATCCTGGAGAAGGTGCTTTATCCATAACTTATCCCCGAGCCAAGTAACCATAGCTTCCCTAAAGAGCTTCATCGATCTCGGGAATGTCTGCATAGTGCATAACAAAAGTCTTTCAAATTTCACAAAGGGTTTTTCGAAGAAAACTATATACTCAAGATCTTCTACCTCAATGCCTTCTAGATTAAGGCAGAAGTTGATAGCATTTTCAGGAAACTCAAAGTCATGCTTTATACGGCTGAATCTCTCTTCTTCTGCCGCGGCTATAACAACTCCGTCCTTAATAAGTGTTGCGGCGGCGTCGTGGAAATAACATGAAATACCTAGTATATACATAATATTAAAGCTCCTTAAAACTTAACCTTGTATTTTATTTTCTATAATCTTGTATTTTGTTTCCTATAAAAAGATTTCCCGATAGGATTAAGATTGTTTAGTTGCTTTTTCTAGCGCAGTCAATTCTGTATCGTTTTCTTTAATATGCCATCCTACATGTTCTTTTTTCTTTATTTCCAGCGGATCAGTAAACAGTTTTAACATTATAGCAAATGGACAAAGTAGTATGAAGTAAAAAATTGTCAGAATAACTCGTGCATTGAAATCCCCAATTATTTGAGCTATTTTTTTCCATCCTTCCCAAAGTCTTCTAAAAAATCCTTTCTTCACTTTATCTTTAGTATTCTTAATTTTTGTTTCACTTTTACTCATGCAAATATTCCCTTTATATATATTATTTTGTATGGACACATTACCAGGAAATCATAGTATTTAATAGCAATATGTGAATATAATACTTCATTATTAAAGTTTGACTAATCTTTACTCAAAGCTTCGCTACCTCACTTACAATATGCTGTTTACAAACTCAGACAGCCGGAGTTTGTAAACAGCATATTTATCTAAAGTAGGCCTCTTTATTTAGATATCGTACCGTATTGTTACTAGTCTTGATTATTAGAAGTCTTTAGAAATTACTTTTATAAGCATTGAGGATTTTATAGAGGCTATCTACTATTTGTTATTAGAAGCAGATTTGACAAAACCCAAAACACGGAAAAGATTAAGGAAAAATATTATCTCGGAGGAATAAAATTGGAACGCACATTATCTATTATTAAACCGGATGGAGTTGAAAAAAACGTTATCGGAGAGGTACTCTCAAGGTTTGAAAAAAACGGGCTCAGAGTGGTTGCACTCAAGAGAATACAGCTCTCCATATCAGATGCTGAAGGATTTTATGCAGTGCATAAAGAAAGGCCATTTTTTGGATCTCTCACAGATTTTATGTCTAGAGGACCGATAGTAGTTCAAGTACTAGAGGGTGACAACGCAATAGCTAAAAATAGAGAGATTATGGGCGCAACTAATCCTGAAGAAGCGGCTGAAGGAACGATTAGGAAAGATTTTGCAACAAATATTGAAGAAAACACCGTACACGGCTCCGATTCTCCTGAGTCTGCTGACTTTGAAATAAAGTACTTCTTTAACGCGCTTGAGATTACAGGCTAGTTAATAATTAACTGCATATAGAAAAACAAAAGAAAGATCTCTCACATGCACACATTGTGTGCTGTTCTAGATGACGGTGGTTATAGGAAGCCTCAATCACAAGAAGAAGCCCGTCATTTCGAGCCCAGCGAGAAATCTAATCCTTTCCCGACAAATCACCCATCCCGCCTGGGGGGAATAAATCGAAAACAATAGATTCTGAATAGATCCCGTATCAAGTACGGGACATGGTTCAGAATGACAACTTATTTCTACTAGTTTCTTAACGGGGAGAGGTATAGGCATTTTATTGGTTTTATCTAACCGGGGCTGGTTTCTTTATTTACACAAGTATTAAAAACTGTCCCGAAAT
>Ga0307379_10002452_pt1 | contig 27538 bp, 23 predicted proteins | sample UN2MG_FD_202237 | JGI IMG/M metagenome (GOLD analysis project Ga0307379, IMG submission 202237) | Soil microbial communities from Risofladan, Vaasa, Finland - UN-2 | ecosystem: Environmental > Terrestrial > Soil > Coastal area > Acid sulfate soil | place: Finland: Risofladan, Vaasa | collected...
CTTGCCGTGCTTGGGGGCATAGCTCAGTCGGGAGAGCGCATCAATCGCACTGATGAGGTCGGGGGTTCGAGTCCCCCTGCCTCCACTGGCGGGCAAATATAACAACAGCTGCGAACAGGAGCAGTAGGCCATCCCCGCAGAGAGCCGGGCAGAGGAAACGGTGGGAGCCTGGCCGGGTGCCCAGGGGTGCACCACAAGGTCGAACTCGCCTGGGAGCTGCAGTGGCGAAAGGTGGGACAGCTCATACCTTCCCGCAAGGTAGCCGCTGCCGGTTGGCAACCGTTAGCAGGCCCGAGAGCGGATAGAGAACATGGGGCTGTGGCGCAGCTGGGAGCGCGCCTCAATGGCATTGAGGAGGTCAGGGGTTCGAATCCCCTCAGCTCCACTGTTGTCATCCTGGTCATCCGGCCAGGGTGATCTATCAAGCAGGGTGGTACCGCGGAGAAACCCTTCGTCCCTGAGGCGAGGGGTTTTCTTCTTATATACCCCCCAAGCCATGGCAGCTGGCAGAGGAGGTGCAAGGTGAGCGAGCAGTACGTGCCCCAAGAGATCGAGCCCAGATGGCAAGAGTATTGGGAGACCGAGAGGCTATACTATGCCAGCGAAGATGACGAGCGACCGAAGCTGTACGCGCTGGTGATGTTTCCGTACCCGTCCGGCGACCTCCACATGGGGCATATGCGCAACTATGCTATCGGCGACCTCTTCGCTCGCTACAAGAGGATGCGCGGCTATAACGTGATGAACCCCATGGGGTGGGACGCGTTTGGCCTGCCCGCCGAGAATGCGGCCCTGCAGGCGGACATCCACCCCAGCATCTGGACAGAGCAGAACATCGCCGACATGAAGAGACAGTTGCAGAAGATGGGGATCTGCTATGACTGGGGTCGTGAGGTGACTTCGTGCCTGCCTGACTACTACCGGTGGACGCAGTGGATCTTCCTGCAGCTATACAGTCGCGGTCTCGCCTACAAGAGCATGGCCCCCGCGAACTGGTGTCCCTCCTGCAAGACGGTGCTGGCCAACGAGCAGGTCATCGACGATGGTCATTGCGAGCGATGCGGCACCATGGTGACCAAGAAGGACCTGGCGCAGTGGTTCTTCAAGATCACCGACTACGCCGACGAACTGCTGGAAGACCTGTCTCTGCTGGAGAACTGGCCTGAACGGGTCCGTGTGATGCAGAAGAACTGGATCGGCAAGAGCTACGGCGTCGAGTTCCGGCTGGGTATCGATGGGTACGACGACGAGATCGGGGCCTTCACCACGCGCATCGATACCGTGTATGGTATGACCTTCGTCGTGCTGGCGCCCGAGCATCCGTTAGTGGGGAAGCTGACTACGGCGGAGCACAGGGAAGAGGTCGAGGCCTACGTGGAGAAAGCCCGGCAGGCTTCGGAGATCGACCGCCTGTCCGCCGAGGTGGAGAAGGAGGGCGTGTTCATCGGCGGCTACGCCATCAACCCCATGAACGGCGAGCGAATGCCCATCTACATCGCCGACTACGTGTTGATGACCTACGGCACGGGGGCGATCATGGGCGTGCCGGCACACGATACCCGCGACTTCGCCTTCGCCAAGAGGCACGGGCTGGCGATCCCTGTGGTCATCGCTCCGCCGGGATGGGACGGAGCGGATCTCGAGGAGGCCCATGTCGAGGAAGGCACCATGGTCAACTCGGGGCCGTTCAGTGGGTTGCCATCCAACGACGGCATAGAGCGCATCGCTGACTACATGGAGGAGCACGGCATAGGGGCGCGAAAGGTGTACTACCGGCTGCGGGACTGGCTCATCTCCCGGCAGCGGTACTGGGGCGCACCGATCCCCATCCTCTACTGCGAGAAGTGCGGCACGGTGCCGGTTGCGGAGGAAGAGCTGCCCGTCGTATTGCCGATGGAGGTTGATTTTCATCCCACCGGGACCGGCGAATCGCCGTTGGCGACTGTTCCTGAGTTCGTGCACACTACCTGCCCGCGGTGTGGAGGTGCGGCTCGCCGCGAGACGGATACCATGGACACCTTCGTTTGCTCGTCGTGGTATTACTTCCGATACACCGATCCTCACAACGAGAAGGCCGCCTGGAAGAAGGAGATGGCAGATGACTGGCTGCCGGTAGACCAGTATACCGGTGGGGTGGAGCACGCCATCCTGCATCTAATGTACTCTCGCTTCTTCACCAAGGTCTTCCGCGACTTGGGGCTAACCAGCATCGACGAGCCCTTCGCCCGCCTGTTCACGCAGGGTATGATCACCAAGTTGAACCCGGGGACGATGAAGGTGGAGAAGATGTCCAAGTCCAAGGGAAACGTCGTGCCCATAGATGACATGGTGGACACCTACGGGGCTGACACGGCCCGAACTTTCATCCTCTTCGTGGGTCCTCCGGAGCTGGATGCCGAGTGGAGCGACCAGGGGGTGGAAGGGTCCTTCCGCTTCCTGAAGCGTATCTGGCGTTTGAAGACGGAAGAGGCGACTGTGGGCAAACCCTCCGAGGAAGCGGACCGGGCGCTGCGACGAAAGACGCATCAAACGATCAGAAAGGTGACGGAAGACATAGAGCGGTTCCACTTCAACACGGCGGTCAGCGCCTGCATGGAGCTGTGCAACGCGCTGGTGGCCCACAAGGAGAAGCATGGGGCAGGCCCAGCTCTCGATGAGGGCATCCAGATGCTACTCTTGCTGCTGGCGCCCATCGCGCCGCACATCACCGAGGAATTGTGGGAGAAGCTTGGAAACGGGGACAGCATCCATAGGCAGTCCTGGCCCGGGTGGGACGAAGAGTTGGCCGCCGAGGAGGTCTTCACCCTTATCGTCCAGATCAACGGCAAGGTGAGAGACAAGGTGGAAGTGCCGGTGACCATCGGCGAGGAGGAGGCCATAGAGCTGGCGCTGAGCCGGGAGCACATCCAGCGACGGTTGGAGGGCAAGGACGTCAAGAAGACGATCTACGTGCCAGGGCGACTGGTCAATGTTGTGGCCAACTGACGAGTCCGCCAGGATCAAAGCGAGTCTGTACGGCGCTGCCCACGGGCAGCGCCGTATTGTGTTTGTCGGAAGTCGGGGATTGTGCTATAATCGCCTGAAGAGTGGGAAGGAGGCTCGTGCCATGATCAAGGTGAGCGTTGATAGCGTGAAGGTCAGCATGCTATCGCAGCACCGCGTCGTGGTGCTGAAAGAGGACACAGAGGAACGGTATCTGCCTATCTGGATAGGGCCTTTCGAGGCGGATGCGATCACCATCGGGCTGCAGAACGTGCAGATGACCCGGCCATTGACACACGATCTCCTTAGAGCGTTCATCGATCACATGAACGCCTCCGTATCGCACATCAAGGTGAACAACCTCAGGAACGACACCTTCTACGCAGAGATTGTGGTCGAGCAGAACGGCCGGACCCTGGAGATAGACTCACGTCCCAGTGACGCCATCGCACTGGCGGTACGGGTGAACGTGCCCATATACGTAGCCGAGGAGGTCATGGATAGGGCAGGAATCGTCCCCAGTGATGAGGAGGACGTGCTCGCCTCTGAGGACGAGGAGCAACTGTCGGCGTTCCGTGACTTTGTAGATACTCTGGACATGGACGACCTCAAGGAGTAGGGCGAAGTGGCATCAGCCAGGTTGCCTCCACAGAACATAGAGGCGGAGCAATCCGTTCTGGGTAGCCTGCTGATCGATCCTGAAGCTATTCTCAGAGTAACCCCGTTCTTACGCCCCGAAGACTTCTACCGCGAGACTCACGGTCTGATCTACCAGTCCATCGTGGACCTCCACGAGCGGCGCGAACCAGCCGACTTTGTGACGCTCTGTGACGAACTGGAGCGGCGCGGGCAACTGGAACACGTGGGAGGGCCTGGCTATCTCACTTCTCTTATCAACGTGGTCCCCACCTCCGTTCACGCGCTGCACTATGGACGCATCGTGGAGAGCACAGCCACTCTGCGCCGTTTGATCAGCGCTGCCTCCGAGATATCCAATATGGCGTACGAGCGGGCCGACGATGAGACCAAGATCCTGGACCAGGCTGAGCAACTGATCTTCGGGGTTGCCCAGCGCAGCATCGAGCGTGAGTTGGTGCCGCTCCGCACCATCCTCTCGGACTACTACGATCGCATCGAGTACCTGTACGAGCATCGTGGGCAGACGATAGGCGTGCCCACTGGCTTCGTCGACCTGGATAGGCTGCTGGGAGGTTTACAGCAGTCAGACATGATCATCGTTGCCGGGCGGCCGGGCACGGGCAAGACCAGCCTGGCCCTGACTATGGCGGACTACGCGGCCCGCAGGCATGGGTTGTGTATCGCCATCTTCAGTCTGGAGATGCCGGCAGGCCAGGTGGTACAGCGTCTGGTGTCTGGGGCCACCGGGATTGAGTCGCAGCGCCTCAGAACGGGAGATATCAACGAGGAAGAGTTGGCCAGGATAACCAGGGCCATGGGTGAACTCTCCGAAACCTTCGTGTACATAGACGATACGCCAGCCATCTCTCCCATGGAGGTGCGGGCCAAGGCGCGACGCCTCGGGGCGGAGCACCACATGGACCTGATCATCGTGGATTATCTACAGTTGATGCAGGCTGGCCTGAGGATGGAGAACCGTGTGCAAGAGGTTTCCTACATCTCTCGCCAGCTCAAGTCTCTGGCCAGTGAGCTGAACGTGCCGGTGCTGGCCTGCTCGCAGCTCTCCAGGGCGGTGGAATCACGCCCCGACAAACACCCATTACTCTCCGACCTCAGGGAGAGCGGCTCCATTGAGCAAGATGCTGATGTGGTGATGTTCATCTACCGCGAGGAGATGTACGTAGAGGATACGTTCAAGCCCAACATCGCGGACATCATCGTGGCCAAGCATCGTAACGGGCCGACCGGACAGCTGAGCCTGCGCTTCATGAAGGAGCAAGCCAAGTTCGCCAATCTCGAGCGGGCACCGGAAGAGGTACCAATCTGAGGTGAAAAGATTCGCCGGCTTCCCTGCAGGGAACGTACGGTCTACCCCTGTGGCCGATCTCTTCTTCAGCGAGCTGTTGCCCCGGATCGACAGCATGCCGGAACTGAAGGTCAGCCTCCATGTTTTCTGGCTGCTGCACCGCAAGCAGGGGCAGCAGCGCTGCGTGAGCCGGGATGAACTCGGGCGCGACGGGGTGTTGTTGCGAGGATTGAAGATGGCTGGCCACAGCCCCGAGCGGTTGTTGGAGGAAGGCCTGGAGCGGGCTGTGGCTCGCGGGACGCTACTGCAACTCAATGCTCGTACAGCGGATGGAGAGGAGGAGAGCTGGTATTTTCTCAACTCGGAGCTGGGACGGGCGGCAGTCGACCAGGTTCGACGAGGAGAGTTGGTGCTGTCCCCATCCGCGGTTCTCGAGGAACCACTGGTAGAGGTGGAGAGGCCTAACATCTTCGTGCTCTACGAGCAGAACATAGGCACGTTGCAGCCCATGATCGCGGAGGAACTCCAGGAGGCTGAGGAGAGCTATCCTGCTGAGTGGATCGAAGAGGCTTTCAGGATAGCAGCGGAGCAGAACGTACGAAAGTGGCGCTACATCCGGGCCATTCTGGAGCGATGGGCCACCGAAGGCAGAGATGATGGAGAAGGTAGACGAGGTTCTGAAGAAGACAGATATCGGTACATCAAGGGTAAGTACAAGGACTACGTCAAGTACTGAGCCCCAAGATGTGTGCCCCATCTGTCGCGGCGCGGGATACCTGAGGCGGGATCTCCCTCCCGGACACCCGGACTTCGGGCGCCCGGTCCCCTGCCAGTGCAAACTCGAGGAGATAACCGAGAGGCGGCTGGAGGATTTGAGGAAGGCCAGCAGCCTTGGTCTGCTCTCCCGCATGACTTTCGAGAGCTTCAGCATGAATGGCCTCCGGCCCCACGAGGAACAGACCCTCAGGCAGGCGTTCCGCAGGGCGCGAGAGTTTGCCGAGCATCCCGAGGGATGGCTCATCCTCCTGGGCTCCTACGGGTGTGGCAAGACCCACCTGGCGGCGGCCATCGCCAACTACTGCCTGGAGCGGGGGCATCCAAGCCTGTTCGTGGTCGTGCCGGATCTGCTGGATCACCTGCGGTCTACCTACAGTCCAAGCAGCGCTATCAGCTACGATGAGCGCTTCGAGTCTATCCTGGAAGCGCCTCTGCTCATACTGGATGACCTGGGGAGCCAGCAAGCCACTCCCTGGGCTCAGGAGAAGCTGTACCAGTTGTTCAACCACCGGTACAACGCCAGACTCCCCACCGTCATCACCAGCAATCGTATGCTGGAGGAGATAGACCTCCGGCTTCGCTCTCGCATGGCTGACCACGAGCTGTGCCAGATCTACCGCATACTTACCCGGGATTTCAGAGGTAGCGGCCACGGCGACCAGCTCAGCAGCCTGCATCTCTACGCGGATAAGAGCTTCCAGAGCTTCGAGCGCCGGCCGGAGTTGCCCAAGGAGGAGCAGCAGAACCTCAACCAGGTGCTGACCACGGCCGAGGGGTTTGCCAATGACCCGCAGAAATGGCTGGTGTTGATGGGCGAGCACGGGTGCGGCAAGACCCACCTGGCGGCAGCCATCGGCAACAGATGCGTGGACAATGGTCGCCCGGTGGTGTTCAAAGAGGTTCCGGAGCTGCTGGATCACCTGCGTGCGACATACCGGCCTGACAGCCCCGTAACTTATGACCAGCTTTTTGAGGCGGTGCGTGGCGCGCCGTTGCTGATCCTCGACGACCTGGGGACAGAGAGCACGAGCCCCTGGGCACAGGAGAAGCTGCATCAGATCTTCAACTACCGGTACGCGGCAAGGCTGCCCACCGTGATCACCATGCGCAAGACCATCGAGGAGATTGACCCGCACCTGGCCTCGCGGATGTTGGACTTTTCCCTCTGCACGATCTGTGCGATCCTTGCTCCTGGCTACCACAGCGCCCAACTGGCGCAACGCAGGCCGAAGAAGCGCCGAAAGAACTGAGTCTGCCCCCCAGAAGTCGAACCGTCCCTCCGGAGGGGTCTTCGGCAGTACAGGAACACGACACCTCTGCCATGTCGCATCTGCGCACCGTAGCGCGCCGGGGCGCGTTGCACCATCTACATCGACCTCCACAGCCCCTTAACAGCCTGTTCATGTCCTGCTGCTACCTTAGGGTGGGTTGGTGAGAATCCAGTCCAAATCCAAGCGGAAAGGAGGTGAACAAGGTGAGTAAGAAGAGGCTCTTGCTGTTCACCAGCGTGGGGCTGCTTGGTCTACTCCTGGTGAGCCTGGTTGGAGCGACCCTGGTGTCGGCTGAGGAGACAGACCCCACGGCGGGTGAGCCCGGTGTCGACGAGCATTGGGGCATGATTGACGGGGGAGGTCGCTCGTGGGCAGTGTTCGACGCCGCGGCCGAGGCTCTCGGGCTGGGCCCCGAGGGGCTCTTCGCCGAGCTGCATGATGCCGGGAAGACCCTGGCGGAAGTGGCCGGGGGCCGGCGGTTGATTCACAAGGCCCCGAATCGCCCTGCAACGAGAGTTAAGAAGTGCATTTATGGGATCAACATGCTTCCTTCACCAGTTCTTCATATTCGCAGCGTATGATTAGGTCAAGATGTGGAATGCAGCCTGCAAACATGCAGTGAGAAAGGAGTAAGCAGGATGTCTGGTAAGGTAAAGAAGTGGGGCATAGTCGCGGGTATGGCTATGCTTGCTGCCGCAGTGCTCTTCGCAGGCGGGATCGTCGGCGGGGTCTTGATGGGGGTCATCCCCGTGCAGGCCCAAGGCGATTCCTTCGACGGCCCGGGCTTCGGCATGTGGCACGGCCACGGCGGAGGCATGGGCTGGTGGGGGCCAGGCCGAGGTTGGGGAGGTCCCGGAGATTGCCTGGACACGGTAGCTGATGTGCTGGCCATGACGCCTGAGGAGCTGAGGTCCGAACTTCAGGATGGCAGGAGCCTGGCTGAGTTGGCCGAAGAGAAGGGCGTTGACTCTCAGACTATCGTCGATGCGGGCCGCTCCGGGATGGAGGAGAGGTTGCAGGAGGCGGTGGAGAATGGCTGGCTGACTCAGGAGCAGGCAGAGCGGATCTCGGAAGCCATGACCGAGTTCACTGGAGAGCACTTGCTCGAGCTGACGGCGCCTCTTCGGCTGAGGATGTTTGGCGTCGGTGGCGAGGGCGAGACCTGCTTCGGCGGGAGAGGCCCGTGGGGTGGACTGGACGTCGCAGCGGAAGTGCTGGGCATGGATGTTGAGGACCTGATTGCCGAACTGCGTGAAGGCAAGAGCCTGGAGGAGATCGCCGAGGACCGTGGCGTTGATCCGCAGGCGGTCGAGGATGCCATGCAGCAGCAGATCGAGGAGATGTTGCAGCAGGCCGAGGAGGAAGGCTGCTTGAGCCCGGAGTGTGCGGGCTGCGCTCGACAGCGCATTGGCGAGGGCGAGTGGTACGGAAGACCTGGCGGGCACTACGGCATGCCGGGCGGCCGGGGCCAGCATGGTGGGTGGTTCGGCTGCGGCGGGCTAGCTCCCGAGCAGGAATAGCAGCGCGACGATAGGGTATTGGGCGCCGTTCTGACCCGCACGGGACATACGCGGCGCTCATCACTAAACAGGAGGGCCGGACTACAATCCGGCCCTCCTTGTCGTTCCTCTTGCCGAGCGCTATCTCCCGCGCCATTGGTGACGGAGCGGAGAAAGGCCGAGCCAGCGCGGAGAGTGCACGATGAGCGATCCCAACACGAACGTTGCCAGAGTAGATGCATCGGGGAGTAGCACCGGTAAGCTAGGCCCCAGTGCGGCGTCTGGTACGTTCCTGGATCGCCTCATAATCCGCAAGGAGTGATCGCGCCCCCTGCACCACGGGGAAGTCGACCATCGTCCCGTCCACCTCGATGGCGCCTTTGCCCGTTGCTGATGCTTCCTCGAAGGCAGCGATGACCCTGCGGGCGCGAGCCAATTCCTTCTCCGTGGGGCTGAATTCCTCGTTCAGGATCGGCACCTGAAGCGGATGTACACAAGCCGATCCCCGCAGGCCCAGCCGTCTGGAACGGTGAGCGATGCTCCGGAACCGGTCCAGGTCCGCATAATCATCGATGGTACTCAAGAGTCCGAGAGGGAGGCATCCTGCCGCGCTGGCTGCGATCACGATCTGAAGGTTGGGGTAGTTGAGTTCCTCAGGCCCTGGAACCAGGCCGGTACACAGCGAGAAGTCCCCCGCGCCCAGCCCGACGGCCACGATGCGGTCATCGGCGGCCGCGATTTCGTGTACGCGTAAGAAGCCTTCTGTGGTCTCTATGGAGACGAAGAACTGGGTGGCTCCTACGGCCATTCCCCGTTCCGATTCCAGCTCGGATGTTACCTCGCTGAGGACCTGGACCTGCTCAGCGCTGTCTACCTTCGGAAGGGCCAGCGCTTGCACGGCAGGGCAGATCGTCGCCTCGAGGTCCTGGAGGGCCATACGCCAGGGGCGATTGATGCGGACGAGGACGTCGCAACTGCCGCGCGATACCCTCTCCGCCGCCTTCATTACTCGTGAGCGGGCATGCTCTTTCTCGCTGGCGGCTACGCCGTCCTCCAGGTCCAAGAGGACGGCATCCGCGCCACGCGTGTGAGCCTTCTCTACAAAACGGTCGACGTTGGCCGGTACGAAGAGCAGCGAACGCCATACGGGCAGTCTCCTCTGCGGATCCATTCAGCGATACCTCCACGCCTCTCCAGTCTTCTCAGATCACGCCTTCAGCGGCGAGCCGCTCCAGATCTGCGCCGCCGAGGCCAAGCTCGCCGAAGATCTCCGCGTTGTGCTCACCGAGTTTGGGGGCTGGCCGGCGGATCGCTCCGGGTGTTTCGGAGAGGGTGGGAACAACGTTATGCATGGGTACGCCGTCCATCTCTCCCTCGGGGTCGGGCAGTTCTACGACGACCTGGCGCTCCTGAACGTGGGCGTCTTGCAGAATCTGGTCGATGTCATATACCGGAGACGCGGTCAGATTATGCTCCATGACGAACTCCATGTTCTCATCGAGCGTGCGTTGCGCATAGAAGTCCCGCAAGACGGCGTCAAGCTCCTCTTGATGCTCCAGACGGGCGTCAGTTGTACAGAACCTGGGATCGTCTATTAATTCTTCGCGACCCATGGCCTTGAAGTAGCGTTCTGTCATCAATTGCGTCGAAGAGGACATGGCAATCCAACGGCCGTCTTTTGTCTCATAGACGTTGCGACCGCCCGCTGTGGTGTTCGCGTCGAACCCGCGTCCCTTTACGTAGCCCAGCAACTTGTAGATGGCGGCTTCTGGACCCATGATGGAGAAGAGGGGATCAAAGAGACTGACGTCGATGACTTGTCCGCGGCCTCCATTCATTTCGCAGTGGCGAAGAGCTACCAGGGAAGCCATGGCGGCGTACAGGCCAGCAACCATGTCGGCCAGGGAAATCGGTGGGAGCACGGGCGGTTGATCCCGGTAGCCATTCAATGCGGTGAACCCAGACATGGCCTCTGCAACCGTGCCAAAGCCCGGCCGGTGGGAGTAAGGTCCAGTCTGTCCCCAGCCGGAGATGCGCACCATGACGAGCTTGGGGTTCCGATCGAGCAGTACGTCGGGTCCCAGCCCGAACTTCTCCATCGTGCCAGGGACGAAGTTCTCGGACAACATCTGAGCTCCCTCGACGAGCTGGAGCAAGATCTCGCGAGCCTCAGGGTGGCGCAAGTTGAGAGTAACACTCTTCTTGTTCCTGGCATACACCTTCCAATATGGACTAACGCCGTTGACGCGGATATCCTTGAGTGGATCACCTTTGCCCGGCTGCTCGACCTTGATCACTTCCGCGCCGAGATCGGCGAGAATGAGACTGAACATGTTGCCTGCGACAAAGCGGGACACATCGATGATACGCACATCGTCAAGCGGACACTTTGCGTCAGGTTGAAATGAGATCTTATTCATTCTTGGAACAACCTCCTACTGTTTTGAATGCACACGGGTTTCGTCAGACCCCCACGGACTTCGAGTCGCCGACCTGATGCGGTTGTCGCTCAGATGGGAGTTTCGCCGGCGCTATCTTGTGCGGGGTCTGCTTCGAAGACGGCACAAGCGTCGTCAGGGATCGAGACCCAGACCCTCTTGGTGGTGAGCTCGGCTTCGGTCTCTGCGCGCAGGGTTGTACGATCTACTCTCAGGCGGTGGCGATAGCAGGCACCAACATAGATGCCATCCACGACTTCTGCCTCGAGCCAGTTGCCGGCGGGCAGCGCTGCGTCCCTGCTCCTATCCACAACTCGAACCTTCTCCGGCCTGATGGAGACGAGAAGAGGAGCTCCCTGTGCGAAGGACTTGGTTGTGTTGATGCGGATGGACGCCTTCGCAGCATCCAGATCTACGAGGATGGTGCCATCTTCGCCAGCGCCGGCCATGTGGCCTCGCAGGAAATTGCTCGTGCCGATGAAGTCCGCCACAAAGGGTTCGGCGGGACTCGCATAGATGTCTTGCGGCGAGCCGACCTGGCAGATACGCCCTTCCCGCATGACCGCGATCCGATCGCTGAGGACCAACGCCTCTGTCTGGTCGTGGGTGACGTAGATGCTTGTGATTCCAAGTCGGCTCTGGATACGCTTCAGCCAAGAGCGCGCCCGTTCGCGCAACTTGGCGTCCAGGTTGGAGAGCGGTTCGTCCAAGAGCAGGACGGTCGGGGAGTAGACCAGGGCGCGACCCAGTGCTACCCGCTGCTGCTGGCCGCCGGACAGTTGATGCGGGTAGCGGTCTTTGTAGAGCTCCAGTTCCACCAGGTTCAGGATCTCTGCAATGCGCTCGTCTCTCGCCTTCTTGGAGACCTTGCGGAGCCGGAGGGGAAAGGCGAGGTTCTCGTAGACGTTCATGTGCGGCCAGAGGGCGTAGGACTGGAAAACCATTCCGCAATTGCGCTTCTCCGGGACGACGAACTGCCCGGTGCTGCTATCGAAGAAGGTGCTTTCGCCCACGCGGATGAGGCCCGTGTCCGGATGGTCCAGGCCAGCAATGGCGAAGAGGGTCGTGGTCTTCCCGCAGCCGCTGGGGCCAAGCAGGGTGAGGAACTCTCCGTCCCGCACGGTGAAACTGATGTGGTTCACGGCGACCACATTTCCGAATCGCTTGGAGAGGTCTTTCACGACTATCTCAGGCATAGACCTTCACCTTGAATAGCTTTCGGCCTGCGTAAACGATGACCATGGTGATCACGACCTGAAGCAAGGAAAGGGCAGCAACGGGCCCCGCCTCGCCCTGCACCCAGAACTGGAGCATGGTGAGACCCATGACTTCGCTTCCTGGGGCAACGAGGAACACCGCCGAACCGTATTCCTTGATGAGCTGGATGAACAGAAGTACGAACGAGGAGTATAGCGCGGGCTTGAGCAACACCAAGAGGATCGCCCGAGAGGTGGTCCACCAATCGGCTCCCGCTGTCCGGGCAGCGTCGTCGAGTTCGGCACCGATCCTGGCGAGCATGGGAGAGATCGCGCCGAAGGCGGTGGGGAGGTAGCGTACCCCAAAGGCGAGCGTCAGCGCCCAGATGGTGTTTCGAATAGGACCCAGCGGCTTCACCATCACGAACGCCCAGAAGAATCCGATCCCCACGATCATGCCGGGCATCGTTCTGGGGTAGATAGCCAGGAAATCCAGCACCTTGCGGAAACGAAACTCGGAACGATGGGCGACCAGGGAGATCAGGGCCACGAACAGCGTCGTCACGAAGCCACCGATCAGCGCTATCAGAATGCTATTGGTGATGGAGCGGACATATGCCGGGTAGGAGAAGATCACGATCATGTTGTTCATAGTGAGGAACCGCCAGGGTGGGACAAGAGGAGTCAGGAACTTGGTGAAAGCTCGCATGACAAGTCCGGCCATGGGAAGAATCGCTGCCAGCAGCAGGTAAAGGCAAATGCATGCAAAGAGGATCCAACGCAACCGGCCCAGCTTGAAGATGTGTGGGCGGGTGGCTTTGCCTCGCACCGTTACGAAACGAGCGGTGTCACGCAGTAGCCTGTTCTGGAATAGAACGAGTACGGTCACGATCAAGAGGAGTACCACGGCCGCCGCGCCCACCAGACCGTAGTCGGGCCGGGCGCCGCCGAGCCATCTGTTGTAGAGAAAGCTGGAGAAGAAATCGATGCCCACTGGGCCACCGAGAATCATGGGGATGCTGAGCACCTCCAGACCGATGGTGAAGATAAGCACCGCGCTATACAGAATGGGTGGCCGCATGAGGGGAAGCGTCACCGAAAGCATGATCCTGAGTGGCCCTGCGCCCGCGGTGCGGGCAGCATCTTCGAGGGCGGGGTCTGCAACCGCGGCCGAGCTGGAGCAGTACAGATAGGCAATGGGCATCAACGCAACCGATGCCACCACCGCCATCCCAGGGATCGTATAGAGGTTCCAGGGCTGAACGTGCAAGCTCTGTTTCACGAACAGGGTGACATAGCCTGCCGGTGAGTACATGATCACCCAGGCGAAGGCGATGACCAGGGGAGACAGGTAGATCGGCCAAAGCAGCATCTCACCAAGAACCGAACGTCCTGGTATGTCGGCCCGGCCAACCAGTACAGCCATCACTACGCCAAGCAGGACTGAGATAAGGGTCGTCAGGGTGGCAAAGGCAAGGGTGTTGCCGATCACTTTGTGAAAGCCTGGATCTGAAAACAGTCTAGCGTAGTTGCTGAGGCTCAACGTACCACCAGAGTCGTACAGAGGGCGGTCTCGGAATGACGAGTAGAGGACAGGAAGCATCGGGGCGAGTACGAGACAGGCTGTCAAGCCTGCGACGCCATACTGGATCAGGTGTTCCTTGCGTATCTCTGGAAGCCGCACGGAAGCTAGACGGTGAGCCCGTTCTTTGACCGCCATTGGCACCAGATTTCCTCTAGACTAGAACTGAGGGGTGGACCTTCAGCTTGGCACCCGGCCATAAGGTCCACCCCTGGGGGTCGCTCTACCGGTTGAACGCCTCGTTCCAGCGCTGGATAAACGCGTCCCGCCCCGCCGCCGCATTCTCGTCATAGTTGACCAGAACCATCTTGTCCTCGCCACCGATTTCCTGGGCGATGCTTTGGAAGGTGCGTGGACACTCCTCGGCCGTCAGGTCAGATCGGTATGGGGTGAGCCCCCCTTGGCCCCATGCCAACTGGCCGTCGTGGGAGAGAGAGAAGTCGAGCATCAGCTTGGCGGAGTTGATGTTCGTGGAACCCTTGGGGATCGCCATCCCCCGCAGGTAGACGGGGGTGCCGTCTTCGATGTAACTCCATCCCACGATACCCTCCAGGTCGGGCAGCTTGGGAAAGACTCCGCTCGAGACGAAGTAGCCGACGGCATACTCCCCTGAAGTGAGTTTCTCAAGCTGTGTCCCTCCTGACTGCTCGGGCAGCGTCATGGGCCCCAATGTCTCCAGCAAGCCCCAGGCCTCCTCGCCATTGTCGCGCACGAATGCCCAATTGATGGCGAAGGCGAAGGGTATGACGATATCATAGGTGGTGACCTTGCCAGCAAAGATGTCTGGGTTCGCCATGGCCATTTCGGCCAACTCGCCGATCCCCGCTGGTCGGAGGTCCTCGGGCAGCACTTGCTCGTTGTAGAGGATCAGCATGGGATCAGTCGTGACCGTGTACAGGCCAGGGTAGGGCATACTCCAGTCGGGGACCTTGGAGTTCTCAGGGGACTCGTAGTCCATCGCCTCTCCCCTGTTTTTGACGAACTCTATCCATCCCGTAGGATCAGCGGTGATCATGAGGTCAGTTGTCTGAGCGCCACTGGCGTTTTCGGCGTAGTATCGCTCAAATACCTCTGACCCACCCAGGTCAAGGGTTTGAACCTCAATCCATGGGTACAGTTCATGGAAGGCGTCGATCACGGGTTTCCAGTTCGACTCGGCCATGACGGAGTAGACGAGAAGCGGGCCCTCTGTCCTGGACCCTTCTACGATCTCTTCGTACTCCGCTGGATAGTAGTCGGGGTAGGCCACGCTCTTGGTGGGCTCTGCCGGTGTCGTGGGGCTGCAGCCAGCCAGGGGTATCAGGCTCAGCAGTACGATGGTCATCGCGGACACTACGTAGATGAGCGACCTTCTCATTGTTTCCTCCTCGTTTCATAGCGTCGACTGTGGACGCGGACCCGCCCGCTAACCTATTGGAGGGATGCTACTGGACGTAATATTGGACGCGCGGCCACCTCCTTCCTCTCCTCTAAGGCCGTCTCCGGCTTGAGTGACACGCCAACTCCATCGGACGCTGCCTATCAAAGCTTCGAGCAGTCCAGCCCCTAGACATCGGGCAAATCTCTGAAGATAAGTTGGCCGGCGCGCAGGACGTGCGATCGCATGAGCGCTTCGGCCCTATCCCTGTCTCGGTCGGCCAAGGCTGTGGCGATCTCCTTGTGCTCCTGGAAGCGTGTCTGGGCCCTTTCCCTGTCCGTGAGCGCTTCAAGGCGATCAATGGGGTCAAAGGCCATGACAGTCTCCAGGGCCTTGAGCAGAGTCAGATTGCCGCTGGCCTGGTCGACGATAGCGTGGAAGCGATCCGCGAGCTCCACCAACAACTCCGCCGGGCCAGTTCGTAGCAGCCCTTCGGTCTCGTCCAGCACGGCCTGGATCTCGGCGTGTTCCGCGTCCGTGATCTTCTCCGCAGCCAGTCGAGCGGCAACCCCCCGCAGGGATGCCTGAATCAGGAGCATCTCTGCCACCGACGTCGAAGGCAGATCAGATACGGATACCTCTCGGCTGGGGGTCCTGACCACCAGGCCTTCCTGTTCGAGCTGGCGCAAGGCCTCTCTGACGGGGGTGGGGCTGACGTGGAGCCTGCCGGCAAGGTCCCGCTCGGTGATGCGTTCGCCGGGCTTGAGCACGCCCGAGGTGATGGCGCTGCGTATGGCGAAGTAGGCTTGCTCACCCAGGGTCTCATTCTGTCTGAGGGGTCTCAGCACGGTAAGCGAATCCTCCATAGCCTATTGGCTCTCCTCTCTTACCCGCGTGTGAGTTCGTTTGGTCGGAAGGGGAAGTGCTATATGCTATAGCGTATATGCTATAGCATAGTATACAAGAAAGGAGGGGCTTTGTCAAGCTCTTGCCGACAATTCGTCCACAACACGGGGGGTTCCTGCCCAAGGTGGATGAGTTGTCCGGCAGCTGCGCTACTCGGCGAGTTCCTCTGCTGCGAGGACGTGGCAGCCACCCGTGCCCTCACCGCGCTTCTGTACCGCTCTCACAATCGAGGACCCTCCTACCGACGTGGGGACGGGCTGCAAGTAATCCACACCCAAACTTCATGGACCCTTAACAGTTCCTTCATAGTTCGGTGCTAGCATGGGAATGGAGGAGGAACGACCTGGCGCGGAGGCGAGGAGGCAGGGGCAGGAGATGAGCGCGTTACTGGCTTGGGGACGACGCCTCGTTATCCCGCTTGTTCTCATCTTCGTGGTAGTGACCCTGCGGGCCGTTGGAGGCGGCTGTTATTACTACACCCGATATCTTCCGGCCCACAGGCCGTCAGCGGCGCAAACCGGCAAGACCTTGCCAGAGATCGCCGAGGAGCAGGGCGTCGACATCAATGCCGTGTAGGGTGCCATGAATGCCAGACGCGCCTAGGCCCAGCGACAGGCCATCGAGCAAGCCGTCGAGGACGGCAAACTCAGCCAGGAGCAGGCTGACTGGCTCCTGGAGGGGCTGGAGTTGGGTTTCATGGGCGGCAGGCACGGGGCATGATGGGACGCGGCGGCTTCGGCCCGCTCGGGGGTCCATGCGGCGCAGGTCAGTAGTGAGGACAGCACCCGCGTGAGCGGCGCTGACAGCGTGGCTGTGGAGGTGAGTTATGAATGTAGGTGGGGAGGAGCACCCCGGCGCTTCTCCCCACAGTATCTGTGCGGGCCGGCTGGGCATCCTGCACATCTACATCCAAACGCCATGATTTCTTCACAGCGTCTTCACATTCGGGTGGGATAATTAAAGAAGGATAGAAAGAAATGGTGCGTTCCGGAAGGAACCAAACCGAAGTGTGGTTCCTTCGGGCCGCTCAGTGTGCCGTTTGAAGATCGTGAAAGGATGGTGCAATGAATATGAGATCTCGAAGATACATAATACTAGTAGCGGCCGTGCTGGCCTTGGTGCTGGCAGCTACAGGGTGCACTTCCCTTGGTGTCTTGACCTTGACACCGGCTTCCGCGGTCAAAGATGCGCTTCAAACCACGACGGAAGTGCGCTCCGAGACCGCGGCCATCATGGCCGTGGACGACGCGGTGAACGCGTTACAGAGCCAGATCATCGAGGTTTATCAGGTGACCGCCCCAGCGGTTGTCAACATCACCAACCGTGGCTCTGTGTACGATAGATTCATGGGTGCGGTGCCGCAAGAAGGGACCGGCTCCGGTTTTGTGTACGACACAGAGGGCCACATCGTCACCAACTATCACGTCGTCGAGAACGCGCAGCAACTGCTGGTCACCCTTGCCGATGGTCAGACTTACGAAGCTCAGATCGTCGGCACCGACCCGATCAACGACTTGGCTGTGATCAGCGTGGACGGCGCCAAGTCTTTGCCAGAGCCGCTGGTGGTCGGTGATTCGGACAGCCTACAGGTGGGGCAGTTTGTGCTAGCCATCGGCAACCCCTTTGGACTGGAACAGACACTGACCACAGGTGTAGTCAGCGCTTTGGGCCGAGTCATTCAAAGCCCTGAAGACAACAGGTTCATCGGTGAGGCCATTCAGACCGATGCGGCCATCAATCCCGGAAACTCGGGAGGCCCGCTGCTGGACCTCTCGGGGCAGGTCATCGGGGTGAACTCTCAGATCATCAGCCCTAGCGGAGCTTCGTCCGGTATAGGCTTTGCCGTTTCTGCCAGTACGGTAAGGCGCGTGGTGCCGCAGCTGATCTCCAATGGCAAGTACTCTCACCCGTGGCTGGGCGTGCAACTGCTGAGTCTGACGAGCGCCAACGTGAATGCGCTCAAAGAAGCGGGAGTCGGGGTTCCAGTGGACTCCGGGGTGCTAGTCCTGGAGGCGGTAGCGGGTGGACCGGCAGACAAGGCTGGCATCCGGGGAGGTAGTCGCGTGGTGCGTATCGGAAACTACCAGGTCCCGGTGGAGGGCGACATCATTGTAGCCATTGATGGACAAGCTCTGGCCAGCTCGCAGGATCTGACGGTGTACCTGGAGACCGAGACCACTGTCGGCGACACCGTGGAACTGAGCATTGTCAGAAATGGTGAGGAGCAAGTGGCGCGGGTGGTTCTAGGAGAGCAGCCGTAGCATGCTGGCGCACCAACGGTGGTAGCAGAATGGCAGAATTGAACGTGGAGCGGGAGGCTGCTACGGAGGATATCCAAGACGTCTTTGCGGGTGGTGCCATGCTTGATTCTCACCAGATGGACATGGTTCCCACAAGACTTCTTCCTAGTCTCACCGTGTGGTCTGGGTACGGTATGTAGGTTGCCGTGAAAGCACGGCAGTGGAAAGGAGTCGACGCATGTCGAGCAAGCTCAAGAAGTGGTACGTAATCCTAGGCCTGACACTTGGGGGGTTAGCGGCATGTCTGCTATTGCTCATGGCTGGCGGCCTGGCAGGCGGGCTGGCCGGGTACGTCGCCGCACACCGAGGGGGGGTGATCGGCCTGCCGGGACCGTGGCAGGGATTACGACCCCAGATTACGCAGCCAGAAGAAACACCAAAGACCAGCCCGCAGGTGCCGCAACCCTGGCAGATGCCGCCCGAGATGATGCTTGAGCCGTCCTCAGGGCAACTGCGCGGAGCCGTGGTTGTTGAGGTGGACTCGGGCGGACCTGCCGACCAAGCGGGGATGGAGACGGGCGACATCATCATAGCTGTGAACAACAAGGCCATGGATGAAGACCGGGACCTGGCAGCGCTGATTGGCAGCCACAAGCCTGGAGACGAGGTGGTGGTGACGATCGTGCGACCCGGTGACGACACGGAGCTAATGAACCTGGAAGTCACGCTCGGCAGTGATACGAATGAGGAGGGTGACGAAGTCGCTCATCTGGGCCTACAGTACAGGTCCGTGTCGAGTGGCATGGGCTTGATGCCGCTGGGGAGGGGCTGGCGCTCCGGTGGCGGCGCCCAGACGTACTGAACGTCTATCCCCCAGCCATGGCAACGTCATGAACATCTTGGGGGGCGCTGGCAATTCACGCACGGAACACCACAGTGCCCCCAATCCGACGGGGAGGGCCAGACATCCGTCCGGCCCTCCCTTTTCTTGTGTTTTTCTGCTTGCCTGGGATAGACGCGAATCACGGCGCAAGTGGGACTGGACAGTGCTTTGCCGCTGGCGTTGCCCCCTCTGGGGAGTGCGGTTCGGGTGGCGGAGTACCGCCGGACGCCGCGAGGCGCAGCAATACTCACACAGGCTTCATGGGTCCTTAACAGTCCCTTCATAATCCGGTGCTAGGATGGGAGTCGAGGACAAACGAAGCAGCGCAGATGCGGAGACGCGGGAGTAAGAGATGGGTGCGTTGTGGGCCTGGGGTCGACGTCTGCTTGTGCCACTTGTTCTCATCGTTGTCGTAGTGGCGCTCGGGGCTATAGGAGGCGGCTGGTACTACTACGCTCGATATCTGCCGGCCCAGAGGTCGGCAGCGGTGGAGACCATCCAGACCACCCGAGTGCGCCGAGGGAGTGTGATCATCTCCGTCGGGGGCAGCGGTAGCTTGATCCCAGCAGCCCAGGCAGATCTGGGCTTCAGCAGTGGCGGAGTGCTGTCTGGGGTGCTGGTGGAGGTCGGCGACTGGGTGGAGAGCGGGCAGGTGTTGGCCCGGATCGACCCCGCGGCGCTGGAGCGGGCCGTGACCCAGGCAGAGGCCGATCTCAGGGTGGCCCAGGACAATGTGGAGAGTACGGAGAACCCTTACAGCCAGTTGGACCTCAATCAGGCGTATCTGGCCGTGGATCAGGCTCAGACGGCTCTGGCGACGGCCAGAGACAATCTCTCGTCGGCCATGGAACCCGCTGCTTGTCTGTACAGCAGTGTCATCGATCTGGAGTACGAGTACAGTTGGTACGAGGAGAACTACTATCAGGAGGCAGATCGGTATGAGGCGGGCGAGAGCAGCCGCGAGGAACTGGACGCGGCATCAGACAACCTCCAATGGGCGGAGGAGAGGCTCAACGAGGCTCTGGCGTGTCCGCCTGGGCCCGAGGACGTGGCCGTGTGCGAGAACGACTACACCTGGTATCAGGGCAGATATGTCGAGATGGGAGAGAAGTACAGGGCAGGCGAGATAAGCCAGGAGCAGCTCTTCGCGCTCTGGGATCGCTTGCAGGCGGCGAAAGAGCGCCTCGATCAGGCCCGTCAGGCCGCTTCCGAAGTCAGCAACGCTCAGGAGCAAGTGGCCGTGTGCGAGTACAACCTGCGGAAGGCCCAGGAGGCTCTTGCCGAAATGCGGTCGGGCCCCGATGCCACGGACGTCGAGGTGGCGCAAGCGAAGCTGATCAGCGCTCAGGCGGCCCTGGAGGATGCCCGGGCCGCTCTGGAGGGGGCCACCATCGTGGCGCCCTTTTCTGGCGTCATCACCGTAGTGGAGGCCCAGGTGGGTGAGACGGTGGGCGCTGGATCCATAATCACTCTGGCCGATCTGGCGCGGCCGCAGATGGAGATCTGGGTGGACGAGGTGGATCTGAACAGTGTCGCGCCCGGATACGAGGTGGAAGTGATCTTCGATGCCCTGCCCGACGATGTCTTCATCGCTCACGTGGTTCGAGTGGGGCCTGAATTGCAGTCTATGCAAAACGCTCCGACCGTGCTGGTCTACGCCAGTCTGGATGAGGAGTTGGGAGTGCCTTCGGTGCTCCCCATTGGAGCGAACGCCTCCGTGGAGATCATCGCCGCCCGTGCGGAGGACGCGCTGCTGGTGCCAGCCGAGGCGCTGAGGGAACTCTCCCCCGGACAGTACGCCGTGTTTGTGATGGTTGATGACGAACTGCAAATGCGCCAGGTGGAGGTCGGTGTCATGGACTACGCCTACGCCGAGATCATCAGTGGCTTGCAGGAGGGAGACGTGGTCAGCACCGGCATGGTACCTACGGAGTAGGCCAATTGGAGAGCATCTGGTCAGAGTGCAGGGTATCAACCAGGTTCACAGGGTGCTATTGCGGCAGGCGCTCGTGTCGGCGGCGCTAGGGGAGCCTATGAGGGGACAGCATTACACATCGCTGCTTCATGATCCGCTAACAGTTCCTTCACAGTCCCATGGTACCATTTCTCGTTGGAAGAGGGCCGATTCTCCCTGTACATGGGGATTGAGAGGGTGAGGAAAGGATGAGTGCTGTGAGGTCTTTGCTCAGAGATAGGCGTGTGGTGATTGTTGTTGTTCTTGCCGTCGTTGCGTCTCTGGCCGCAGGGGGGGGCTCGTACTACTACTACACGCAGCGTCTGCAAGCGCAGACGGTGAACGGCGAAGAGACGATCCAGACGGCGACGGTACGACGGGGCAGTCTGGTCGTCGCCGCCAGTGGCACAGGCACACTGGTCCCCAATGAGGAGGTGGATCTGAGCTTCAGCAGCGGTGGGCGTCTGAACGAGGTCCTGGTCGAGGTGGGAGATGAGGTGCAGGCCGGTGATGTGCTGGCACGCCTCGAAGACACAAATGCGCAATCGCAGGTGGCCCAGGCGGAGATCAACCTGCGGCTCGCGGAGCTCCAGTTGGCCGAATTGACCGGGACGCCGGATGCTTCGGATTTGGCGGCGGCCCAGTACCAGTTGACCAGCGCGCAAGAGGCCCTGGAAGATCTTCTCAACGGCCCTTCAGCAGAGGAGATCATCATCGCCCAGGCGGACATGGCCACGGCTGAGAAAACGCTCCAGCAGGCCCAGTCCGCCTACGATAGCGTCTCCTGGCGGCCGGACGCTGCCCTGTCCTCTCAGGCCCTGGAGCTGTGGTCGGCCACGGCAGCCTACGACAAAGCCAAGGCCAACTACGACATAGCGGTGGCAGGCGCCTCACAAGAGGAGCTCGCTTCTGCAAGGGCCAACGTCGCTCAGGCTCAGTCGAACCTCGACACTCTGCGGAGCGGAGGGACAACCGAGGAGGTCGAAACCGCCCAATTGAACGTCGAGCAAGCGCGCCTCAATCTGGAGTCCGCCCAACTCGTGCTCGACGAGACGATCCTCACAGCGCCCGTTTCGGGTACGGTCACCGCGGTGGCGGCGTCGGCACGTGAGATGGTGGGTACGTCCGCCATGGTCACCATGGCTGATCTGTCTGAACCTCTGGTGGAGTTCTACCTGGACGAGACCGACCTGGACTTGATCGCCGTAGGCCACGAGGTCGAGGTGACGTTCGACGCACTGCCCGATATAGTTTTCAGCGGGCACGTGGTGCGCGTAAACCCAGTTCTGGTGGAGATGGAGGGAGCGCCGGCGATACAGGCTCTGGCCAGGCTGGAACCAGAGGAACAGCAGTCGGGTGTCCTGGGGACACTCCCCATGGGGCTGAATGCCACGGTGGAGGTCATCGCAGGGAGCGCGGAGAACGTGCTGCTGGTGCCGGTGGAGGCGCTGCGGGAGCTGTCCCCGGGTGAGTACGCGGTCTTCGTGATGGTGGATGGCGAGCCTCGGATGCGTGAGGTGGAAGTGGGGCTCATGGACTACGCCTATGCCGAGATTTTCAGCGGGTTGGAGCAGGGCGATCAGGTGAGCACCGGCATTGTGGGGACGGAGTAGGCGAATGAACGAGCATCTGATCGAAGTGCGAGAACTGACCAAGGTCTACGGGTCAGGGGCAGCCGCAGTACGCGCGCTCGACGGGGTCAACCTGACTATCGATGAAGGGGAGTTCGTGGCCATCATGGGCGCCTCAGGCTCGGGCAAGAGCACGTTGATGAATATCCTGGGCTGTCTCGACCGGCCGACGGAGGGCCAGTACTGGCTGGGCGGGGAGGACGTGAGCAGGTTGAACAAAGTGCAGCTGGCGGACATCCGCAATCGCCAAATCGGGTTCGTCTTCCAGTCGTATAACCTTCTGGCTCGCAGCACTGCCATCAAGAACGTGATGCTGCCCTTGATGTATAGCCGTCATCACCGGAGGAGCGCCTCCGAGAGGGAGAAGCTGGCCCGGGAGGCGCTGGAAGCGGTGGGGCTCGGCGACCGGACCGGCCATCGACCGAACGAGATGTCAGGTGGGGAGCAGCAGCGAGTCGCCATCGCGCGGGCACTGGTCAACGAGCCGCTTCTGACTCTGGCCGACGAGCCCACGGGCAATCTAGACACCAGCTCCAGCCAGGAGATCGTCGATATCCTGCGCGGGCTTCACGACCGCGGGCGCACGATTTTGATGATCACCCATGAACCAGAGCTGGGCGCCCAGGCTGAACGCATCGTCACTCTGAGGGACGGGCGAGTGGTGGACGGCGAGGAGGGGTGAGATGAATCTGTGGCAGACCGTCCAAGTGGCGTGGGAGGGAATCGCGGTCAACAAGGTGCGTTCATTCTTGACCATGCTGGGCATCATCATCGGGGTCTCGGCGGTGATCATCATGATGGCGGTTAGCGCCGGCACCGAGGCGACCATCGCCGACAGGATCTCAGGACTGGGATCTAATCTGATCATGGTCAGTCGTGGCTTTGGAGGGGAGCGCATGGGCCCCCAAGCCGCCAGGGGCATGAGCCAGGGATTAAGCTACGAGGATGCCCTGGCCATCCGCGAGCAAGTGGGTGGGATCAGCGGCGTGGTCGCTGAACAGATGGCCATGGATCAGGTCGTCAGGGCCGACTCCGCGACCATCCAGACGGATGTCATTGGGGCCATGCCGGACTTCCCGCACGTCCGCGGTGTGGAGCTGGCCGATGGCCGTTTCTTCACCCAGGAGGACCTGGACCGCAAGGCCAAGGTAGCGGTGCTGGCCTATACCACGGCACAGGACCTCTTCGGGGACGCTGACCCCATCGGCCAGAGTATCACCGCAGGGAGCGTTAGGCTGACTGTGGTCGGTGTCATGTACGAGAAGGGGTTGGTGGGTCAGACCGATTACGATCAGCGAGTTTATGTGCCCCTCACCGTGGCCTTCCAACGGTTCAGCTTCAGCCGGCGGTTCGGCGACATGGTGATGACAGTCTACGTGCAAGCTGAGAGCCAGGATACGATAGACAACGTCATCACTCAGATCGAGGCGCTGTTGAGGAGACGACACGAACTGACAGCGATGGACGAGGCAGATTTCACCATCTATACCCAGGGAGACATTATCGAGACACAGGAGGCCACGACAGAAGCCTTCCGCTCCTTGCTGGCCTGGGTGGCAGGTGTGTCCCTGCTGGTAGGCGGCATCGGCATCATGAACATCATGCTGGTCAGCGTGACGGAGCGGACGCGGGAGATCGGCATCCGCCAGGCGGTGGGGGCTGCGCCCTCGGACATCCGGCTGCAGTTCCTGGTCGAGGCCCTGGTGCTCAGCCTGATGGGTGGCCTGATCGGGGTGGGGGCCGGCGTGGGCGGTTCGTGGCTCTTCGGTCGAACCAGTGACATGCGCACGGTGGTCGTGCTGCAATCGATCCTGCTGGCTTTCTGCTCGGCGGCCGCGGTGGGGATCTTCTTCGGTTTCTTCCCCGCGAACCGAGCGTCGCAACTTGACCCTATCGAGGCGCTGCGACACGAGTGAGCGTCGCATATGGGGGAAATCGAACGTGGAGGGAAACATGGTACGGAGAACAATGATCGGGCTCTTGCTGGCCTTGATTCTCGGGCTGGCGGCGTGTGGGAGTAGCCAGGGCGAGACAACGGCCGGGGCGGGAGGCGCCGACCAAGCCACGCGTGGGGGCTTTTTTGGCGGTGCCGATATGCCACTGTCTATGAAGCAACCGGCAGGGACGCTGATGCTGGAAGATACGGCTCTCGCTGTGACGCCGGCACAGGCCCGGGAATTGCTGCCCCTGTGGCAGATGCTCGGCGCCCTGCAGGGGAGTGGCACATCCTCTCAGGTGGAGGTCGAAGCGGTTCTCAAGCAGATCCAGGAAGCGATGACGCCGGAGCAACTGGCGGCCATCGAGGAGATGAGCCAGGAGGACATGCGGGCGCTGTTTGAAGAGCTTGGCATGGGGCGGCAGCAGCAGGACTCCGGCAGCGGTGAGGGAGGCGGCTTTCGCCCACCGGAAGGGATGATGCCGCCCGGAGGCGGTGAGGGCCGACCAGGGGGCGGTGAGGGCCCACCGGGTATGGGCCCTGGTGGTTTCGGCGATCTCGATCCAGAGGCGCGGGCCACCGCCATGGCCGGGCGCGGTGGAGCTGGAATGGGCTTTGGCTCAGGTCTGACGGATGCGGTGATCGAACTTCTGGAGACGCGGGCGGCCGAATCGTGACAGGATGTGGCGGGGATTCTGGATTGGGGTGCAGTCGCAAAGGGGAAATGGACTTCGCGCCCGTGTTGAACATTCCTGTAGAGCGCGCTTGCGGTGCGCCGGGGTGTAGAGGATGTAGGTGATGATGAAGAGAATCTTGCTGCTCTCCTTTCTCTTGCTGCTGTTGTCTGGTTGTGGACAGGCGACGGTGCCGGAAGCTGCGGACACCGCCGGTGCCACGGCCTCATCCGTGGTCCTGGAAGAGACGGCCATGCCCACGATGACCCCGGAACCGACGGCCACGATGACCCCGGAGCCAACTGCTGCGAACGAGTCGCCGACGAGCACGGCGACAACCGAGCCCGTGCAGCCAACGGACACACCGACGCCAACGCCAACGGTTGCGCCGGAGGTTGCCGTTGGCCAGAGTTCACCTGCATCGACGTCGGCGACTGAGGAAGCATCGACCGAGGATCTGGAGGGCCGCTTCGTCTTCCAGGTGGCGGGCGGCGGAGACATCTACACGGTGAACGCAGACGGTAGCAACCTCACGCGGCTTACGGCTGGCATGGACCCCAGTTGGTCACCCGATGGCAGCCTCATCTCCTTGTCGCAGTGGACCGAACCCTGGGGGATCTACATCATAGATGGTGACGGAAGCAACGAGAGGCTGCTGTTCGACTCCAGCGTGGCCCGAGCGCCGGTTTGGTCTCCCGATGGCACGCAGATAGCCTTCTACTTCGAGACGGAGGGCTTGACCGCGCCCAACCAGATGTGTATGGGTGAAGAATGCAGAACGATGCCCGGCCATATACAGACCGAGTGGCACGTCGGTGTGGTGGACGTTGCCGACGGGTACCTGCACCAGCCCTACGTCGACCGTTTCTCCTTCTCCCCCACCTGGTCTGCCGACGGAGAATGGCTAGTCTACGATGGAGGTGATAGTGGCGCTATCCCGTCCGAACTCCACGGGCTGTGCTTGACCACGGTGGAAGGGCCGAACAACACGGTGTTGACCAACAATACGAATGACCACTTCCCGGTTTGGTCGCCCGACGGAACCCGCATTCTCTTCATGCACTGGCAGCACGATCATTGGGAGATCTACATTATGAACGCCGATGGGGGCGATCGCCATGCCTTGACGAGTAGCTCTAACTACGTGAAACCACGGCCCAATAACGTGTCTCCCGCCTGGAGTCCCGATGGCGAGCAGATAGTCTTCCTCTCGGACCGCGGGGGAGCATGGGAGTTTTTCGTGATGGAGGCCGATGGCAGCCATCAGAGGAAGATACTGGGGAACGTCACGGAATCTCTCCATATCCAGTACACTGGAGTGTACGAGAGGGTAATTTCGTGGGCACCCTGACGGGATTGCGCCCCGGTGCACGTGAAATCCAGGTCCCCATGCACTTTGCGTGGAGGGCAGGTCGTGGGGTATGCTCCTGGTGAGCCAAATGCGGGGGCACACTGAGCGGTTGGGGAGTCTCCAATGAGCCGAGTACTGGTAGTTGATGACGATCCCGGGATCGTGAAGGTTGTGAGGGCCTACCTGGAGCAGGCCGGATTCGAGGTGAGCGTGGCCTACGATGGTAAGAAGGCCATGCAGATCGCCCGCAACGAGAGACCAGACCTGGTCATTCTGGACCTGATGCTGCCTGAGATGGACGGCTGGGACGTGTGTCGGGCCCTGAGGAAGGAATCGGACGTGCCCATCATCATGCTCACGGCGCGGGTGGAGGAGAGCGACAAGCTGATCGGGCTCGAACTTGGCGCGGACGACTATGTGACCAAGCCCTTTTCTCCGCGGGAGCTGGTCGCTCGCGTGCGCAGCGTGCTCCGCCGTGTGGGAGGCATGCCCTCCAGGCCAGAGCGTTTGTCCCATGGTGAGATCACGATCGATCTGTCCCGCCACTCTGTTGAGGTGAGAGGCGAGGCCATAGACCTGACACCTACCGAGTTCGATCTGTTGGCCACGCTGATGGAGGATCCCGGGAGGGCATTCTCTCGCGCGCAGTTGCTCGAATCAGTGCAGGGGTACGCCTACGAGGGCTACGAGCGAACCATCGACGTTCACGTCAAGAACCTTCGCCAGAAGGTAGAAGCCGACCCCAGGAACCCACAGCATATCAAGACTGTGTATGGAGTGGGGTACAAGTTCGAGGATTGATGCTTTGAGAAGCCTATGGTTCAAACTGACGGCAGCGCTGGTTCTGGTGACCCTGCTGGGCGTGGGGTTATCGGTGCTCGTGCCGTCTGTGGTCATGGTGAGGAATTTCGAGACC
>Ga0307379_10002453_pt1 | contig 27524 bp, 19 predicted proteins | sample UN2MG_FD_202237 | JGI IMG/M metagenome (GOLD analysis project Ga0307379, IMG submission 202237) | Soil microbial communities from Risofladan, Vaasa, Finland - UN-2 | ecosystem: Environmental > Terrestrial > Soil > Coastal area > Acid sulfate soil | place: Finland: Risofladan, Vaasa | collected...
GAGCCTGCTTCAGCTCGGAAGGAATCTGATCCAGCGGCACCGGTACCCGGCGCTCGGTGTACAGTTCGGCTATCAGGGTGCTGTCTGATGAAAAGAGGCGGGTCACCAGATTGGGCGGATCAAGCTCCATTTTGGCAATCGAAGGAAGCTCGGATCTGAAGTATTTGAAAAGCTCGTAACCCATGCCGATGGAAAAGAAAACCGTACTCGTGACTACGAGCAGGGTCACCTTGACCAGACTCCTGAATACCGGTCTCTGGTCCGCTCTGGGTTTATTTTTACCGCTCTGGGTTGCCATTGAACCTCGCCTGGAAAATTCTTCAGATAGGAAAATAAACCTTGAAGCCGATTCTGGCAAGCTCTCAGCTAATAGTCCGAATCTTAATAAATGGCTTGCGTTTTATAGGAATATTGGTTATTGAATTCTGTCTTTTAATTTGCCGGACCGGTCTTGAATGAAAAACGACATGAGACAAAGGAGCGGACCATGGCATTCCCCCCGCTCAATGAACAGATGGACATAATCCGCCGGGGCACGGTGGAAATTATCTCCGAAGAGGAACTCGAACACAAAATTAAGCATTCGTGTAATACCGGCAAGCCGCTCACTGTCAAGCAGGGTTTCGATCCCACGGCGCCGGATCTGCATCTCGGGCATACGGTTTCCCTGCAGAAGCTGCACGATTTCCAGGCTCTCGGCCACAAGGTGGTTTTTCTGGTCGGCGATTTCACCGGTATGATCGGCGATCCCAGCGGCCGTACCGAGACAAGGAAGCGCATGACCAGAGAAGAGGTGCTTAAAAACGCCGAGACTTACAAGGAACAGGTCTTCAAGATCCTTGATCGAGACCTTACAGTGGTGGATTTTAACAGTCGCTGGCTCGCTTCGCTGGGTGTGGAGGGAGTCCTGCACTTGTGCGGCCTGTATACAGTGGCGCGCATGCTCGAACGCGATGATTTTGCCATGCGATACTCCGAAGGCAAGCCGATTTCCATCCTCGAATTCCTCTATCCACTTTTCCAGGGATATGACTCGGTGGCCTTGCGGTCGGATGTGGAGCTCGGGGGCACAGATCAGAAATTCAACCTGCTGGTCGGCCGGGAACTTCAGCGGCACTGGAAACAGGAGCCGCAGGTGGTGGTGACCATGCCCTTGCTCGTCGGCCCGGATGGAGTGCACAAAATGTCGAAAAGCCTGGACAACTATATCGGGATAACCGACCCGGCCCGGGAAATGTACGGCAAGATCATGTCCATTCCGGATGAACTTATTTACACATATTTCGAGCTGGTCTCCGCTGTCCCGCTCGACAGTCTCAAAGAAATAAAAGCGCAGCTCGAATCGGCTTCTGCCAATGCCCGCGATATGAAACACGAGCTGGCACTTGTGGTTACTGCCCTTTATCACGGTGACCAGGCAGCAGCCCAGGCCAGAGAGCATTTCGAGCGGGTGTTTGTGCGCAAGGACAAGCCGGAACAGGTACCTGAATTCAGGTTCCCTGCCAGCGGGGAGCCGGTGTGGCTTGCGGGTCTGTTGCGGGAAATGGGCCTGGTGAAAAGCTCGAGTGAAGCCAACCGCCTGATCTGTCAGGGAGCGGTTTTCGTGAATGACCAGCGGGTTCGGGATACGGACCACAAGCTCGAGCCACAGGGAGAAGCGTTCCTGCGTGTAGGCAAGAGACGTTTCGCCAGGGTAATTTTCGTTAAAAGGTAAAAATGAGGGCCAGGCCTCTGCAGACAGGCATAATCTACGGCCCGGTAAACTCAAGGCGACTGGGCCGCTCACTGGGCGTGAATATCCTGCCCACAAGGCATAAAGTCTGCTCGTTCGACTGCCTCTATTGCCAGTACGGCTGGACCGCCAGCCAGTCCAGCCGCACCGCGCTGGAAAAACTCAAGCTCCCCGGTGTTCGCGAGGTGGAAAAAGCGCTCACGGATGCACTCCCCTCAATCTCGAACCTCGATGCGATCACCCTGGCAGGCAACGGCGAGCCCAGCCTCCATCCTTCATTCACCGAAATCGCGCAAACCGCAGCCAGGCTCAGGGACCGCTATCAGCCCAAGGTCCCGGTGTGTATCCTTTCCAATTCCTCGACCATTGATGACCCAAGGGTCCAGGCGGCTTTCGAGTATATCGACCGGAAGATCATGAAGCTCGATGTCGGCACCCAGGCTACATTTCAAAAGGTTAACAGGCCCGGAAAGGAGATCACTCTGGAAAAGATTGTCCAGGGCCTGGCCCGGATAAAACCTGTCGAGATCCAGACACTTTTTTTCGAGGGTCCGGTGAGCAATGCGCTGCCTGAGGAAGTGGAGGCCTGGATCGGACAACTGGCCAGAATCAATCCCGCTGCCGTGCAGGTTTACACTCTGGACCGGATCCCTGCTGACAAGGCCTTGCGTCCCTTAAGCGCCGGTAAGCTGGAGAAGATTGCCGGCGAGGTTCGCACCAGGCTTCCCGGTGTAAAAGTGCAGGTATACTGATCTGTCACTGGCAGTTTCCCATTTCAATATAAATGGAGGTTTCAATGGCCAAACTGGCATTAAAAGGCGGAAATCCGGTCCGGAGCTCCCCCTACCCCGCCTGGCCTTACTGGGACGATAAGGAACTGGAGGCTGTTCGAGGGGTAATCGAAAGCGGCAGGTGGGGCATGGCCCAGGGGGACAGGGTGAAAGAGCTGGAAAAAAGGTTCGCCGCTTACCAGGATGCCTCATTCGGGATCGCCGTATCAAGCGGTACCAATGCCCTGCGGGCTGCCCTTCTCGCCGCAGAGATCCAAACCGGCGCCGAGGTGATCATGCCCGCCTACACCTTTGTAGCCACGGCTACCGCGGTGCTCGAGTCCAATGCTGTCCCGGTGTTCGCGGATATCGATCCGGAAACCTATAATATCAGTCCCGAGTCTGTGGAACAGGTGATCACGGATAAGACCTGGGGCATCATGCCGGTTCATCTGGCTGGCCTGCCCGCTGATATGGACCGCCTGAACAGCCTGGCCGCCAGACATGGGCTGGTGGTGATCGAGGACGCGTGCCAGGCCTGGGGCAGTCAGTACAAGGGCAGGGAGGTCGGCGCCCTGGGAAAGGCCGGGGCGTTCAGTTTCCAGAGCTCCAAGCACCTTACTGCAGGCGAGGGGGGGATGGTGGTTACAAATGACCCGGATTTTTCCGAGCGCTGCCATTCTTTTGTCAACTGCGGCAGGAGAACAGGCGGTGCCTGGCACGAGCATGTCCGGCTCGGGGGCAACTACCGCCTGACCGAACTTCAGGCCGCTGTGGTGCTGGTCCAGCTTGAGCGCTACCCGGAGATGATCGCTCGCCGCCAGGCAGGGGCAAAGTTCCTGAGAGAGAGACTGGCCCTGATCGATGGGATAAAGCCGATCGCGCTGCCTGATTATGTGACCTCGACAAGCTGCCACCTTTTCATGCTGCGGTATGAGAGCGGCGCTTTCGGCGGGCTGCCCAAGGCAATCTTTATCAAAGCCCTCAATGCAGAGGGCATCCGGCCGGCCCACGGGGGCTATTATATCCCGTTGTTCAAGCAGCCCTTGCTGCTCGAGAAGAATCTAGGCCCCTATGACCTGATCACGCGCCACGAATTCCGCGGGCAGGTTATCGACTATTCGGATTTCGACTGCCCGGTGACCGAGCGGGCCTGCGAGAGCGAGGCTGTCTGGCTGCTGCAGAACCTCCTGCTGGCCGACCGCGAGGGCCTTGAAGACATTGTCCGGGCGTTCGAGAAACTGCGCGAGAATTACCATGAGCTTCTGGAGTAACTTTAAACCATGGTCCGCTTCAGCTACTCTCAGGCGGTGCAAACTCTTTACAGCCTGAAGCGTTTCGGAGTAAAGCTTGGCCTCTCGAACATCCGCGCCTTTCTCGACCGCCTCGGCAATCCCCAGGAAAGTTTTTTATCCTGCCACATAGCCGGCACTAACGGCAAAGGGACCTGTGCGGCGGTGTGTGAAGCCATGCTCAGAGCCCACGGCGCAACGAGCGGCCTCTATACAAGTCCGCACCTGGCCTCCATGGGCGAGAGGGTCAAGGTATGCGGACAACCCGTGCCCGAGGAATTTATCGCCTCCTGGGTCAGCAGGCATTACAGTTATATCAACGGGCAGCGGATAACTTTTTTCGAAGCGGTCACGGCCCTGGCTTTTGATTATTTCCACGAGCGGGGGGTGGAGGTCGCCGCAGTGGAGGTGGGCCTCGGCGGCAGGCTGGATGCCACCAATGTGATCGACTCGAAGCTCTCGGTGATCACCTCGATCAGCCTCGAGCATACAAAATATCTCGGCGCCAGTCTGCAACAGATCGCAAGGGAGAAAGCCGCGATTGCAAAGCCCGGTGTGCCATTGCTTTGCGGGGAGAGGCGCAGCAGGGTCCTCGAGGTTATCGCCTCGGTTTGCTCACAAGCCCGAAGCCCTCTGTTACTCTTTGATGACGCGGTGCGGATCAGGCGGACAGGACTCGAGCAAGAGGGCCTGATTTTCAGCTACCGCGGCCCCGGCCTGGAACTGGACAGGGCCAGGGTGGCGCTTTACGGCAGCCACCAGTTGAGAAATGTCGGCCTGGGAGTGTGGGCCGCAGGGTTCATGCTGGCCGGGTCAGGCTTGAAAATGGATCAATCCGCGACACGCAGCGCCCTGGAGAGCCTTGACTGGCCGGGCCGCTTCCAAAGATTGAGGCTTGAAAAGGGGACAGAGCTTGTGCTCGATGTGGCCCACAATCCATCCGCAGCAGCCAGGCTGGTCCATGTTTTCAGGCGCCTCTACGGTGCAGGGAAAGCCGTGGCTGTAGTCGCCCTGGCCGGGGACAAAGACTTTGCCAGGTTCCTGGGCCATTTGCTCAAAATAGCGGACCTGTTTATCTTCCCAGTGGTCGATTTTTCCCTGGGGGACAGACGTGTTTCAGGAGTGAGTCCCCGGAAGCTGAGAAAATACCTGAGGGAAATCTCAAAAGGGACAGAGGTTCTCGATGCGGCCGGGATGAAGGAGGCTCTGGAGCTTGCGCAAAAACTCTCCGGCGGCAGGCCCGTGCTGGTGACCGGATCGTTCCGCACTGTCGGCGAGGCCATGCGGGTGCTGGGGATTAAGACCTGAGCTCCGCGCCAGGCTGGAGACTGCAACAATAAGTGACATTCCTGTAAAAAAAGAGAAATCACAGAAGCGATGAGTAATGAGTGATCACTGCAAGAAAATTTAGCCGCCTTCTTAAAGAAGCTGACTAAAAAGGCTTGAGTTACACTTGAACAGGCTATAAAACATGAATAGGTTGGACAAAAAAGACTCAACCATGTAAATCATACTTGTCACTGCATTAGAACCTTGAGACTAAACAGTTATCTCGAGTTGCCAATGAAACGGAATTTTTCTTTTGCGAGGCTGTGTTGGAGGGATTGAGCCTTGAATTTCAGGGAGCGAGAACCTGGCTCCTTCTGGGACTGCCGGTTATTGCCCTAATGGTTGTCTGGTGGACCTATCACAGGACCTATCCGCCGGTTGAGAGATGGTACCGCTGGCTGCTTCTCACCCTTCGCTCGGCAGTGGTCGTGCTGGTGGGGCTTCTGGTTTTCGAGCCGGTTCTTAAAGTATCCAGGCATCTGGTAAGGCCTGAGCGGGTAGCGGTTCTTCTGGACAGATCAGCCAGCATGCTCCTTCCGGCTGACGGGAGGGGAGGTGACGGGTCCCCCTCGAGGCTGGACAGGATGCGTGAGCTGGTACATGGCGCACAAGGGGAAAACCGGCTCAGCCTGTTCAGTTTCGGCGCGGAGCTTAAAAGCCTCGAGCTCCCGGACAGTCTGGAGCAAGGGGTGGAGGACCGCACCAACCTCGCAACCGCGCTCGATGAGCTAAGGCTGCGTGGGGCGAAGGACTGGGACAGGATTTACGTGATCTCGGACGGTTGTATTAACGCCGGAGCTGATCCGGTATATTCAGCGGAAGGGCTTGCGCCGTTAGAAGCTGTGGTCGTGGGCGCTGCTCCCCAGGTCCCTGATCTCGGGTTGTCGAGTCTCGAGCAGAGCCGGCCGGCTTTTGCAGGCGGAAAGATCGATCTCGAGTTCTCCGTGGCTGTGTACTTGCCAGAATCAGGGGATAAGAACTATCCACAGGGTTCGGTTTGTGACTTTTTCCTTGACAGTCGAAAAATCGGCGAGGAGCGGATCGAGCTCGGGGCCGGGCCTGCCCGATTCGTCGCCCGGACAGTAAGCCTGCCTGCACCGGATGCAGGTGTCTACTGGCTGCGGGCTATTATCAGACGGCTGGAAGGAGAGTGGACTACCCTGAACAACGAGCGGCTGATCAAGGTGCAGGTTTCCAGGTCCAAACGCAAAATGCTCCTGGTCAGTAATTCACCGGACTGGGATTTCACCTTCCTGCGGCGTCTACTGTCGCTCAATGATGACTGGGATGCTGGAGCTCTCCTGGTTTTAAAATCAGAGGATGGAAGAGATTTTATCCGGGGCCAGGACAGTGCGGGCCGGTTCTCGGTCCGCAGTCTGCCGGGCCCTGCAGAGCTTGAGGATGTGGAGCTGGTTTTGCTCCATGGAGAGCTGGGCCGTTTCGGGCGCTCCTTTCTGATCAGTCTGGCAGAGAGGGCGAAAGGCGGAGGATTTGCTCTGGTTTTCTGGCCTGCAGGTGAGCTGAACACCGGCAAGCTGCCTGAGGAGCTGTCCGGATATCTCCCTTTCTCGGACAGGCAGGCTACCCTGGTGCAGCTGAAGGCCCCGGATGTGCCCTCTGTGCTTTTCACCCTGGACCGCTACAATATCCTTACCGGCCTGGGCCAGGGGAGTCAATTCGCAGATCTTCCCCCGGTCGAGTGGGTGTACCGGAGCCTGCCGCTTAAATATTCCGTGGCGGTGCTCGCCCGCACAGGAGGAAGCGCTGCCCCAGGCGGGCAGGCAGAGGAGAAGGGAGAAGTTCTGTTGACCGCCTATCCTGTGGGAGGGACTCATGTAGCCACTGTGCTCGCCCAGGGTCTTTGGCGCTGGCACATGCTTAGCCAGGACGCCTCTGACCGCAGGGATAAGCGCTACCACCGTTTCTGGGAAGCCCTCACGGAATGGCTGCTGTCCGGGGAAAAAGGCGAAGAGCTTGTGCTCAGACCCCGGCGGAATGTTTTCCAGCGCGGTGAAAAAGTGGTTCTTGAAGGAGCGGTAGCAGTAAAAGAAGCAGCCGGTCAACAGAAAGATTCAATAACTGTAACAGTGTGGAAAGAGAATGAAAAAGGCGAAAGAGATACAGTGACACTGGTAAGCCTCCGGCCAGAGGAAGGCCGCCTGAGTGCCGAACCAGGGCTTTTGCCCCCTGGAGTATACAGTTACCAGGGAATCTTGCACTCCGCCGACTCTCCACAAATTGCCGGAGGTGTTTTTGCGGTGGAAGGCTACAGCCCGGAGATGGCTCTAGTTGCGCCTGACACCTCTATTCTCGCCAGACTTGCCCGGACAAGCGGAGGAAAAATTGACGCAGACCTCACAGGCCAGGCACAAATAACCGCCGGAGATAAGGAGGAGATTGTCGGAACCTCCTCCAGGCTCGCTTTCAGCGTGTTGATCTATTTCTTCCTGATCTTCCTTCTTGCCGCCGAATGGACTTTGCGCAAGATAAAGGCTCTGCCCTGAGAGTTTGTGCGGCACTCATCTTCTCTGCCCCCGCTGTCAATCAATAATACCAGCCATTTACATGAAAATCCTTAGTTTATCCCATTCGATCTGAACTTGAAGACCTTACTGTTTAATATCTTATTTGCAGGATAGGCTGTATCATAGACTTTGTGCCTGTGCCTCTGCCCCTTTACACCTTCAGCTTGGATTACCGTGAAATTTTAATGTTCCGTTGTGTCCGTATACGGAGATGAGTGTTTGTTATTAAATGTTGACAACTTTCTTAGCCTGCAATATTTTGAGAGTTCCATACATAAAAGATTTTGCTTCCGGCGTATCCCTAAGCGATACTGACACAAGATTCAAAAGCGATATTAAACGGGGGGTTGCCTGTTAGATCCTATTCCATTTACGGAATGCCGATAATTCGGCTGGCAGTGCGCTGCTTGCCTCGAGTGAGGCGAGATTGCGATGATCGCAAGAAGGGAACTTCGAGAAGCCTGCATCCATTTGACTTTTAGCAGAGGTAGATCTAAAGATGAGAGAAAATCGCAGTCAGGACATCCAGTTGATCAAACTTGCCATACAGGTTGAAAAGGATGGGCTTCATTTCCTGGATCGTTTTGTTGAAAAATCAGGCGGAAATGCACTTGCTGCGTTTTTTCAGCAGTTTAAAGAGGAGGCTCAAGCCAACCTGGAATCCTTTGAAGATTTGCTGGGTTCGCTTGAATCAGCTCAGAGTACGGAAAACATCGAGGAGATTTCTCTCGATGACTATGTCAAGGAGCTGCAAAAAACCAGAAGCGAAAAGTTCTATCCGGCCAGCAAAGTGTCTGAACTGTTTGACCGTTTTTTCAACCCGATCCGCATTCTGGCTTATTACGCCAGTACTTTGGATGAGCTGGCCGACTTTTATTCATCCAGCGCAAGCAACATTTTCTACGAAAAAGAAAAAAAGGTTTTTCTCAGTGTAGCTTCCAGGAAAAAGGACCAGTCTGACGATTTAAATAAGAAGAAAAGGGAGATTATCTCCCGCTTCCCCTGAGCGAAAAAGCTCATTTATCAAGCCTCTTATCGATACGCCCCCCAAGTCCGCTGCCGGGGGGCGTAGGCTTTTAGAGAAAGGAACCCGTGGAGGAACAAAATGCAAATTGAGTTTATTGAGCGCTTTGATTTGACCTCGCCGACTGATCTTCTGCTGTTACCAGTGTTGCAGGGTAAGGTTCTGGACGATCCTTTGGTGTCCGGGCTGAACCTGGCGCTTGACGGTGCCTTGGAAAAACTGGCCGGGCAGGAAAAATTCAAGGCCAAAGACAGCCAGAGCTTGAATTTCAATACCCTGGGCAGGATCGGTCCCCAGAGAGTGACTCTTTTAGGTTTGGGCCCGGTCGAAAAACTAAGCCCTGAAACATTCCGCCGCGCTGGAGGCAGGGCTGCCGAAAGCTTGCAGAAATACCGGGTGAGCGGACTTACGGCTGCCTGCCAGTTGCCTGAAGGTGCGGACTTTACATTAGATCAGGCTGTAGGCGGTTTCCTGGAGGGCCTCGAGCTCGGACTCTACCGGTTCGAAAAATACAAGAGCAAAGAAGATGAGGAGCCATCCTATTCCGGGCCGGAAATGGCGGGACTTTTTGCCTGTGATGCTTCCGGCAGGCCCCAAGGGAAGAAAAAGAAGCTCCAGGCTCAAGCCCGCCATGCAGCTCTGGTGACACAGGGCGTGCTGACAGCGCGGGACATGATAAACGAGATCCCTGAGGTGATGACACCGGAGAATCTGGCAAAAAGGGCCGGGGAGCTGGCCGCGGAGGTGGAGGGAATCAAAGTCCGCGTACTGGATGAGAAGGCCATGGCCGGGGAAAAAATGGCTGCGGCTCTCGCCGTGGCCCGGGGCAGCGAGAACAGCCCCCGCTTTATCGAGCTGGTCTATGATCCCCCCGGAGTTCCGGGAAAGGAAGACCTGCTGGTCATGGTGGGCAAGGGCGTGACTTTCGACAGCGGAGGTCTCAATATCAAGCCCGGTGAACACATGGCTACGATGAAAATGGACATGTCCGGTGCAGCGGCTGTAATATCCGCGATTACAGTGATCGCCCGCTTGAAGCTTCCTCTGCGGGTGGCTGCAGTAGTGGCTGCTGTCGAGAACATGCCCAGCGGCCGGGCCTACAGGCCGGATGATGTGGTCCGGGCGATGAACGGTACCACGATCGAGGTGGGAAGCACCGATGCAGAGGGACGCCTTACCCTGGCTGATGCCTTGAGCTGGGCGATCACCAGGCTCGGCGCAGGCAGAATAGTCGACCTCGCCACCCTGACCGGTTCCTGCGTGGTCGGTCTTGGACCCTATACCGCAGGGGCCATGGGAAACGACAAGGATTGGCTCTCTTTTGTGCTCGACTCGGCCAGAGAGGCCGGTGAAAAATGCAGCGAGCTGCCGCTGGATCAGGATCTGGCGGATGATATCAAAAGCGAGATCGCCGATGTAAAAAATATCGGCGCCACCCGTTTCGGAGGGGCGATTGCCGGGGCGCTTTTCCTGGAGAAATTTGTCCGGAAAACACCATGGGTGCACCTGGATATCGCCGGTCCAGCCTGGGCCGAAAAAAAACGCCACTACCAACCGGCCGGCGGCACGGGGTTCGGTGTGCGGCTCCTGGTGCGCCTGGCCGAAAGACTCGCCGCCAGGGGCAAACAGGATAGTATGTTATGAGCCTTTTACTCTAGCCCCGGAGTATTCAAAGGGCATTATTCTGAAGATCAAATATGCATTTTAAGATTGAATATGGGATGCAGGCCATTAGAATTAAACTTACTTATTTACGTAATTCCGGCGGAAATAATACGAGGTAACCACCATTGGTCAAAATCATTACTGTACTAATCTCGAAAATAGTTTGGAGGAACAGCTTTAAAGTCTGTTTTCCTGCCTGGATTTGTTTGCGCTAAATGCAGTGACTCTATAGGAAGATGGAATGTCTGTACCGCAAGTTGATTTTTTCCTTCGTGTCTATAAATAGTTCTTTCATGTGCTATACGATAAGGTGAAATTGCAACGGAGCCACCGTAATAACCTGTATTGCAAACAACAACGTTAGAATAAACCGTTCGTGATAGTGATTCTGCGATATGGTAAAAAGAGTTAATATCCTTGTTATATGCCAAAACAAATAAATGATGTAGCTTCCCCTTATATATTAAGTGCCGCTCAATATCCATAAAGTCGTAGCATATACAAACACCAAAATCGCCATAGTTACGAGTATTAAATACCCAATGCGTTTTGTTTTTATTATAACTCCATCCAATATTTTTTATATGACTTTTTTCCGTAGGAGCAAGATAAGTTTTATTTAAAAAGAAAAACTTTGCATATCCACTTTTACTGCGACTTGGCCAATAAGGAGGAACAATAATCACCCCCTCATTAGCTACCGTCTTGGCTCTATAATCTAAATTGTAATCTATACCGCATATTACTATTGATCCAACTTGTACTACTATTTTGCCCAATAAATTTAAATATCCTCTTGGCACTGCTAATTCCGGAAATATTATGATGTGTGGTTTTTGATAAGCGTAATAAAGAGTTCTCATTACATATCTTATTTCAGACCATGCAATTTTTTGCTCGGAAGCTTGCATTTGCGGAGGACTATTATTTTTCCAAGCTGCAATTCGATCTACTGTAGTTTCTCCAACACCTACTATTAGTATTTCTTCGTAAAATGAAGACATACTTATTCTTCTTCCTCATCATTTATTATGCTTGGCTTTGTCAATAATTCTAATTTTACGGGTATTAGTTGCACAGGTTCACCATTTTTGACCGTAAGCTGATATTTTTCTAAATGTTGACGTGAATTTTTTACTCTAAGGTAAAACTCATCGACTGCTACAATTGGTTCGGGATCGTCAAGAGAATCGTCTTCGCCATAATGGGTCAACATATTCAATTGTTTTAGCATTGCTGTTTCTCGAGCCCTAGATGTCAGCGAGCCTAATAGCAACGAAGTAGTATTAGAGGAGCAGCGGACGTCGTTTAATAATGTAAAAGGGAAACGTTGTTGAGATCTCCAATTACCTGGAGGATTCCATTTTTCAGGCCAAATAAATGACCGTCTTAAAAGAGCTAACAATAAAAGAGCAGGCCCTCGAATGTGACTATATTCTGCACCTTCCTGATTTATCCAAGATGAATATCGAGGATCTTCAATTAAATCATCTATTCTATTTTGCAAGATAGGGGTATTGGATTCTATATGACTCCTCCAAGCATCCCAAGTTAAAGGGTATTTTTGAGTTATCCAGTTTCTAGGAATAAAAAAGTTTCCTGGGTGGTATGGTACTTCTGTATCCCTAGCAACGTTTTTAAAACTTAGCAATAATTTTCCAATTTCTTCTATTATTTTTAATGCTGTCCATTCTGATAATCGCAGGTCGGATGGGTATTTTTTGTTTTGTTCATTCAACCATTTGGTCCATTGAAACAAATCAATTTTTGATCTGTAATTCATCGTTCGCAATTGACTTTTTACAAAATTTTTATCTGCATTCTCATCTGAATTTTGATACCAATCGTACAACCATCCTTTTCCTTGAGCCAATGCAAAACGTTTGAATTGACTTTTTTTAATTCTTTTTGACAGATTTGATATCTTTAAATCGTATGGATATTTTGCAATAGTGGGCCAAACTTCCTTATTTTTTAGATTTGCATAATTGACATATTTGTGCCAAATCAATCCCGCTTGCTCACCTAATTTATAATTAATTTTCTTCTCTGCCAGCCATACCCAAATGGATATATCGTATCCACTTATATGCGACCAATCCTGATGATTGCTATCCCAGGTAAATGCATTAATTCTTTGACCAAATTCTTCTAAAGATTTTATTGATTCCCGGATCTTGCTTTTGTGGGTTATCTTTTCTATAGAAGTTTTGCATACCTCATTTAATACTTCTATAGCAGAGCCAGTTATAAATTTCAAATTACAATATGAGGCATTAAAAAAAGCTTTGGCTTCACTACTACTCCCAAATTGCAAAGAACAATTTTCCAGCGAGTTTAGAAATTGGCATCTTGCTGCAACTGCATCTGGCGATATATCATTTTTACAAATATCGTTTATTGCTTTTGCAATTTGATCAGAAAGAATCTGATAAACTACCGCTCGCAAATATTCTAAAGCATATTTATTGGTGTCTTTTCGCTTTTCATTCGCAAGCAATTCAATAATCGACTTTATGCCTTGGTATCCAGACAACCTGCAAAATTGTATTGCGAATAGCCATAGGCGTATTTTATCTGGGTAATCATTTATCGCTCTGATGAGTATCTCGTGTATAAAAGCTTCTTCACCTTCTAATCTTTTTTTTAAACTAGCTCTTTCATTTTTTAGATCACTATTTTTTTTTAACAATTTTTTATTTAACTCTTCTAATTCATTCTCATTCTCATCTCTACTAATAAATTCATTTCGGTATTTATTCATGGAGCTTTCTATTTTATCCTTTGATGCTTCTATATTGGCTTTTTCCCTTTCCGTATAATTTATTTCTGCTTCTTTCTGTTGAATATGTTCTGGATACAAGTAACTCAAACGCGATGCGGCAAAAGTCATTCTAGTATCTCGCCTTATTTCAGCATCTGGGAAATCAGCCATCATCAAGTGTTTTAAATCCTCGATGAAATGAGATTGCTCTTCGAAGTCCAAAAGATCAAAAGGTGTGAGAGCAAGGTTAGATATTTGCGCTAAGGTAGGCGTTGTCAATGGCACGGGAAATCTTGGATCATATTTTGTAGCTTGCTTCGCATCACTTTCTAAATCTTTTTTATCTTCCTTTTTTATCTTCGAAGATAGATATCTTCCTAACTCCTTCGGCTGAGTTTTATCAATGTTGAAATCGATGGTCTCGATTTTTTCCCTTAATAATTCGCGGTAGGCAATTATCCAATTCGTTAATTCTTCAAATGAATTACTCAAAAATATATGGTCATCTACAAATCTGAAATGTGCAATAGACCTGTTATTTTTTAGTAAATCACTAACAATATGATCAACTTCCAATAGAGCCAAATTTGCAAGAAATCCAGCCACAAATAGACCCGTTGGAATTCCTTTGAATAATTTTTGTTTTTTTGAAAATTCAAGTTTCTCTATTTCATCTTCATTTAAATTCGAAAAATCCAAATTAAATGTGAGTAAATTATTTAATAGCTCCCTACCCTCCCTGGCGAGAGTAGAATAGTTAAGTATATTTTTTTCAATGATATTTATATTACAGCTTGGATAGAACTTTGATAAATCTATTCCTCCCCAATGCCATTTACCCGTTTTTAAAGTTGATTGCCAATATCCCTTTTTCAAATAAGGAAGCTTATGTTCTTCGGTTAAATATTTTTCACTTTCTAATATCCGATTCTCCGCTTCATCGAAAGGGATATCTTCAATAGACGCCATTTTTTTTATTGTTAGATTGATATGACGTCTATAAAGTGGCCAACTGTGCTTAAATTTCCTGTAAAGATTTTTCGTCGTATGCCTGTATGGGCCAATTTTCAGTCGATCTTTTACATCGGAGATAGAGTCTTTCCACGCTGTCCTATATAACCTATGCCCGTAACTCCAAGGCATCATTTTATTGTCTAACTCTGGTCCAACAATATTTATATACGCAATCCATACGACTTGATCGCGCACATCTATATCGAAATACTGCCTTAGTCTAGTTTGCCCATTTTCATCTTTTCTTTTTGGATGAACTAATGGTCTTAGCGGCGACATATCATATTTACCAGCGCTAAATTGCTCTTCTATTATGCTAAGCTCTCTGTCCAAATGTTTCTCGAAATCAGCAACAGCTGCTTCGTTAAACCATGCGTCTCCAATACGATATAGAAAATACGTTTTTTCCCAAGCCCACAGCAAATTTTCTGGTAAAGTTAATCTTTTAATCAGCTTACTTTGTGGCATTATGTCGTCTCTTTTTGGATCGGAGGTATTCCTCCAAATCTTGTCCCTCATTAAGTTTTGCAACTCTTACAATTTTCCCACCCTTTGAAAAAAGAGTTGTTAATTTTGAAGCTCCTTTTTTACCCGCTTCATCCATATCAAATACTATTATTATGTTGTAATCAGCAAATAAAGAAATCCAACTATCTCTAAAAGATCCTACACCTAATATTCCAACTGCATTGTATCCATTGCCTATAGCAGCTAAAGTATCGGGTACACCTTCAAGTATTAAAACCTTGCTTCTAATTTTTATTTTTTTTAGCACTTCAGAATTATACATAGGCTTGCTTAATCCTGATAAGTTTATATATTTAGGACCTTTAGTGTGGTTAAATCGCCTGCCCTGTATATAAACAACTTTTTCTTGGTACAAAAAGGGAAATAGAATACTACGGTCCCACCATACTAAAGTAGCCTTATTATCTTTTTTCTTAGCAATGCCACAATTGAGGAGACGTTTCACTCCATAAAGTGTAATTAATTTTGCCCAAGTTTCTTTGGGTGCTTCCAACTCACCAATTCTTGCATTTTTTATCAATTCCGCAGAAAAGCCCCTTTTTTCTAAGTAATCAGTACCTTTCTTTGTGATTGGACATAACTCAAGTAGTTTCTCATATATATCATTATCGCTTCCCTTTGGGTAAAATGCACTTTGGATGTCGTATGTTTCCGTCCTGTAAAAAAGTTTTTTTTGTTGGACATTACTCCCTTTTACTGCTTTTCTCTTAAGCTTACTACTATCCATGTTATAACTACACATCAACCATTCAACAGCCTCATTGAAGCCGATATTCAGCACTTTTGCAACCAAATCGATATTTGATCCGCCCTCATTGCATCCAAAACATTTCCAAGTATTTGTATCTTCCTTAATTGAAAAGCTTGGGATTTTATCTTCATGTGTTCCCAATGGACATCTGGACTTATTATTTTTAACGCATATCCCTAAAAGCTTTGCCACATCTATAATTGGAATACCTTTTATCTGATCTAGTTTCATTTTAACCAACTATCGGAGTACTATTAATATAATTTATCTCGCGAACCATCGATTTATTCGATCATTTATACTATAGATATTAACAATAAGAAAACTCTTGATAATCTTTAAACGAATTATTATATTAATATATATTAGTAATCATTATCTTTTAATACGGAGGCAATAATGATAATAAACAACGCACAAGCCGAGAAGCCGAGGACCGTAGCCTATCTAAGAGTATCAATCATAGACCAGGATGTTGCGAAGAATAAAAGAGACATTCTATATTTTACGAACTAAAGAGATTTTGGCAAGGTTTTTTTTCATGAAGAGAAAGTAAGTGGCGGGAAAACGTGGCGAGAAAGAAAGCTAAAAGCGATAATTGAAGATCTTTGTGAGGGAGATCGTCAGATTGTCCCTTAATTTTCACGACTTGTCAGATCGATGCTTGAGATAATGTAAATTCTCTCTATAGCTAAAGAAAAGGGAATTTCTATTTATGCCGTGAAAGGCAACTAGACACTCAACAGTTCGATAGAATCATAAATTATCAGGATGGTTTTTGCCATGGCCGCAGAAATCGAACGAGACTTGATTAGCCAGAGAACCAAGGAGGCCTTTAGAGCGAGAAAAGCTGCTGGTGTTAGATTAAGCCGACCGAAGGGGCCGGGTAAATCAAAACTCGATAAATATCGGGAAAAGATAATCACTCTGTTGAAAATTGGCTCCATCAAAACTTTTGGAGTTATTATGGCTCGTGCAAAATCGTCCTCTTCAAGCTTTTGTAATAAATGGCGGCCAGATTTATGCGCCTGGAGGTGAAAGTATACCAAAACTTTAAGTTGGTCCTCAAAATTCATTTGCAACGGCCGGTTTCCTCTGGCCTCAAGTTCAGGAAGTTGTGATATGGTTTCTGATGCCGACTTGAAAACCTTAGTGAATGATTTAGGGATAAGTTTTATAAATTTTCTTGCAAGGCCTTGGCGTTTTCGTAACTCCTTTAATTTTAAATACTTATACGATATTTGCTGTTAGACCTTTTATTGAATTTTCAAGGAAAAAATTACCTCAATTTATTGTGACGTAAAAAATTGAAGAAATTTGCTCCACCTGCAATTTCCTAACTTGCATTACTGTGAATTAGGGGGATTTAATAATCTGTTACCGGTTTTAAAAAAGGCCCTATTTCTGCAGTCAAATCAGTATTAGTCTCAGCCGGCACCAGTAAAAAGAGTTTACTGCCAGCTCGGGTGAGCAATCGACTGTTGATTGAAAGGAGAATCTAGATTAAAATTCTTTTGAGACTTGTCTTATAACAGCTATAAACCTGATTAAAAAATTTAGCCTGGCCGTTATCATGTCCCGGTTGAATGAGCCTGACTCTCGATCTTCCAGCCGCAGACTGCTCCTCCTGTCCATTTTTGTCGGCCTGGCTGCCCTGGCTTCTGTTACGGCCACTCTAGATGACCTGGGCGTTACCTGGGATGAGCCATTTTACTACGAGAAATGCCGCGAGCAGCTAGCCTGGCTCAATCAGGCGTCCCGCGACTTTTCCCAGGGCAACTGGAGCGCACCTTTCAGCCCTGAGGCCTTATCCAGCCACAGCACATTCAGGCCTCTCGAAGAGCGTATTTATTATACCCACCCGCCGTTTTTCAAAATCTGCAGCGCGCTGACCCTGGTCCTTTTCGAGCATTGGCTGGGACCCATGGGGGCCTACAGGCTGTCCCCAGCAATTATGTTCAGCCTTCTGGTTGCCCTGTTGTTTTTTACAGTCGGCCGGCGTTACGGGATTCTCGCAGGACTCTGGGCGGCGGCAAGCTTTTCACTTATTCCGAGGGTTTTCGGGCATGCTCATCTCGGGGCCAGCGACACGCCGATAACCCTGTTGTGGTTCGCCTCGGCTGTAAGCTTTCACCGGGCGCTCGAGTCGCGCCGCTGGGCGCCTGTTTTCGCTCTTGTCTACGGTCTGGCCCTGGCCACCAAGTTCACGGCTTTTTTGATTCCGCTGCCCTTGACGATTTATGTTCTTTTGAGCAGGCGTTTCAAGGAAGCCTCCTGGCCGGTGGGGATCGCCCTTGTGGTCAGTCCCTTGATCATGCTGGGGATGATTCCCCAGTGGTGGCACGCTCCGCTCGAGGGTTTTTTAAACTTCCTGGAGGGCAGCACTGCCCGCTCAGTATGGGCCTCGATTCCCACTTACTATCTGGGAAAGCAATACTCTTTTAATCCGCCCTGGCATCACAGCCTGGTATATACTCTGTTCACGGTGCCGCCCTTAGTGCTGGCGCTTTTTTTCTACGGCCTGTGGCGCACTCTGCGGCGGCCTTTTACTGACCGGTGGGCCACCCACATGGGACTTCACTGGCTGGTTTTCATGCTTGTGATGATGCTTCCCGGCTCTCCAGGGTATGACGGGGTGCGGTTGTTTTTGCCTGCTTTTGCGTTCCTGGCTGTCATTTCGGCCAAAGGTTTTTATCATTTTGTCACCCGGGATTTGCCGCCTTTTTTGGACCGGGTACCCTGGCTCAGCTACAGGGTGAGAGCTTTGTCGGCTCCTCTGGTTCTGGTTGTGATGGTAATCCCTTCATCCGTGGTTCTGGCTCGTCTTCACCCCTATGAGTTGTGCTATTACAACAGCATAGCTGGAGGGATCTCCGGTGCTCACTCACTCGGAATGGAGACCACTTACTGGCTGGACCCGGTCAATGACAAAGCCTGCCGGTTAATCAACGATACCCTGCCGGATTCGGCTGTGGTTTTCACCAGGAACAACAGTCACTTCGTTTTCCTTCAGCGGCTGGGAAAGATCAAGCCCTCGCTGGGATTCAGCAAATATAGATTCGACCATCTGCTGCAATACTACCGACAGGGTCTGTTCAATGACCAGGACTGGCTGCTCAGCCGCCGGGGTACCCCTCGCGCTGAGCTTAAAGTCGACGGCGTACGGCTGCTGGCTGTTTATAAATATCCGGAAGACTTGAGAGAGATCCTGGCAGCCCTGGACAGCTCGAAAAGCCCGGAGTCGCTTTACGAAATGGCGCTGATCTACCAGTTAATGAGTAAGCCTGACTCGAGCATTCTGAGATTAAAAAAACATCTTGAATACAGGCCCCGGGACTTCAAAGCCAGCATGATGCTGGTTTCAATCTGTCTGGACAATAAACAGCCGGGTGAAGCGCTCGAATACCTCAAGCGGGTGGCCGGAAGCAGGGAAGACCCCCAGTTGTGGCACCGCAGCATGGGAATGGCTTATGAGCTTTTGGGGAAAAACGAACAGGCGATCGCCTCCTACAGGCAGGCCCTAAGCTATAAGAAATTTGATAGTTTTGCGCTGACCGGCGTGGCGGATATCTACTTCCGGATTGGAAAGCTCAGGGAATCGGCTGAATATTATGCACTCCTGCTGCGCAACCAGCCTTTTGATGAAAGAGGGCTCTTTATGCTGGGCATGATCAGCCAGTTGGAGAAAAAGGAAGAGGGAGCGAAAAACTATTATAAAAAGCTTCTGGATGTGAACTCCCGGCACAAGGAAGCCCTGGTCAATCTGGGCCTGCTCGAGCGCAGCGCCGGGAGATTAAGCGAGGCCGGGGAACTTTATATCCGGGCTCTCGAGGTGGACAGCACCTATATCCCGGCCAATTTCAACCTTGCCTCTTTATTCTTGGAAACAGGCAGGCCGGAACTGGCCGAGAGGCATTTCAAAGCCGTGCTGAGAGAAAATCCGGAGCAGAGTGATGCTCATCGTGCCCTGGCGCTGCTCTTCCTTGAAGACCCCAGCCGTCAAGCCGAAGCCCTGGAACATTTTCGCATCCTGGCCCGGCTGCTGCCAAAAGAGGCAAAATCAATCGAGCAAAAGTATATCCAGCCCCTCCAGGCGGAGCTTGCCCATCGGGCCGGAGCGCCCTGAGCAACTCCCGGTTCTGCCTTTTCTGCACCGGACAGGCCTGTTCCGGAACTCCAGGGAACCTGGTTTTTATTCGGGTTATCTCACACTGTTGACCAGACTTTGAGCATTCAGGCCAGATCCCGGTGGCCGGCCATGAAGTTGAAGAAAGAGGTCCGGATTTCTTCCTGGGCCTTTGCCTTTATCTTTTGCATCTCCTCCTTGCCGAGCGGCTTGAAATTCCTTACCACCTCGAGGTTCATCGGCAGGTGCTCGCTCTTGGGCATGCCGACCGTGGCGCTGGTGACAGGGAGGCTCAGGACATAGCGCAGGCAGGTGGCATAGTCGAAATCAGGGTACTTACCCACTATCTCATCCTGGCCCATCACTTTCATGGCGATAATGCCCAGGTTCTGCTCCAGGGCCACCGGGAGGGCCACCTCCTCGAATCCCATGTCCCGCATCCCGCCGGTAGCCACGTTCAGGGCCATCTGGACAGCATCCACCGGGTAGCGGCGCAGGAATTTGACCGCAACATGGCTGTTCGTGTGGCTTGAGATCCCGATCCAGCGGGTGAGCTTTTGCTCTTTTGCCTTGTAAAGCAGCTCTACCGCTCCGCCCTTGACTTCCATGGCCTCCAGGTCACTGTCATCACCCAATGAATGCAGAAAGAGCGTGTCCACGTAGTCGACATTCAGCCGCTTGAGCGAGATTTCAAGATTCTTCCACCACTGATCCTTGTCCCTGGTCTGGATCTTGGTCTGGATAAGAACCTCCTTTCGCCGCGCCGGCATCAGCCGTCCGATCCGCTCCTCGCTCTTGCCGTCACCGTAAGTATGGGCGGAGTCCAGATAAATGATCCCACTGTCAATGGCGGCATTGAGAATCTTCTCGGCAGATTCGTCATCGTGCATCATCAAGCGGCTGCCGCAGCCGAAAGTGAGAATCGGCAGCTTGACCCCGGTCTTGCCGAAAATTCTTTTGGGAAGCGGCGAGGATGGAACCGGGTGGAACCTGTCCTTTTCGGCCAGGAGCGAACCTGGCGCCAGGGAGACCGCCACTGTCGCAGCGGCGCTCCGGGCGATAAACTCCCTGCGGTTAAGAGCCTGCCTGGTACCTTTTTTCGAACTCATTTTACCTCCAGAGCTTGGAATTCAAATCTCCCGGCCAATGAATTTATTATCGGTCAGCCGGCTATGGGGCAATCATTTCAGATACTCAAGTTGTCGAGCCGGGTCAATGCGGTCCTTTATAAATTCGAGAAACTGCGGCTGCCCGGGCTGAGCAAATGCTTCCGGAAAAAGTTTCCGCTTCTGTATCGAAATCCAGATCAGCGCGGATCATATCCCCTTCTTTTGCTCCCGCTCGATTTATATTATGTTAAAATTAGTCAATCACGCAAGCTGTCATAATTTTACAATTCGCTCTTAGTTGAATTCTACAATTAATTTGTTTTCTTTTTCTGTCTCAAGATTGAATAACCGTTCTCAACCGGATGATTTTTGAGAAAAAACTATACAACATAATTATTAAGCATTTTAAGAATAGATGACAATCTCATTCTATAGAAAATGTCTTTTTTATTTACTCACACCGGGTTATAGTCAAGTTATTGCTGAAACAGGCCGATATTAGAGTCAGGGTACTGTGCTCTACACTCGCCCAAGGAGATTATTTGTCTTCAAACCGGGGAAAAAATTGATTTTCCAAAGATCCAAGCCCTCCCTTGGCAGGAGCACAAAAAAACGCGGCTTTTTTAGCTTCCTGCTGGCTTTACTCATCTCAATATTCCTGTTCAGCGGCTGCGCCGGAGGCAGCCTTCTGCATCCCAGACCGCTTATCGGCAAGGACCGGCTTGTTTTCCGCATTGATGACACCGGCCAGGGTGCCACCTATTACACCCGCAATCTCTGGTTCGACGGCGACAACTACCGCTTCAGGGATTCATACGGCATAGAAAGGCTGATCGCGAGGTCCGACGACATTAAGGTGAACCTGATCAGCACTTATGAGTACTACGAGATTAAATAAGCTTTTATTGCCCGATTCCAAGCCGGTCCCATTTCACTCCTGATTCCTGATCTTTTCAGGTATATAATAACAGACACCCAGAGCAAAGAGTATTTCTCAACCGAGCCGTTTTCTTTTTTCCAGGAAAGAGAAAAGGGCTTTGTCGAACGGGGTTTCTGTCGAGATAAGCTGGTAATCGATGAGGGATTCACGGCAGCGTTTTCTGAGCTCGGCGATCATCCTCTGCATCCGGCTGTCATAGGCAGGTTTGATTTCCCAGGAGTTGGCCTGCAGCATCTCCCCTGTTTCCATGTCATGATAGATCAGTTCTCCGCGGCCTGCCAGGCTTATTTCCGTGGGATCGAGGATCTGAAAGACAATCACCTCGTGCTTATGGTGGGTGAAGTACTTCAGGGAGCGCAGGGTGTCCTCGGCCCGGGTGAGAAGATCCGAGAGCACCACGATCAGCCCCCGCCTGTGAATGCGTTCGGCAAGCTCGCGGAAAATAGGCAGGGGTTTTGTCAACCCGTCACAGCTAAGTGTCTGGAGCGCGCCAGTGAGGACTTTCATCTGGCTCATTCTGGCCCGGGGAGGGATGTACTTGCGCAAGGTGTCGCTGTAAAGAGCCAAGCCCACCCCGTCTCTCTGCCGCAACAGAAGGTAGCTCAGGCTTGCCGCCAGGAGCACTGCATAGCGGTCTTTGGACAGAGTGCCTGCCTGGTTGTAAGCCATTGAGCGGCTGGCGTCAATCAGCAGGTAGGCTTTCAGGTTGGTCTCTTCCTCGAACTGCTTGATATAGTAGCGGTCGGTTTTAGCGTAGAGCTTCCAGTCGATATTCTTAAGCTCGTCCCCTGGCATATAGGGACGGTGGTCTGTGAATTCTACGCTGAATCCGTGGTATGGAGAGCGGTGAAGGCCGGTAATGAATCCTTCCACCACGAGGCGGGCGATAAGTTCGAGGTTGCCGAGGCGCGAGACAACCTTGGGATCGAGCATCTGTTTGTCCTGCGGGTTCAACCTTTCTCCTCCAGCAGGCGCTGGAGCACCTGCTCAACCCCAATCCCGTCAGCCTCGGCATTGAAATTAGTGATCACCCGGTGGCGCAGCACAGGCATGATACAGGCGCGCACATCCTCCTCGCCCGGAGTGTAACGTCCATCCAGCACAGCCATGGTCTTGGCGCCCAGGATCGCATACTGCGAGGCGCGGGGTCCGGCGCCCCAGCTCACCCAGTCCTTTATAAAGCCCGGGGCATCAGGCTCCGGCGGACGGGTAGCGCGCACAAGCTCCACTGCATAGCGCACCACTGCCTGGCTTACCGGTACACGGCGCACAAGGTCGGCCAGAGCGAGAATATCCCCGGCGCCCATCACTTTCTCGACCGAGCCGGCATATCGGCTGGTGGTGCTGGTGACGATCTCGATCTCCTCGGTGAGCGAGGGGTAATCCACCGAGAGGCTGAACATAAAGCGGTCAAGCTGAGCCTCAGGCAGGGGATAGGTGCCCTCCTGCTCGATCGGGTTCTGGGTGGCAAGCACGAAAAACGGCTCGGCGAGCCTGTAGGTATGGCCGCCGGCCGTGATCTGGTGCTCCTGCATGGCCTGCAGCATGGCGGCCTGCGTTTTCGGCGGAGTGCGGTTTATCTCATCGGCCAGCACCACATTGGCAAACACAGGTCCCCGGTGGAATACAAACTCCCGGCTGTCGCTTTCACCCTGACGGTCCTCGAGAATATCCGTGCCGATAATATCGGAAGGCATGAGATCCGGGGTGAACTGGATGCGGTTGAACGAGAGCTCGAGAAGCTCGCTCAGAGTGCTGATCATCAGCGTTTTAGCCAGGCCGGGCACCCCGATCAGCAGACAGTGGCCCCGCGCCAGCAGACAGACAATGAGCTGGTCGATAACCACCCGCTGGCCTATAATAACCTTGCCGATCTCCTGGTGAATTTTCTCATGGGCTGCCACCAGTCTCTCGACAACTCTGATATCTTCTAAATTATCTGATTTTTTCTTATCCACCAATTTAAACTCCTTTTCACGTAAACTTATTTTCCAATACTGACAGAAGAAAATGAAAATTAAACTCCGGCATCTTGAAAATCAAGTTTTGACAATCGAGTACGGTTCTCTCCCAAGAAAAAAGGGCTTGCTCATATGCATCCAAGCCCTTTTTGCAAAAGGTTGCCGGCCTGTTCCCAAGTACACCATTTAAATAGTCGAGCGGGCGGCTTGAGAACCTTGTTTTTTCCCGATTTCATGGGCCCTGGTCAGGTTAAAAATGTGGTTGCGCACCCTACGCAGGGCGCGCCAGCCATAGCTAAAAAGAAACTGCCAGTCCCGCTTGCGCCCGGAGAAAAGGAAAGCGAGCTGTCGGGCCAGGAATCTGGGGTGAAAAGCGACCCCATACATCTCGCGGATCGACTTGTAGTACTCCTCGTGCGGGATCGGTGTCTTGACAATCAGCTTGCTCATATCGAAATCGTCGTAGTCCTCTGTGAGCAAGACACCGTTTTCGATGCATTCCAGATGGTAGGGCGTGAAATCGAGCGGCGTGCAGATAGTGACCTGAAGGGTCCGGGCGAGCCCCTTGAACATTATCTCGCGGGCCATCCGCACTGTCTGATCCAGCATCTCCCTGGTCTGCCAGTAGTAGCCCACCATGATAGTGAGATGTGGGTGCAGCCCATACCTGGTGTACCACTCGAGGTTCGGGATGATATGCTTCGCCAGATAGCCCTTGTTGAGCCGCCGCAGGGTGTAATCCTCTGCCGCCTCCAGCCCCACCAGGGCGAAGCGGAAGTTCGCTTTGCCCATAAGCTTTATCGTTTCCTCATCCAGATAGGCAAAGCGGGTATTGAACCCGAAATAGACTCCTCTCTTGTGCAGGCCCCGGTCGATTACGCCCTGGGCGAACTCCCTGGCCTGCTTGCCCCGGTACCAGACCCCCGAATCATCGAAAATCTCTTTCACCCCGTAGTCCTCGATCAGCCTCTGGTATTCATCCAGGCTTTTCCCGACCGAGCGGATGGAAAAAGTGAGGTCCGGACCATTGTAGCGGCAGAATGTGCACTTGCCGAACATGCAGTCGCGGATCACGCTGGTGGCATAGGTGCCCGGTGTCTGAAGGAAGTTGCCGTTTTCATAGGCGTAGTTTTTCCACTGCACCAGGTCGCGGTCCACATCCGGGGAATCATCCAGGGGCTCGACCTGCTTGAAATTCCCGGTACTGCGCAGCTCGCTGTTCCCGGTCCTGATCCAGAGGCCCTCGATATCGCAGGTTTCGCGCCAATTGTCGTGCTGATCGATATAAGGCACGAGCCGCTTGAGGACAAAGTCGATATGGTTGCTGCGCAGGACTATGTCGCAACTTGACTCCTTCAGGGTCTCCTCGGGCCGGCGCATGGAATGGAAGCCTGTCATTACTACGATGCAGGCAGGCAGATCGCTTTTGAGCTTATTGATCAGCCGCCAGTAGAATTTCATCACCGGCGTAGTGCTTTCGAAAACCACCAGGTCCGGCTTCCAGGCAACGAGGTCCAAGTACCACTTTTCGAAAGTTTTCAACTGGGCGTTGCCGTCATCCCAGTATATCTCGTATCCGAGGTCGCGGAGCCAGGTCGCCGCCTGGGCGTGAATCACAGGCAGAAGGTAGGTCGGCGTCTTGAAATACTGGACATTGCGGTTCTGGCTCACCATGGCCACCTGACCGAGCTCGTTCACGATCGGAGGATATGAGATGGCTATTTTCATCCGGTGTCTCCCTCTTGTTCATTATCTGCGGCCTTTTCTTAACTCACCTGAATATAACCTGTTATGCCTGTTTAAAAAAGGGTCTTGGGGGTCCGGTCGAAAGCGCCGTCTGGCTGGCGCGAGGTTTGCGGCGAGACCCGTTCTAAAACTTTTTTATGAAAGGCTGTTCGGAATCCGATTTATGAATTTGATGCCACACTTTCACTCACACCCACATAGAGGGCACGGCATGCCGTGCCCCTACGCCTGGTGTCAGCGGCAAGCAACCCCGAAGCAGAGCTTCGAGGAATTCTTCTCGATTAAAAGAACACTTCTGTGAACAGGTGGTCTGAGTCTATGCCCTGGCTGCGCAGGATCCCGAACGCCTCCTCGACCATCCTGCTGCCACCGCAGATATAACAAATGGTTCCCAGCTCGACCGGATTGGCTTTCAGGTAACCGGTGACCCTTCCACGGAAATCCCCGCCCTCTTCGAGCGAGACACAGGATCTGTAGCGCCCTTTTTCGTAGGCATCCATGTCATAGCGCTCATCAAGCCGCCGCACTCCGTGAAGCAGCTTATAGTCCAGGCCCGGACAGCTCCGCACGAACCCATGGAAAGGAGCGATACCCACGCCTGTGGCCACGAAAAGGTATTTCCTCGATTTGTCCTCTTCCTTTCGAAGGATAAACCTGCCGTAAGGCCCGTCCAGCTCAACTGGGTCTCCAGGGCGGCACTCTTTCAAAGAGCCTGAGACCCGCCCGCCTTCTACCTCCTTGATCAAGAACTCGAAATAAGGGTCGCGGCTGCCGGAATAAAGCGAATACTCACGGTTCAGTCCGCTGCCTGCCACACCCACAGTGCAGCACTGGCCGGCCTTGGCAGGAACGCCGTGGCGGTCCACCCGGAGGACAAATACCGAGTCGGTCAGGTGGCGGATCGACTGCACCAGATGTTTCTTTTCCTTGTTACCCCGGTCTGAGCCCGAGCTTTTTTCTTTGATCGGACTGTCCAAAAAGCCCCTTTATTTTTCTATTTCTTTTATAATATTTCAACCGACCGGCCCGCGAAATCGCTCGGCCAATCTCCTTGAAAAAAAATCAGCAGGGATGCACACCAGCCCCGCTGATAAAGGAAGCTCTGGCCTGTTTCAGATTACCGGCCCTGGATTAAACTGATACATACTCCGCGAACAGTAAAAATATAATCAAGCCTGGGCTTTCATCCTGTTTTCCAGCCTCCCCAGGCCTTCAATTTCCACACTCACCAGGTCTCCACCCTTTAGAAAAACCGCCGGTTTTCTTCCCATGCCCACTCCGGAGGGGGTTCCTGTAAGGAGCAGATCTCCGGGAACCAGTGTCATGGTGGCAGAGAGATAGCTGACAAGCTCGGCCACCGGGAAAACCATCTGGCCGGTGTTCGAATTCTGCATCTCTTTTCCGTTCAGGGTCAGCCGGATCGAAAGGTTCTGCGGATCGGAGATCTCATCCGCGGTGACAATCACCGGGCCCACAGGGCAGAACGAATCCGGGCTCTTCGCCCTGGTCCACTGGCCGTCTTGCGCCTGGGCATCGCGCATGGTGAGATCATTGGCGCAGGTATAGCCGAAAACAGCCGACAGCGCCTCCTTGGGGCCAATGTTTTTGCATTTTCTGCCGATCACCACTGCAAGCTCAGCCTCGTAGTCGACCTTGCCGGACACAGAAGGCAGCTCGATCTGGGCGCCGGGCCCGGCGAGGGCGTTCCTGTATTTGGCAAAAAGGACCGGGCGGTCCGGCAGGGGCGAGCCGAACTCGCGGCAGTGGTCCGCATAGTTCTTGCCAATGCACATGATCTTCTCAGGCCGCGTAAGAGGCGCAAGCAGTCTGTCAGGCTCAGTACCCGGCGGCTCGCTTCGGATGATACTCTTGATTTCTCTCAAGACCTCCTCGCCTCCCTCGATAATCTGCTCGAGATCCCGCCACCCGAAACCGTGAGGCGCGAGATCGATATATCTCTCCTCGTCCAGAACCACAGCCGGGTGGGCGCTTCCATTGACTTCGATCATGGCCAGTTTCATCCGTTATTCTCCTCTTAATTGGCTTACCGGGCCCGATTTGATGCTGAATTTTTATCAAATAACCTTTAGCTGATACCCCTCGAAAGTCAAGCCTTTTTCAAAAATCACAGCACAGTCTCGTTGACAAAGACCGGATACAGGTTTAATCATTTATCTTAAACCTTTGAATTTTTGACCTGAATTATCCTCAAACTGATCTCTGCTCCAGACCATTATGAACAAACTAC
>Ga0307379_10002454_pt1 | contig 27515 bp, 19 predicted proteins | sample UN2MG_FD_202237 | JGI IMG/M metagenome (GOLD analysis project Ga0307379, IMG submission 202237) | Soil microbial communities from Risofladan, Vaasa, Finland - UN-2 | ecosystem: Environmental > Terrestrial > Soil > Coastal area > Acid sulfate soil | place: Finland: Risofladan, Vaasa | collected...
CGCCACCGACGCCACCAGCGGCCGCGCGCTCGACATGATGGTGGGAATCTTGGAGGGAAGGCTGGTGTGGGACGCCTCCTCGCGCAGCAGGACAACCGAGACATCAGCGGCCGCCAGCAGCAGCGGCAGCTTCTCCCGCGGTTGCAGCGGCAGGAAGCGCACGTTGGTTAAACGCATTGCCTGCGCCTGATCCACCAACGCCTGCTTGCGCGTGCCGTCGCCCACGATGAGAAACTGCGTGTGATCCGATTGCATCATGCGCGCCGCTTCCAGCAGCACCTCCAGGCTCTGCGAGCGCCCCAGGTTGCCGGCGTAGAGCACCACGAACTGGTTGTCGAGGTCGAGTTCGCGCCGCACCTCGTTGTCCCGCGGCAGCGGCCGGATGAAATCCGTGTCCACCCAGTTGTAGATCACCGCCAGCTTCGAGTGCGGCACTCCCTTGCCCGCGAGGTTATCGGCGAAACTGGGCGCGATGACCGCCACCCGCGCCGAGTGGCGGTAAATCCATTTCTCCACCACGTGAAGCAGGCGCATGAGCCAGCCGTCCCGCAGCACTCCCAGGCGCTCGATTACGTCGGGGAAGATGTCCTGGATGTTGAAGATGAACGGCACTCGCCACGCCCGCGCCGCCAGCAGCCCCGGCACGCCGCTGGGAAACGGCGGCGACACGCACAGCACCACCTCCGGCCGCCCCGCGCGCAGCAGCCCATAAACGCACGACAGGGCGAACGACAACTGCAGCAGCGCCTTGTCCAGGTTGGACCCCCGCGGGCGCACCCACACGAAGGTGCGGTAAACGTCTACCCCATTAATGCGCTCGCGGCAGGCCAACTTGTCCCGGTAGGCGGGCGGGATCACACGCTCGGGGAAAAAGGGCATGCCGCAGACAACGCTGACTTCGTGCCCCTGGGCGGCCAGATGCTCGGCGAGATCGCCGACAAGGGGGCCGTTTCCGGTCTGGTCCGGGCGATAATGCATGCTGAGAATCAGGACCTTCAACCGCTTGTCTCCTGAACTCGCCGGCGCCGTTACTCGCTCTGCGTGGAACGCCGGCGGCAGCGGACTGCCAGAGCATTCGACACCAGCGTCGCGACGCCTTCTGGCCGCGGCGTCATTTTCCCGGACCCCGCCTACCGCGCCGCGAACCGGCCGCCGCGGCCAGCACGTCCATGGTGCGCCGCGCAGTCTCGCGCCACGAGAACTGCGGCGCGCGCTCCAGGCCGGCCTCGATCAGCCGCTCGCGCAAGGGCTCGTCCCAGAGCACGCGCTCGATCGCCGCCGCCATGTCCTGCGCGTCCTCGGGATCGAAGTATATGGCGGCGTCTCCGCCTACCTCCGGCATCACGCTCGCGCGCGACAGCGCCAGCGGTATGCCGCTCGCCATTGCCTCGATCTGGGTCAGCCCGAAGCCCTCGAAGAACGACGGGAAAACGTACGCGCGCGCCGTGCGGTACAGCGCCGCCACTTCCTGCTCCGGCACGCCGGCGGTGAGGGCCACCGAGCCGCTGACGCCTAATAAGGCGGATAGTTGCCGCAGTTCACGATCCACCTGCGCGTCCAGCGGCCAGCCGGCGATGACGAGTTGCACCCCTTGGCGAGGAGCCGCGCTCGCCGCAAACGCCCTGAGCAGGGTGTCGAAGTTCTTCCACCTGTAAATGCTGGACAGAGAGAAGATGTACGGCTGCCGAATGCCTTGTGCGACCGCCCAGGCGCTCAATTCATCACCGGGCCGGGCGGGGCGGAATCGGGATATGTCCACGCCGTGAGGGATAGCAACGATGCGCTCGGGCGGGATGTCAACCGCGTGCATGAGCTCTTGCCGCGTGGTCTCGGTGGGCGCGATGAACGTCGTCGCGGTGAGGCGCGACAGGCTGACGAACACGCGCAGATACAGCCCCGCCGCGCGCGGGAACTCCTGCGGGCGCACCCAGGGCTGGCTGACGTTGACCGTTACCACCGAGGGCAGGCCTGCCCCCGATGCCAGCAATAGGTCCACATTGCCCGGGCAGAAGATCACATCGGGGCGCATGCGCCGCGCGAGAGCGGCTAGGCGCGTCTGCTCCCAGGCGACGCGAACGGCAGGGCTCCGGGCAGCCGTCCTCGGAATCTCCAGCAGCGAGAATCGCGGATCAGCCGGCAGGATCTCAGCGCCGACGTCGGACTTGGCAGCGACGACGAAGCTCCAATCTCCAGCAAGTTGCGCCATGTGCGCAAACAGGTTGGAGACATAGCGCCCGACCCCTCCGCCGAGGTGCACCGGCGCGCAGTTGCAGAGGATTCTCACTGCTCGTCCCTCGGCGGCGGCATGATCGCGGGGGCGTCTCCCGGAGTCGCGGCGCGCGGTGCGGGCACGGAAGGCGCGCGGCCGAGCAGATCGTCGTACAGCGCCTGCACCCGGCGCACGTCCTCCTCAATCGAGAACCCGGCAACCATGCGCCGGCGCGCGGCTTCCCCCATCGCCTGCGCGCGCGCGGGGTGGTCCAGCAGGCACTCGATCGCCGCCGCCATCGCCTCCACATCACCCGGGGGCACGAGCAGACCCGAGCGCCCGTCCTCGATTATCTCCGCCGCGCCGCCCGACTGCGTCGCCACCGCGGGCTTCGCCATCGCCCCCGCCTCCAGCAGCACCGTCGGCAGCGAATCCGCCGCCACCGATGCGTGAACGGCAATCTGAACCTCGGCCAGCAGCGACGGTATGTCATCGCGCGCGCCGGTGAAGATGATGCGATCCCTCAGCCCCGCTGCTGCGGCCAGTCGCTGCAGCCGGGCCGGCCATTTGCGGTCGCCGAAAAGGGACGCGCCGACGACGAGGAAGACCGCTTGCGGGTGATCGTCGGCGATGGAAGCGGCGGCGCGAATGAAGACATCCTGACCCTTGGCGGGAGCAAGCTGGCCAATGGTCGCCACCAGTTGCGCCTCCCGCGGCAGCGCGTATTGCGCGTGGACGAAGCCGGTCGCGGCCCGCGGCAGAAAGCGCTGCTCCAGGTCGAGGCCGTTGTGAATCACCGCCAGCTTGTCGGCGGGAATGCCGGCGGCCGCCAGCGCCTGCGCCACCGCGCGCGAGACGCAGATGATGCGGTCGGCGTTGTGGGCCGCGCGGCGCAAGACCCAGCCGTTGGGCCAGCGCCGCTTGAGGATGCTGTGCATGTGCCAGATGCTGGGCACGCCGCACTCCCACGCGGCCTGGCTGCACGCCAATTGCGCGGTTAGGGAGTTGGCGTGCAGCAGGTCAATGTCGTGGTCGCGCAGGTATGCTTGCAGCCATCGTGAGAACCACGGAAACCGCGGCAGCTCGCGCAGCGCCGAACGTGCGCTGCGCCGCAGCAGGGGAACCCGATGCCGCGTAACCTGGACTCCGATCTCTTCCAGCCGCGCCGCCAGCGGGCCGGCAGCCGGGCATATCGCGCGCCGATCGTAACTGGCCCGATCAAGCGATGAGAGCAAGTTGAGCAGCACGGTCTCCGCGCCGCTCACTTGCGCCACGTGGTTGACATAAAGAATCCGTACGGACATGAGAGCACCTGGCAGCACGACGGCGCTACGGCACGCAGCCGTAAGCATCTGCCCTATCCGCCTCGACTTGCCACCGGACCGCGCCGCTCACGGGGTGGGCTGGGCCGCGCCCGCGCCGGCCGGTGACGCCGCGGCGTTGCCCGCGTTCGCCTCGGCGCGCGCCACGGCAGCCGCCGCGGAGGTAAGCCCGGCCAGCACCCACAGATGCTTGAGGACCAGGGCGTTGAGGAACGCCGACTGCACCGCCACGCAGCCAAGCGCGTACAGGCAGCCAGTCAGGATCGTTCGCGCCACTCCAGGCTGGGCGACCCGGCGCGCGCGCAAGGCGTTGAAGACAACCACCGTTCCGAGTGATAGGAGGGCAAGCAGCGCGGGGATCCCGGCGTCGGCGCCAATTTGGAGGTAGGTACAGTGAACCATCCGCTCGAATGCGTTCGCCGGCAGGTACATGAAGGTGCCTAGGCCGGTGCCTATCCACGGATGGCGGGCCATCACCTCCAGCCCCAAGCCAAGCAGGCTGAGTCGGTTGCTTACCGATTGCGGGTTCAGCCCCACCATTATCGCGGCGGTGAGGGGGGCCATCACCACCACCAGCCCCAGCATGGCGGCCCACGCCAGGCGCGCGGGTGCGCGCGGACGCAGCAGCACGAACGCAGTCATGAAGGCCAGCAGAGTCATCCAACCGCCGCGGGAGAAAGTCAGCACGAATACGATCAAGTCCAGCCCCACCGCCAGCCACACGAAGGTTCGATAACGCGGCGATACCTGCCCCTCCAGCGCCACGAACAGCCCAAGCACGATGGGTACGACAAGGTATAGTGCCAGGTAGTTGGGATCGAATGTCGTTGCGGTCAGGCGCAGGAAACTGAAGTCGCCCATGCGCACCACGTCCACGATCGGCTGCAGCGGCGATACCCGATAACGCATCCAAATCAGCAACTGGGCGATGGCGAGCAGCGACATCACCACCGAGGCGACCAGGATCGCGGTCACCGCCCCCAGCAGATGCCGTTCGCTGCGCAGCAGGTTGGCGACGATGACGGCGGTGAGGAGCATCATGAGGATGCTGAAGGCCTGGCGCAGCGAGAGTCCGAGGTCGAAGGTGACGAAAAACGAGGGCAGCAGCAAAACGTAGAACAGGGCCGCCGGTGCGTAGAGCTCGCTGCGCGCGATGCGACCGCGGCGATGAAGCACGGCCGCCAGCCAGCGCAGGGTGACGACCACCAGCAGCGCGTCGGAGACGGAGATGCGCAGAGGGCCGACCGGCACCGCGAAGTTGTCGAAGGGAAGCGCGAGAATCACGCCCCACAACAGCCACTGAACGGGCGCCAGGATCGCCGCCGCCGCCCCGGCAGCGGCGAGCACCAGCAATGGCTGCGAATAGGGATGTGCTTCAGCCAACGGCAAGTGACACCTCGGGCAGGGATCCGCTCGACCGCAAGCGCACCGCGGTTGCGGTCTTGACCATCGCCCGGGACCGCGCCGGTCGTCTCCGACCGCCGCCCGGCGGTCAGGTCCCTGCACGATCACGGCTGCGAACCTCAGACCCGATGGGTGCAGCCTCGGGGACGGTCGCTGCAATACGTCGAGCAGTTCGCCGCTGCCGGCGATGTCTCCTGCGTCAGCAGGCGTGGCCCAGCGCTGCGAGCGGCCCCTGGGGCGGATGATCGCGCCGCCGGATCTCCGGTCGCCGCCCGATTGGGCAGGCAGGAATTGTGGGCCCGGGGTGCGAATCGTAAAGCAAACCCACGGCGGATGCGTCTTTGCTCCCGCGAGGACGCAGACGTGGCTTGACGCTGACGACCCGGCATGATCGAAATCCAAGGCCTGACCAAGTACTACGGCAGGGTGCACGCGCTGCGCGATGTCAGCTTCTCCGTCGCCGGCGGCGAGGTGGTGGGCTTCCTCGGCCCCAACGCCGCGGGCAAGACGACGGCCCTGCGCATCCTCACCGGCTACCTCGCCGCCGACGCGGGCCGGGTGACGGTGGCGGGCTTCGACGTGTTCGAGGACTCCCTGCAGGTGCGTCAGCGCATCGGCTACCTGCCGGAGACGGTGCCGCTGTACCCCGAGATGACCGTGCGCTCCTACCTCGGCTACTGCGCGCGCCTGCGCGGGGTGGCGCGCAGGCGGCGCGACAGCCGGGTGGACGACGCGGTCGCGAAGACGCGCCTGGGGGAGATGCGTGACACTATCATCGGGCGCTTGTCCAAGGGCTTCCGCCAGCGCGTCGGCATCGCCCAGGCGCTGGTGCACGACCCGCCGGTGCTCGTGCTCGATGAGCCGACCGTCGGCCTCGATCCGCGCCAGATCATCGACACCCGCCAGCTCATCAAGGACCTGGGGCGGGATCACACCGTCATCCTCAGCACCCACATCCTGCCCGAGGTCAGCATGACCTGCAGCCGCGTGGTCATCATCAACCAGGGTCGCATCGTCGCGCAGGACAGCGCCGCGGGGCTATCCGCCCGCGTACGCAGCTCCGCCCGCGTCCTGCTGCGCTTGCTGCGCCCGGGCGCCGATGCCCCGGCGGTGCTATCCGGCATCCCCGGCGTCACCGCGGTGCGGCGCGAAGCCGACGATGCGCTGGTGGTCGAGAGCAAGCTCGACGCCGACGTCCGCGAGCAGCTCGCCCGCACCACCGTCGAGCGCAATTGGGGACTGGTCGAGCTGCGCCCCCTCGAGTTGAGCCTGGAGGACGTCTTCCTGCACCTCACCACCGAAGAGGAGGAGGTCGCCGCGGAATGACCCGCATCCTCCTCATCGCCTACCGCGAGCTGCGCAGCTACTTCTCGTCGTGGACTGCGTACATTGTAATCGCCGGATTCCTTGCCGTCTCCGGCTTCATCTTCTACGTCATCCTGACCACCAACCGCCAGGCTGACCTGCGCTGGTCGCTCCACAACATGGCGGTCACCCTGCTGTTCGTGTGCCCGATCTTGAGCATGCGCCTGCTCGCGGAGGAGCGCCGCTCCGGCACCATCGAGCTGCTCCTGACCTCGCCGGTGACCGACGCGCAGGTGGTGCTCGGCAAGTTCCTGGGGGCGGTAGGGCTGCTGACGGTGCTGCTGGCGGCGACCCTGCACTTCCCCCTCCTCCTCGCCCAATACGGCGCGCCCGACCCGGGACCCCTGCTCACCGGCTACCTGGGGCTGCTGCTGCTGGGCGCGAGCTTCATGGCGGTAGGGGTGCTGGCCTCGGCGCTGACCGCGAGCCAGGTGGTCGCCGGTTTCCTGTCCTTCGGCGGGCTGCTGACGCTGTGGATCGTCGGCTGGGCCGCCGGCCAGCCGGGCTCGACGGCCGCCGCGGTCCTTGAGCACCTGTCTATCTTCAATCACTTCGACGACCTCGCCAAGGGGGTGGTGGACACGACCGACCTCGTCTTCCATCTCAGCTTCATCGGGGTCTGTCTCTTCGGCGCGGCGCGCGCGCTGGAGAGCCGCAAGTGGAACTAGGGCTGGACCCATGCCGAAGGAGCATCCCATAACCGAAGGCCGCGAAGCCGGCGCCCCCTACCTGGCCGGCACCTTCGCCTCGGCCGGCGTCGGCTTGCTGCTGGCGGGGATAGGGGTGGCGGGCACGCGCGGTCTAGCGTGGCCCGCCTACGCTCTGTGGGGGGCGGGCGCGGCGGCGCTGCTGGCAGCCGTCGTCATGCGCAGGCGCGAGGTGGTGGCGGCGCTGCGCGGGCGCGGGGTGCGCTACGGCTCCAACACCGCGGTGCTGGTGGTGGCGGCGCTGGGGATCGCGGTGCTCGCCAACTACCTGGCGGTGCGCCATCACCAGCGATGGGACCTCACGCGCACGCGGGCGCACACCCTGTCGCCGCAGACGCGCAAGCTCCTGCGCGGCCTGGAGCAGCCGCTGGAGATCATCGCCTTCTACAGTCAGGAGCGGGACCCCGGCGGATATCAGCAGGTGCGCGACCTGCTGCGCGAGTACGAGCGCGGTTCGCGCCAGGTCCAGGTGCGGGTGATTGACCCCGACCTCAGCCCCGGGCCGGCCCGCCGCTACGGCGTGACCGACTACGAGACCACTATCATCCGGGCGGGCGAGCGCAAGGAGCAGCTGTCCTTCGCCGGCGAGCAGGAGATCACCAGCGCCATCCTGCGCCTGACCCGCACCAAGCGCCAGCAGGTCTATTTCGTCCAAGGCAACGGCGAGCACGACTTCGAGGGTCAGGATCCCGACGGCTACGGCAGCGCCAAGGAGGCGCTGACCGCACTGGGCTACAAGATCGCGGGCCTGTCGCTGATGGAGAAAGACCGCGTGCCCGCGGACTGCGACGTCCTGGTCATCGCCGGCCCCCGGCAGCGCTACGGCCTGCGCGAGCTGGCGGCGATCAACGCCTATCTCGACGGCGGCGGCGCCGCGCTGGTGATGGTGGACCCGGAGCCGCAGGGGGAAGCGCTGGAGGGGATACTGAGACCGCGCGGGTTGACGCCGCTGCCGGGGATCGTCGTCGAGCCGAAATGGAACCTCCTGGGTGACGCGAGCTCGGTGACGGTGAGCGAGTTCGAGCCGGGCGATATCACGCGGCCGTTCGCGCGCGGCGGGCGCACCTTCGTCGCCGTCTTCGTCCTGGCGCGGGCCTTCGAGCGCGACGACGAGCAGTCGGAGTTCGACCTGCGCGACCTGGTGCGCACCAGCGACGATAGCTGGATCGAAAGCGACTTCCGCGGCACCATCCGCAGAAACCCGCGCGAACCCGGCGGCCCTCTCACCATCGCCGCCACCGTCACCGCCCGGCCCCCGTCCGCCGGCGAGAAGCCGGATTCCAGGCAGCCGCAAGCCCGCCTGGTCGTCTTCGGCGACTCGGATTTCGTCGCCAACGACCTCATCGCCAACGGCGTCAACCGGGACCTGTTCGTCAATGCCATCGGCTGGCTGGCGCGGGCGGGGGAGTTCATATCCATCCAGCCCAAGCCGCGCGAGTCGGCGCCCATGCTGCTGACGCGGACGCAGACCCGGATCGTGTTCGTCCTGTCGCTGATCGTTATGCCGCTGGCGGCGATCGTCGTCGGCGGCGTGGTGTGGTGGCGCCGGCGGTAGGACCGGAAAAGCTTCGCGCCCTTCGGAGGTGGCGGTCATGGCGACTCCTTGCGACGAGCCCATATCCGGGGGGGGCAGGAACGCCCGAATTAGAGCATGGCTCCCGCCGGCGTCCGTGATACTTGGCTGCCTCCTCGGGTGTGTCCTCCCCGCGATCGCTTATGGCGAGGCGTTAGCCGCTCTATCCGGGTTCGGGGTGGTGCGCCGGAGATGGGCGGTTGTGTTGATCCTCGTTCCCAGCGCACTGTGGCTGGGAGCGGCATGGACTCGGGCCGTCACTGGGGAACTCACGCGCCCCGAGCGGATGGCCGCGGCGGCTGCACTGCTGGGGGCGCAGTTGGGCGTGGCCGCACTTGTCTCCGGCGTGATACGCCTGTTCGTCTCCAGGCGCAAGCCGAGTGTCTAGCGATGGCGTGATCGGATCGCCGGGAGGTCATCGGTCCTCCTTGAGGGAGACGATTCGCGAGAGAATGGATTCGCTGCCGCATTCGTCAGTCATGCAAGCAAGCACCGGCACATGAAACCTTATCGCCTGACCATCGTACTCGTGCTCGTGTTCCTGGCGCTCGCTGGGTACGTGTGGTTCTACGAGCGCGGCGAGGCCGGGCGCACGGTGGCGTGGCGCCTCGATCCGGAGCGCGTGCGGCGCATCGAGCTGACAGCGGCGGGCGAGACCACGGTCATTCAGCGCCGCGGCGAGTCATGGCGCATCACTCGCCCCGTCTCCGCGCCCGTGGATATCGGTCGCGTGACCGACTTGCTGGACCGCGTCACCAGCCTGGGGGTGCGCCGGCGCATCAAGCACCCGCAGCGCCTCCAGGACTACGGCCTCACCGATGCCGCCGCCGTCATTCGCCTGGCGCCGGTCAAGGGCAAGGCGCGCGAGCTGCGCCTGGGCGACCGCACCCCCGACGGCGCGGCGGCATATGCGATGGTCACGAGCCGCCGGGAGGTGATCCTGGTGGACCCCATGTTGCTGGACGATGCCGAGGGCGGGGCCGCCGCGCTGCGCGATCGCGCGGCGCTGCGCTTCGAGCCCACCGACGTCTCGCGCATCAGCCTCATCCGCGCCGGGAGCAAGGTCGCGCTGGTCAAGCGCAAGGGCGCCTGGCGAATCGTCGAACCGCTGGCGACGCGCGCTGACGCCGACGAGGTGGAGAGCTTCCTAACGTCGCTGCGCCAGCTTGAGGCCAGCCACTTTCCGGCCGACGACGCACCCCGGCTCGCCCGCTACGGGCTCGACCGGGCGCGCCTGGTGATCGAGCTCGCGCTCAGCGGCGAGCACCAGCCCGCACGCCTGTCCTTCGGCGACAAGACCGACGCCCAGGAGTATTATGCGCGCAGCTCGCGCGAGCCGGCGGTGATGGTGGTGCCGCAATCAGCCGTGGTCGCGGTTGATCGAACGCTGGAGGACCTGCGATCGCGACAGGTCGCGGACTTCGAGATCGCCGCGGTGCAGCGGATCGCAGTGGCGCGCGGGAAAGCCCGCTTCGAGGTGCGGCGCACCGACGACGGGGGGTGGGAGCTGACGCTGCCCCGGCGCGCCCAGGCCGATACCGGCAAAGTCGAGGGCCTGCTGTTCGCGCTCTCCAATCTGCGCGCGGAGAGTTTCCACGACGCCCCGGAGACAGTCGCCGCGTCCGGGCTGGAGACGCCGGTCGCCGCGGTGACCATCCACCAGCGGGGGCGCCAGGAGCCGCTGCGCCTGCGGTTCGGAACCGCGGCGGCCGCGGGGCGCATCTACGTCAGGGGCGACGAACCAATCATCTACGAGGCGGCGGCGGACATCCTCTCGCAACTGCCGGCGCGCGCCGGCGAACTGCAAGCGCAGCCCTCCGGAGTCGGCACCACGAAGTCAGCCGACGACTGAAGACGGGCGCCGCCCGCCGGCCGCCTCAGGCGCCGAGGCCGCCCAGCCAGCCGCGCCTCACTACCTCTTCCTCCGCGCACCTGCGCAGCAGCTCCCGGTGCAATGCGTCGTTGCGGCTCGGCTGACCGGTGGCAGCGCAGTCCCGCACCGCCATGTGCAGCAGGGTCAGGTGGAAGAAGCTCGACGCCAGGGAGAGGTCAATGCCCATCTCCCGCAGGTAGCCGAGGGTATAGCCGCGCCATAAGCGCGCGAACCAACTGCCCGTGAGCAGTGCCTCGCGCAGACCATCGAATGCGACCCCGACCGCTGGGGGCGCCGCGCCCAGCAGCAGACTGTAGCTTAGCGGGAAGAGGAAGGCATCCAGGAACGGCAGCTCCGCCGGGCGCGACCAGTCCCAATCACACACCGCGAGGCGGTCGTTCGCCAGCAGCAGGTTGCGGGGCCAGTAGTCGCCCTGCTGGCACACCAGGGGCAGGTTGGCGCCGGCGGCATCCGCGAGGTCGCCGCGGGCCCGCTCCAGCGCCGCCAGCTCCGCCGGGGTTGGGTGGTGGCATCGCGCGAAGACCTCCAGCGGCGCGTCGCAGCAGCGCTCGAGATCCCGCGCCGTCGGCGACCGATCGCTGCGCGTCGCCTGGTGAAACCGCACCAACCACGACCGGGCCGCCTCGAAGTCGCGTGCGACATGCGCGCGCTGCCGCCACGAGGGCTGGGCGGGATACAGGCGGTACATGGTTTGGCCCGGCAGGTAGGTCTCCACGCCCACCAGGTGCGAACCCACGCGCTCCACCATGAGCGGGCGCGGCACCCCGGCCAGTCGCGGCAGTCGGCGGTGCAGCGCGCCGAGCAAGCGATGAGCCGCGCGCAGGCGTTCTTCAGCCTCCTGATCGGGGGCGAGCTTGACCACCACCACCGGAAACCGCCCGCGTGGGGGGAAGCCGAACAGGATGACCTTGGTCGCGCGCGCGCTGGCGCTGACCTTGACGAACCTGAGATCCGCCGGCGCCGCGCCGGTCAGACCCAAGGCGCTCCAGTTGCCGCACACCAGCTCGGCGATGCGCCGGGTCAACATGGCGGTCCCACCCGGGCGAAAACGGCGAAGCTGCTGACCAGCAGGCGCGCGGCCGTCAGCGGCAGGTGGCCGGCCACGGCCGCCAGCCTGCGCGCGTGCACGGGGCGCGCCACGTGCCGCAGTAGAAAGCGCAAGGGCGCGCCGCGGTCGAGCGGCGCCAGGTAGCGCGGGGTATTGTAGCCCGGTAATGGCGCGTACACGTCAACCTCGTCGAATCCGCAGCCGCGCAGCAGCCGGCGGTAGCCCCAGTAGGTGTAGGTATAGGTCCGATAGGGCCCGCGCTTGCCGCCGGCGGCCACCAGCCGGGTCACCACGTTGGCGACGGGGCGCGGCAGCAGGCTGGTGAAAGGAAGCCCGCTGTGATCGCGCAGCCCCAGCCACAACTGGTACCCGGTTCGGTTCTCGATGCCCAGGTAGAGCGCGCCTCCGGGGCGGAGCAGGCGGCGGATGCGCCGCAGGAAGCGGCGCTGCACGACCTCCGGCGGCGGCCCCAGGTCCGCGCACGCGACCCATTCGAGCACCCCGTTCATCACCACCACGTCGAAGCTGCCCGCTAGGAACGGCAGGTGCAGCAGGTCCGAGCGCACCCGCACGACGTTGGCAAGCCCTTGCTGGCGACAGCGCAAGTCGAGAAACCGCATGCGCTCCTCGACCCCCTCCACCGCCGTCACCGACCGGCACCGCGGCGCCAGCAGCGCCGTCAGGCTTCCCCATCCCGCGCCCAGGTCGAGCACGTCGGCGCTGTCGTCCAGCGGCAGGTAATGGCGCCAATCGGCGCGGCCGGGATCGGTCACGTAGTCGTAGAGGTCCGGCCTGCCGGGGGCCAGCAATTCCCGCAGCGCCGGTTCCCAGCCGCCGGTGCGCGCGCGCTCCACGATCGCGCGCATCTGCGACCGCGGGATCTCGCCCCAGTAGAAGCCATCCGGGTTGAATCGCGGGATGCCGCCGCCCACCGGATAGCGGCCCCCGCAGCGGTCGCAGAGCAGCGCCTGCGCGCGCTCCACCAGGGGCACCCCGCAGGCGGGGCATGCCAGCGTCGGCCCGATCTCGAATTGCGCGCTCACGGCGGACCGACCTCCAGACTCGCCTGACGAGACGCCAGCGCCTGCCACAACCACTCCCCATCGGCGCGGCGCACCGCGCCCATCGCCACCGCCGCCGCCGCGTAGATGGCGATCCCGGCGGGAACGGTCACCGCCAGGCTCATCCCGCGCAGCCACCACAGGCTGACGCCCATGACCGCGGCGGCCACCGCTGGCCGCACCGCCAGGCTAAGCATGTCGAGGCGATAGCCCGCTCGCCGCAGGTAGTAGTAGGTTGTCGCCAGGATAACGAGGTCGGTCATGACCGCGGCGACGGCGGCGCCGTTGTGGTGGAAGCGGGGGATGAGCGCGAAGGCCAGGGCGACGCAGACGGCGGCGCCGATGCCGACGGCGAGGGTGCGCTGCGGTTGGCGGTCGGCGGCGGTCAGCGCCGCGGCGACGGTGTTGGCGGCGAACTTAATGGGGACGCTGGCTCCCAAGAGTTGAAAGACGAGAATAGCGGGGGCGAAGCGCGGCCCGTAGAATCCCACCATCAACGGCTGCGCCAGGGCGATGAGTCCGGCGGCGAGGGGCAGGCCCACCAGCATCAGCACGCGGAAAGCGCGCTCGAGGCCGAACTCGAAGGCCTGAGGTCGCTGCGGATGAGCGCGCGCCATCAACGGCAGCAGCGCCGTGTTGAGGCCCATGGCGATGATGGGCAGCCCCAGCGCCACCACCGAGCCCGCGCGGAAGTACCCGGCTGCCCGTTGCGACGCCAGCAGCGCCACCAGCACCACGTGGGTCTGGAAATAGATGCTGGTCAGGAGTAGGTTGAGGCTGAAGGGCCAGCTCTCGGCGGCCAGGCGTCGCCACAGCGCGAAGTCGGCGGCGGGACGCGGGAAGCCCACCAACCGCGCCGCCAGCGCCAGGTACAGCAGGAGCACCGAGGCGGCGGCCCCGACGAAGACCCCCAGCACCTGCATCACCCCGCCGCCGGTCAGCACCAGGGCGAAGACGGCAACCAGCAGCACGGCCTTCTCGACGAAGATGCAAATCGTCTCCAACTCCATGCGCTCCAGCGCGTAGAAGACCCCGACGAAGAGCAACTCGCATGACTGCAGCACGGTGAAGGCGGCGGCCAGGTACACCCCCTTGCGCACCAGGGGGTCGTCGCTGACCAGGCGGATGATGCCGATCTGGAGGGCGACGGTGATCGCGGCGAGGACGAGCCCCATGCCCAGCGCGTTGGCCAGGTAGCGGCGGGCCTGCTCGCGGTGGCGCGCCACCTCGCGCGCCATCAGCAGGTTGAGGCCGAAGGTGCCGAGGAAAACGAAGAGCCCGGCGTAGGTGGTGAGGAGGGCGAAGGCGCCGAGCGAGCTCGCCCCCAGCACGCGCGCCAGCAGGACGGTGACGGTGAAGTTGGTCGCCCCCTCCAGCCCACGCGCGACCAGCTGGGCCAGGGTGTTCTTCGCTACCCTCGGTGCGCTGCGATGCATGTCGTTTCAGTGTGATAAGCGGAGTGGGCCCGCGCCATCCGGACGGCAGTGCTCAGTCGGCTGCGACCGCTGCGAGGCAGACGGCGGGCGGCGCGCGTGTCTTGCGCACGGTAGTTCCCCAGCTGCGGGTCAATTACCTGCGGCGGCGCGCGGTACGCGTGGTGCGCGCGGGGGTTTCCGCCTGACGGCTCGGATCGCGCGCCGCCCGGCCGGCGCCGGGAGCGAGGAAATCGCCGGCCTCCTCCGGCTCGGCGATCTCGCGCATGGGCGGCAGGCTGGCGGCGAACCAGCGCCCGTAGCTGCGCGAGTGCAGGCGCGAATCGAGCACGCAGAACAGCCCGCGGTCGCTGCGGGTGCGGATGAGCCGCCCGAACCCCTGCTTGAGCTTGAGCACCGCCCGCGGCAGGGAATACTCGCGAAACGCGTTCCCCCCCTGCGCCTCGATGCGCTCCACCCGCGCCTGCTCCAACGGCTCGTCGGGCACGGTGAACGGCAGGCGGGTAATGATGATGCAGCTCAACTGCTCCCCCTGCACGTCCACCCCCTCCCAGAATGAATCGGTGCCGAGCAGCACCGCCGACGGCGTGCGCTTGAACTGCTCCAGCAGCCGCCATTTCGGCATCTCGCCCTGCCGCAGCACCGGGTAGGGGAGGCTCTCAGTGAGCCGCGCCCCCAGCTCGTCCAGCAGGCGATAGGAGGTGAAGAGCACGAACGCGCGCCCCTGGGTCGCCCGCAGGATGCGCTCGATGCGCGCCGCCAGCTCCTCGGGGAAGCCCGGATCGTCGGGCGGGGGCAGGTCCGATGGGGCGTAGGCCAGGCACTGGGCGGCGTAATCGAAGGGCGAGGGCGCGAGCAGTTCCGCCGCCTGGGCGATGCCAAGCCGGCGGCGCATGAAGGCGAAGCTCTTGCCCACCGCCAGGGTGGCGGAGGTGAGGATGACACTGCGCAGCGCGGGGTTCTCGAACAGCCCCTCCGCCAGCTCCGCCGCCACCTCCACCGGGTGGCGGTGCAAGGTAGAGCGCACCTGGCGCCTCCCCACCGCGACCTCGACCCAGCTCGCCCACTCCGGGCTGAGGTCGAACAGCAGAGGCAGCTCCTCCGCCATGGTTTCCGCGCGCTGCGCCAGGTTTAGCGCGCTCTCGCGGTCCTCGCCGTCCAGCCCCGACTGGCGCAAGCTAACGGCGGCCGTGGTCAGGCGATCGGCGGTTTCGGCGGCGGCGGCGCGCGCGCCCTCGATTTCGCCCGACGGCAGCGCGTTCAGGCGCACGCGATCGCGGGTCAGCAGCGGGAAGCGCTCGAACAGCTCGCGGTTGGTCTGCTCCACGCGGTCGGCGGCGTGGTCGAACTCGACCGCGGCCTCGACTGCTCCCTCCGCGCGCCCCAGCAGATGGCGCGCGCGGCGCGCGAAATCGGGGATGCGATAGTTGGTGAAGGTCAAGCCCAGGGCGTTGGCGGCGACGTCGGCGAGGTGGTGCGCCTCGTCGAACACCAGCACCTCGCGCGGGCCCAGCGGCGCCAGCTCGGGATCAATCGCGGCCAGGCGGAAGTTGGCCATGAACAGCGCGTGGTTGCAGACGACCAGGTCCGCTTCCTCCATCTGCGCCCGCGCGCGGTAGTAGTAACATGCGGCGCGGAACTTGCACTTCCAGCGGTGGCAGTCGTCAGCGGCGCACGCCACCTCCGCCCACAACCCGGCGCGCGGCTCGAACTCCAACTCGGCGCGGTCGCCGGTCTCGGTCACCGCGCACCACGCCGCCAGGTCGCGAAAGCGGCGCACTTCGTCCGCGCTCTCGAACAGCCCGCGCTGCTCGCCCGCGCTCGATAGCTGCGCCACCTTGCGCCGGCAGATGAAATTGCCGCGCCCCTTCATCAGCGCCGCGCGGAAGTCGAGCCCCAGCCACTCGCGCAGCCGCGGCAGGTCGTGGCGCAGGAGCTGCTCCTGGAGGTTGATGGTGTAGGTGCTGACCAGCACCGCGCGCCGCGCGTGCAGCGCCGGCAGCAGGTACGCGAGCGACTTGCCGGTGCCGGTGCCGGCCTCGACCACGGCGTGCCCGCCGGCGTTGATGACCTCCCACACCAGCGACGCCATGTCCACCTGCGGTTGGCGAAACTCATACCCCGCCAGGCCGCGCGCCAGCGGGCCGTCAGGCCCCAGCATCGCCTGCGCGTCGAAGGGAAGGGGCTCTTTCGCGGGCTCCTGGCGCGGGGCACTCATGCTGCTATGAGTTCTGCGCGCGCGGCGGTGCGACCTGCGCCCGCGGCAGCCACGCTGCCAGCAGCACCAGCGCCAGCAGCGACATCCCGGCCCCGAAGTAGAACGGCGCCGCCGGCCCCAGCCCCGGCCAGCCGCCCACGCCCTCCCACAGCGCCCCCGCGATCAGGCTCGCCGGCAGCGCGGTGATCGCGGTCGCCGCGTTGAAGACGCCGTAGGCGGTGCCGCGCTGGTCGGGGCGCACCACGTCCCCCACCAGCGCGCGCGCCGTCCCCTCGGCCATGCCGTAGTACGCCCCGTAGAGCGCGAACAGCGCCCAGATGTGCCAGGCGGCATGGGCCAACGCGAAGCCCAGATAGACCGCCGCGTAGAGCCCCCAGGCGACGGCGATGATGCGGGTGCGCCCCCACCGGTCCGACAGCGCCCCCGCCGGTGTCGCCACTACCGCGTACACCGCGTTGAACGCCACCAGCAGCAGCGAGATGCCGAACACGGATAGCCCCACGTTCTGCGCCCGCAGCACCAGGAAGGCGTCGCTGGAGTTGCCGAGGGTGAAGATGATCATGATGACGACGAAGAACCGGAAGCGCCGGTCGAAGCCGCGCAGGGAGAGACGCGGCGCCGCGCCTGGCCGGCGCCCGCTGCCCGTCTCGCGCACGAACAGCGCCAGCACCGCCACCGCCAGGAAGCCGGGAATCATCGCGTAGAGCACCAGGTGACGATAGACCCCCGCCTGCAGCAGATGCGCGTGGCGCTGCGCGGCATAGACGATGACGGCCGCCGCCCCCAGGCCGATGAAGGCCCCCGCGCTGTCGGCGGCGCGGTGGAAACCGAAGCTCAGGCCGCGGCGCCCCTCGGCGCTGGAGTCGGCGATGAGCGCGTCGCGGGGCGAGGTGCGGATGCCCTTGCCCAGGCGATCGGCGAAGCGCACCCCCAGCGCCGTCGGCCACGCATTCGCGACATAGAGGAAGGGCTTGCTCAGGGCGGATAGGCTGTAGCCGATGACGGCCAGCCCCTTGCGCTTGCCCCACACATCGCTGAGCCACCCCGAAAAGATGCGGGTGACGCCGGCCGTGGTCTCGGCCACCCCCTCGATGAGGCCGATGACGGTGGTGCGCACCCCCAGGTCGTTGAAGAGGAACAGCGGGAGCAGGGTGATCGTCATCTCGCTGCTGATGTCGGTCAGCAGGCTGACGAGGCCGAGGACGACGACATTGCGGCTGAGCCCGGCCCTGGCGCGCGGCGGGGTTGGCCCGCCGGTCATGCAAAGACCCCGATTACGGTCATGTGGCTCGCCTCCGGACCGGCGCGCGGCGCGCAGTCCAGCTCGGTTGAGAGGAGCGGGCGCGACCGCGCCTAGGGGTGAAGACGCCCGGCCCCCATTCCCGGCCCTTCATCCCGAATGGGTATAGCTATTCGTCATCGGCAACCGCCGATCCTTGCCGAAAGCCTTGGGGGTGATCTTGACCCCGGGCGGGGCCTGACGGCGCTTGTACTCATTGCGATCCACCAGCCGGATCACCCGGCGCACGACCTCCGCGTCGAAACCCGTGCCCACGATCTCATCGAATCCCCGGTCCTGCTCGACATAGGCGTGCAGAATAGGGTTGCGTCAACGATGAATTGATGGGTGTTCTTCGGGGTCGCACCGGGCGCGACACAGGTAGAGGGCAAGGCATGCCTTGCCCCTACGGGCGGTTTCGCGCGATTGACATCGCGCGCCCAAGGAATCCCTCGAAACATGGTTGACGGAGCAATAGGGTCGAGAGTGGGGTAGGGGGGCAACGAGTCGCGGTCGCCGACCGTGGGGTTGATTTGCGCCAGCGCCAGCCGCATGCTTACCTCCCGCCGCGGACCCGCGCGCGGGTCCGCGTGGCGGGTCGCGCCTTTGCGACCCGGACCCGGACCCGCTGCGCATCGGTGGCGCCGGGGCGCGCGCCCCTGCCTCCTGCACCCTAAAGAATCGGCAGGTACCGCTCCAGTTCGTACTCGTGCACCCGCGCGCGGTAGTCCCGCCACTCGATCTTCTTGTTGGCGATGAACTTGTCGAAGGTGTGATCGCCCAGCGCCTTGCGCACGACCGCGCTGCCCTCAGCCAGCTCGATCGCGTGGCCGAGGTCCTCGGGCAGGCTCTCGATGCCGCGCTGGCGGCGTTCTTCCTCGGTCATCTCGTACACGTTCTCTTCCACCGGCGGCGGGCACTCGTAGCCCTGCTCGATGCCCTCCAGGCCGGCGGTCAGCATCACCGCAAACGCGAGGTACGGGTTGCACGCCGGGTCCGGTGAGCGGAACTCCACCCGCGTCGCCTTCTCCCGCCCCGGCTTGTAGACCGGGACGCGGACCAGGTCCGAGCGGTTGCGCTGTGCCCACGACAGGTACACCGGCGCCTCGTAGCCCGGCACCAGCCGCTTGTAGGAGTTGACCCACTGGCTGCACACCAGGCAGATCTCCCGCGCGTGCCGCAGCAGTCCCGCGATGAACTGCTTGCCGAGCGGAGACAGGTGGTACTGGGCGTTGGCATCGAAGAAGGCGTTCTTGTCGCCCTTGAACAGCGACATGTGGGTATGCATACCGCTGCCGTTCTCGCCGTAGATGGGCTTGGGCATGAAGGTCGCGTAGATGCCGTTCTGCAGCGCGATCTCCTTCACCACCAGCCGGTAGGTCATGACGCTGTCGGCCATCGTCAACGCGTCGGTATAGCGCATGTCAATCTCGTGCTGGCTGGGGGCAACCTCGTGGTGGCTGTACTCGACGCCGATGCCCATGTCCTCCAGCGTCAGCACCGTGTCGCGGCGCAGGTCGTGCGCCACATCCAGCGGCGTCAGGTCGAAGTAGCCGCCCTCGTCCAAGACCTCGGGCCGCCCCTTGGCCGAGCGGAAGTAGAAGTACTCCAGCTCGGGCCCGACGTAATAGGTGTAGCCCATCTCCTGCGCTCGCTTGAGCACGCGCTTGAGCGCCCAGCGCGGGTCGCCCTGATGGGGCGAGCCATCGGGCTCGATGATGTCGCAGAACATCTTCGCCACCGCGCGGTGCTCCTTGGGCCGCCACGGCAGCAGGGTAAAGGTGGTGGGATCGGGTTTCGCCACCATGTCGCTCTCATCAATGCGGGCGAAGCCCTCGATCGAGGAGCCGTCGAACCCCATGCCCTCCTCGAGCGCGGTCTCCAGCTCCTCCACCGTGATCGCGAAGCTCTTGAGGAACCCCAGGATATCCGTGAACCACAGCCGGACGAACTTGACATCGTGCTCCTTGGCCATCTTCAACACGTACTCTTTGTCTTTCTTCTCCACCCTTGCACACCTCCTATTGGTTGGGCTCATGAAATCCGGGCTAACTCCTCTCCCTCTGAGGGAGAGGACCAAGGAGAGGGTGCATGACCTCGAATGTCACCCTCACCCAGACCCTCTCCCCTTCGACTGGGCTCAGGGCAAGCTCTGGAAGGGAGAGGGGTAAGCGCCTACACCGCGTCACCCCCGCCCTCACCGGTGCGCACGCGCACGGCGTCATCCAGGGGAATGACGAATACCTTCCCGTCGCCCGCCTCGCCGGTGCGAGCGTTGGCTACAATCGCCCGCACCAGGCCCGGCACATCTTCCTCCGAGGCTGCAATCTCGAGCTTGACCTTGGGCGGCAGCTCGACCACGTACTCCTTGCCGCGCCACTGCTGGCGTAGTCCTTTCTGCTTGCCGTGGCCCTTTACCTCGCTCAGGGTGAGCCCGGGATAGCTCAATTCCTCCAATGCCCGCCGCACGCGCTCGACGCACTCCGGGCGGATGATCGCCTCAATCTTCTTCATCGCCCCTGGCCCCTCCCGCCTGGCTAGAATCCGTAGGCGGCTTCGCTGTGCTGGGACAGGTCGAGGCCGGCCTCTTCGTGCTCCTCGCGCACCCGCAGCCCCAAGGTCGCCTCCACCGCCTTCAGCAGAATCAGGCTCACCATGAACGAGTAGCCCACCGTTGCGGCAACCGCCAGCGCCTGCGTGGCAAGCAGCTTGGGGTTGCCGAAGACGACACCGTTGGCGCCTGCCGGGTTGATCAGCTTGGAGGCGAAGATGCCCGTGGCCAGCGCGCCGAGGATGCCGCCCGCGCCGTGGATGCCCACGACGTCAAGCGAATCGTCATAGCCCGCGCGCCATTTCGCCTGCACCGCTCCATAGCACGCCAGCCCTGCCAGCGCCCCGATGGCCAGCGCCGCCATGGGCGCCACGAACCCCGACGCCGGAGTAATGGCCACCAGTCCTGCCACCGCCCCCGACGCTGCGCCCAGGGTGCTCGGCTTGCCGTGATGCGCCCACTCCGCCGCCGCCCACGAGATCGCCGCCGCCGACGCCGCCAGGTTCGTCACCACGAAGGCGCTGCACGCCAGGCCGTTGGCGGCCAGCGCGCTCGCCGCGTTGAACCCGAACCACCCGAACCACAGAATGCCCGCGCCGAGAATGGTCAGCGGCAGGTTGTGCGAGGTGAACACGGCCTCGCCGTAGCCGCGGCGCCGGCCGACCACCAGTACCGCCGCCAGCGCCGCCGCCCCCGAGCTGATGTGCACCACCGTGCCCCCCGCGAAATCGAGCCCGCCGAGATTGCGAATCCACCCGCCGACGCCCCACACCCAGTGGGCGACCGGCGCATATACCACCAGGCTCCACAGCGCGGTGAAAACCACGAACGACGGGAAGCGCACGCGCTCGGCGAAGGCCCCGGTGATCAGCGCGGGCGTGATCACCGCGAACATGCCCTGGAAGATCATGAACGCGAGATGCGGAATGGTGGCGGCGTAGTCGGGATTGGGCTCCTGCCCGACGCCGCGCAGGCCGGCCCAGGCGAGGCTGCCGATAAGGTGGCCGCGATCGGGGCCGAACGCCAGGCTGTAACCCACCACCGCCCACAGCACCGACACCAGCGCCACGATGAAGAAGCTCTGCATGATGGTGCCCAGGACGTTCTTGGTGCGCACCATGCCGCCGTAGAACAGCGCCAGCCCCGGCGTCATGAACATCACCAGCCCCGCGCCGGCAAGCACGAACGCCGTATCCCCGGCGCTGACCTGGCCCGTCACCCCGATCACCTCCCTTCGATCTCCGGCGCGGAATCGCCGAGCCGACCTCGCAATCATACCGGTTCTTTGTTTCAGGCATGTTTCGTGACCGTGAAATCGGCGTGAAGTTCGGGGAGGGGATTCACCGCGGAGGTGCGGGGGACGCAGAGAAGAAACGGGACCGGGGCAACACCCTACCATTCCCACGCGACGGCGGCGCAGGGGCGGAGGCCTCGCCCACCGAATCCGGATACCCGGCAGCGTGGGTTGAGGCGGCCGCGCAAGCGCGATGTGGCCTCGCCGGGAGCGCTGCCGGGAGGACACGCTTGACTATCAGTCTCGATGCCGGCTTGCTCCTTGCCGGGGCGCTGCTGTTGAGCGCAAACACGGCGGGCGCCCACGAGGTGCGGCATCCGGTATATCCCGCCGGAATCGCAGCGCAGCCGGCCGCCGTCATGGCGGCACAGCTTGAGCGGTATGTGCAGATGCCGCCGGAGGAGCTGCGGTCGCTGGTGCCGCGCCAGTCGGGCGTCCGTTTCTGCGGCTGCCCCAACTGCGCCGCCGGTGCGGAAGAGAACAACATCGTATGGTCGCCGCAGGATCCCGACCGCGTGCGCTGCCAGTTCTGCGGCCACGTGTACCCCTCGCCCGATTACCCAGCGACGGGGGAGGTGCGCGTCGAGAACTCGCGGGGCGAGACCCACGTTTACCCATACCACCGGAGCAGCGACGGCCGGCACTTCTACTTCGAGGCGCGCAAGTGGTACGAGCAGATCCACTACTACGACGGCATTGCGCTGAAGCTGGCCCAGGTCTATGACACGACCCACGACGAGCGCTTCGCGCGCGCGGCGGCGGCCTTGGTTGACCAGTACGCCGTGGTCGTTCCCGGCTATGTACCCAAGTTCGACTATCCGTTCGCTAACAAGCGCTTCTTCGGGCGGGAGGTGAAGCCGCCATATCCGGTGGAGCCCTACCGCGCGGCGCGCTACTACTGGTGGGCTTACGGCGACATCCCGGGCAAGCTGATCCTGGCTTACGACCTCATCGCCGACAGCCCGGCGATCACCGACGACATGCGCGCGCGCATCGAGCGCGACCTCTTCCGCGGGTCGGTGGAATGGGTGCGCCAAAACCCGGAGCTGCTGGACAACATGTCGCCCCTAGTGTGGACGGGGATGATCCAGGCGGGACGGGTCGTCGGCGAGCCGGACTACGTTCACGACGCCATGGCGCGCGCCGAGCGGCTGCTGCACGAGCGATTCCTCTACGACGGCTTCTGGAAAGAGGGCACGCCCTCCTATCACATTCAGACTGTTCAACTGCTCGAGCAGGTGATGGCGGCTGCGCGAGGCTACTCCGATCCGCCGGGATACCTATGGCCCACCGATGGGCGGCGTTTCGATGCGCTGGATCCGGACCAGTGGTTCCCGCAGTTCGCCCGGGCGCAGGCGGCGCTGCAGATCACCCGGCTGCCGGATGGCCGCTACGCGCCGATTCACGACAGTTGGTGGTATGACAAGGGCGAGCCGCTGGCACACTCCCAGCCGGAGCTGCTGCCCGCTGCCGGACATGCCATCCTCGGCACCGGCGAGGGAACCGCCCAGGTGCAGGCGCATTTGCAGTACTCGACCGGCCACGGGCATTCGCACGCCGATAGCCTGTCGCTGCTGCTGTGGGCGCGGGGCCGGGAGATGCTGTCCGACCTCGGCTACACGTGGACCCGCGCCCGCGTCTGGACCACGGCGACCGCCAGCCACAACACGCTGGTGGTGGACCAGCGCAACCAGGAATACCGGGGCGTTGAAGGCAACCTGCGGCTGTTCGCGGCGGGCAGCCTGTCATCGGTGGTGGAGGCGGAGGCCGCGGCGGCTTACCCGGGCTCTTCCGTCTATCGGCGGCTGGTGGCGCTGGTGAATCGCCCGGGCGGACTGCCCTTCGTGGTGGACATCTTCCGCGTCACGGGGGGCGCGACTCACGACTGGTTCCTCCACGGCAGCGCGGATGAGGAGCAGTCGCTGCGCATCAGCGTACCCACCGAGCCGGCGGAAAGCCTGACGCGAGGGGAGGCATTTGCCTGGCCTAAGGGCGGGACCGACTTCGGCCTGCTGGCGAAGCCCGAGTTGCTCTACGGCTTCCTGACCAACCTGCGCTGCGGGCAAACGTCCGAAACCTGGCAAGCCGACTTCGCGTACCCCGATGGCGCCGGCTGCCGCGTCATCGTCGTGGGCGCGCCCGGCACGGAGGTATTCCACGGCCGGAATCCGTCAGTCCGGCAGGCGCGTGAGAACGAGGCCGAGCTCAACAGGTACACGCGTCCCTTCCTGATGGTCCGTCGCCAGCCGCGCGACGGGCGATCGCTGTTCGTGGCGGTATACGATCCGGCGCTTGGCGCGAAGCAGCAAGCCCTGGTGTCGCAGGTCGAGCTGGTGACCCACGATGACGAGACCGCGCTTGTCCGGGTGGAGTGCGGCGACCAGGTCTATCTCATCGCCACTTGCACGAGGGCGGAGCGGGCGTTAACCTGCAATACGCCTGAGGGCCGGGTGACCTTCGCCGGGCGATATGGCGTCATGCGCCGCTCGCGCGACGAAGTGGCGGCCCAGACGGCAGGGGCGGGCGCGTTCTCCTGGGGCGAGCGTAGGGGCAAGGCATGCCTTGCCCCTACCGATGACCACGGGCTCTTGGAGGCGACGGTGGTGGCTGCTTCGCCCGAATCCATCGAGGTTGAATACGAGGCCTTCCCGGTGGAGCGGCTGGCGGGACACTGGGCCATCGTCCATCATAGTGACCGCACGAGTCAGGCCTATCGCATCGCGCGCGCCGAGCGGGTGGGGCCGCGCCGGATCAAGCTCTGCGTGGCGTACAGTGGATTCGAGTATGATGCGGCCCAGGACCTCACCCGCATCACCAGTTATCCGCAGCGGGAGGTCAAAGGGAAGAGCTGGCTGGCCGTAAACCTGATGCGGGAGGAGCGCTTCGCCAGATGAGAGTGGGCTTCGCGCGCGAATGCATCACCCCCGACCGCCGGCTGTGGATGGCGGGATTCGCCGCGCGCGACCGCCCCTGCGAGGGTGCTTATCAGGATATTTTCGTCAAGGCGCTCGCCCTCGGCGACGGCGCGCCGCGCGCGGTGCTGATTACGAGCGATCTGCTGTTTTTCGATGACGTCAACCAGGGACGCATCGAACGGGGTCTGTGCGAGGCCGTCGGGCTGGAGCCGCACCAGATCGTGCTCACGGCGTCGCATACCCATTCCGGCCCCGCCATCAATGAGCGCGAGTGGCCGCTGTACCCCGATTTCGATCGGGAATATGCGGCCGCGGTGGTGAGCCGCATCGTTTCCGCGGGCGCGCGCGCCGCTGCCGATATGCAGCAGGCCGAGGCTTCATTTGGGATCGGCCGCGCGGACATCGGCATCAACCGTCGCCTGCCGACGCTCGCCGGCGCCATCACCGCCCCCAACCCGCACGGCCCCACCGATCCCACCGTAGACGTGCTCCGCGCCGGCGACGCTGTGGTCTTCGATTATGCCTGTCACCCGAGCACCTATGCCGGTAATCTCATCGGCGGCGACTACGCCGGCTTCGCACAGGCCCTGATCGAGCAGCGGCATCCCGCCCTCCAGGCCATGTTCGTGCAGGGCTGTGCCGCGGACGTCAAGCCGCGCAGTATCGGGGCGGACGGGCGCTTCGAATACGGCCCGGTGGAGCGGGCGCAGGGATTCGGCCGCGCTCTGGCCGATGCGGTGGGCGCGGTTATGGAGTCCCCCATGCGCCCCGTCGCCGGCCCCGTGTGGACCCGGCGCTCGGATTTCGAGCTGCCGCTGGCGGATCCGCCGACACGAGCGCAGGCCGAGGCCGGCATGCGCGACCCCAATCCCTGGCGCGCGGCATGGGCGCGGCGAATGCTGGAGACGATGGATGGCAGCGGCGAATTCCCGCGCACCTGTCGGGCGATGGCGCAGGTGCTGGGCATCGGCGACTTCGCCCTGGTGGCGCTCAGCGGCGAGATCGGGGTGGAGATCGGCCTGCGCATCAAGCACCTGCTGGCGGGGCGCCCGCTGATGGTCGCGGCCTACGCCGGCCCGTCGGTGCTGACGGACTACGTGATGCCCAGGCACCGTTTCCCCGAGGGCGGCTACGAGGTGAACGGGAACTACTTCTACACGCTCATGCCCGCACCGCTGCGGCCGGAAGCGGAAGACCTTATCATCGCGCAGGTGCTGCAACTGGCGGGACGCGGAGAACGCGGAGAGGAAGGTAAATAAAACGGGCGGTTCACGAACCGCCCCTACGATTCCTCTGCGCCCTCAGCGTTTTCCGCGGTGAGTTCCGCCCTACTCCCACTCGATCGTCGCGGGGGGTTTGGAGGTGATGTCGTAAACCACGCGGGTGATGCCCGCGACTTCGTTGACGATGCGGTTGGCGATGGCGGCCAGCACCTCGTGCGGCAGGTCGGCCCAGTCGGCGGTCATCGCGTCGTCGCCGGCAACCGCGCGCACGATGGCGGTCTCGCCGTAGGTGCGCTGGTCGCCCATGACCCCGACGCTGCGAATGGGCGCCAGCACGCCGAATGCTTGAAACAGCTTGCGGTAGAGCCCGGCGCGGGTGATCTCGTCAATGATGATCTTGTCCACCTGGCGCGAGGTCTCCAGGCGTTCCCGGGTGATCTCGCCCAGGATGCGCACCGCCAGCCCCGGGCCGGGAAAGGGCTGGCGCCAGACGATCTCATCGGGCAGGCCCAGCTCGTGGCCGACCGCGCGCACCTCGTCCTTGAACAGATTGCGCAGCGGCTCCACCAGCTTCATGCCCATCTTCTCCGGCAAGCCCCCGACATTATGGTGGGACTTGATGACGGCCGCCGATCCGGTGCCGCTTTCGATGACATCGGGGTAGAGCGTCCCTTGGGCCAGCAAGCGGATGTCGCCGTGCTTGCGCGCCTCCTCCTCGAACACGGCGATGAACTCGCGCCCGATGATGATGCGCTTTTGCTCCGGGTCAGTGACGCCGGCGAGCGCGGTGAGGAAGCGCTCCTGGGCCTCGACGTAATGCAGGTCCACCGGGAAGTGCCGCGTAAACGTCTCGCGCACCTGTTCGCCTTCCCCTGCGCGCAGCAAACCGTGATCCACGAACACGCATACCAGTCGGTCGCCGATAGCCCGATATCCCAGCGCGGCGAGCACCGATGAATCTACCCCCCCGCTCAGCCCACACAGCACGCGGCTCTCGCCCGCTTGCTCGCGGATGGCGCGGCACGACTCCTCGATGATCGAGGCGGGGGTCCAGCGGCCGTGACAGCCGCACTGCTGGTAGAGGAAGTTGCGAAAGATATCCATGCCGCGCGGCGTGTGCACGACCTCGGGGTGAAACTGCACCCCGAACAGGCGGCGCGCCGGGTCGGCGATGGCGGCGATGGTCGGTGCGCCGACTGCGGTCGCTGCGCCGACTGCGGTCTGCGACGTGCGGGCGGCGACGTGGAAGCCCGCGGGCGGCCGCAGCACGGCGTCGCCGTGGCTCATCCAAGCGGTGATGCTGTCGCCGAGGCCGCGCAGGAGATCGGCGTCGGACTCGACGCGCAGCTCGGTGCGACCGTACTCGCGGATCTGGGTGGGCGCGACCTCGCCGCCGAGCTCCTTGGCCATCAACTGCATGCCGTAGCAGATGCCGAGCATGGGGATGCCGGCGTGCCACAACGCGGGGTCGCAGCGCGGCGAGCCCTCCGCATAGACGCTCGCCGGTCCGCCCGAGAGCACGATGCCCGCGGGCCGCAGGGCGAGAATGTCCGCCGCCGACCGGTCGCAGGGGACGATCTCGCTGTAAACGCGGCACTCGCGGATGCGCCGCGCGATGAGCTGCGCATACTGCGCCCCGAAGTCCAGTACTACCACCAACTCGTCATGATCGCCGGTCACTTGCGTCCTTCAACCACAGAGGTCACAGAGGACACAGAGAAGGGAACATTGAACCACCAAGATGGCTAGGTCAGCAATGCTGACCGCCACGGCGGCCCCTGGCCTAGCCGCACAAAGACACAAGGAAGAACAGCCGGGTAGGGCCGGCGTCTCGCCGGCCAACACATACATCGGCTTGGCCCCGAAGGTCGGGGCCCCACCATGTTCCCCTGGTGTCTTCGTGTCGGAGCCTGCCCTGAGCGAAGCCGAAGGGTGGTTGATTCATCCGTTCTCTGTGTGTCCCCTGTGGTCTCTGGTTAGACTCCCTCCCCCCGCGGGGGACGGAAAGCATATCCCACA
>Ga0307379_10002455_pt1 | contig 27512 bp, 53 predicted proteins | sample UN2MG_FD_202237 | JGI IMG/M metagenome (GOLD analysis project Ga0307379, IMG submission 202237) | Soil microbial communities from Risofladan, Vaasa, Finland - UN-2 | ecosystem: Environmental > Terrestrial > Soil > Coastal area > Acid sulfate soil | place: Finland: Risofladan, Vaasa | collected...
TTATCTGCAATGTCTCTTGCGGCGTTGCCATATCAAGGTCGATACCCAGTTGCTTCGCTATGGCTTGATGTAAAGCCGTTTGCTTTTGCGGTTGGGCCGGAGCCTGCTGGCTCATAAGCGCCACTTGGTCACGTACATTCTGTAATTCGGCCTCTGCAGCTTGGCGCTTTTCACGTTCAGCTACAGCGGCAGCCTTTAGTCCTTCTACTTCCTGATTCCCCTCGGCGGCAGGGGGAACGACCGGCGGAACTTCCTCCGGAGGTTTTTCGCCCGGTTCTGGCAGAACAACAGCAGGTGGTTCATCATATTTAGCACACAAAACTTGTGGATACCAAAAACTGTAACAACCTACTACCGACCGCAAGTTGGCGGCACTTGCTATGCCTCTTACGCCCATTTTTCCCTTAAACATCGTTTTTTCTCCTGTTGACCCGGCGGCGGTCACATTACGCCCGTTTCGCCCGTTACGCCCGGCGGCGGCAATAAAAAAAGCCCCTGCTCCCTCACGATGAGGAAAACAGGGGCCATTATTTGGTTTACCCTAAATTTATATTAACTTGTCAATTACTCTTTCGGTCGCACAAAACCGTGCGATACTACCTTGTATATAACCTTCTTTTGCTCAGGTTGCAAGTGAAATTCAAAACTTCCGGTAATATTCGGAAATACCTTTTTTATCAACCTGTGAGCCTGCTCAATTTTTTTCTCGTCCTCTACGGTCATTTCCTTCGTCCGCCTTTTTTACGACCTCTCTTGCCACCTTTTTTTCCACCTTTGCACGGCATAATTTACTCCTTGAAATATATCTTTGTGCCTTTGGGAAAAATAAAATGCTTCAATGGCACATTCCCATACCACATCTTATATGGCATTTCAATTTCCAAGCCTTTATCCAACTCTATGTAGTCCGGCCAAGTGGGGATGGGTAAAGGGAAAGAGTACTTCTTTGGTTCGTTGGGTTCGGCTATAACACCATCTTTTAATAGAGCTTCTCTTATTTGAGATTCTGTACCTATATAAGTTTTATTAAATACTTCACCATCATCACTTATCATTGAAATATGTATAGAAGTAATTGGTTCGTTCGGTTCGTTGGGTTCGGAAGGGGGTTCGTTTGGCTCGGAAATCTCCACTGCACCATCAACAAGATAAAAACCAACAAGAACCAAACAGTTAATTATCGCTAAAATCGTTATTGCCGGTGCTATTTTAATATTCACCATTCTTTTTCTCCTTAATTGTTTGAACTCCATACCAACGGAGCGCCACGAGACGACTTCCAAATGAACTTGCTCGCCTCGCCCATCTGCGTTCCGTAAATTATCGGTTTGTCTGGCGGTAAAATGTATTCGCACCGAGCTTCGCCAATTCTATTGTTAATCCGCCATAAAGACGTACTCAACATCGGAACCATCGGCGGCCTGTCCATAAGAACAAGCCTGTTGTGAATCACAAACTTGCCCTCTAAGTCTATCGTACCTATGCCCTGCTTCCCCTTGTTTATCAAGTCATTGCTCCGAACCGACGGTGGCCCTAAATACCTATCGTTCATTATTACCAGTATGTAGTAAATCCGAGGATGGTTCTCTTTGGCCATTATGACCTTAGTGAGTACCTTGTGAAGCTCGTCTGTGAGCCATAATGTCACGTCTTTGGTTATTTTAGGCATCACGATTTCGCCGTCACTTCCCTGTTCTGTTGTTTTATCTGCTCAAACTGCAAACCCAAACCGACTAATTCCAACATTTTACTGGCACCCATATCGTTTATCTCGGCTATGACCTTAACTCTGTTCAAGGCCGCATCGGATATGTCCTCGACAGCTTTCGCCCTCTGCGCCTCGGCTATGCCCCTGTTAGCGAATATCTCGCCCTTGACTCGCTCAATCTCCAACTGTTGCATCATATCCTGTTTCTGCTTCTGTTCCTGTGCCTGTTGTGACTGTTGCTGCTCGTACTGCTGAATCATTTTCAATAATTCCGGCTTACCGGCTATCGGGGCGTTCTTTAATAGCATCGAGAGCATAAACGGTGGAACCGGCTGTTTCAAGCGAATCAACATCTCCGTCAACTGAACCAAGTCGGCGTAAAACATATTCTTCTGGGTATCGGTTATTACGCCCTCGACGGTAGCACAATCATATTTGCCGAACTCCCGACTCTGAAACTGCGGCGACGGCTCCTGATTGAGTATTCTCCGAACCTTATCAAGAGGATATTGCTGATAGAGTTTTAATTTTTTTCGCCCTATTGTCTTTTGACTCAATGCCAGATTGCGAAATATACCCTTCAAACCTATAAGACCACCAGCGATCCTTAACTTGGCTAAATATCCAGCGATTTGTGGATTGCCGCCCTCTGCCTGCCCGGTCATTTCTTCGTTAATACCAGCCGATTTATACATCTTGCGAACGGTCAAGTCCTCGAATTGGAACATACCCTGCGGAATGTCGGGGATAACTCTGTCCCTTATTCTTTCTAATTTGCCCTCTTTTAATAATCGAGGTTTACCGGCGCCAGTCTTGAAAGCATCCTCATCATCAACAAAAGCACCTTCCTCAAAATCAACACCCGCCCCAATCTGCTGCTCGAATACAGAAGTCATAGCCATCATGCGCTTATCAGAAGCCCGCTGAGCATCCACCAAACCCCTGACTATGCTCTGTAATTTAATCTCCATCCTGTCATGGTCGGGGTCAAAATAGGCAATAATCGGGGTAAAGCTGAAGTCGCCTATCCCAAACAGGTCTATTCCATGATTGACCTCTGTACCTTCGAGAAACGTAGATACTTCAACCGTAGGCTCCCAGCGAGTAATGACCGAAAGTAATTCGGGCGGAATGCCCTCTTTTTGAACCATATATCTCATAAAGTAAGGCAATTGTCTCTTTGTGCCTTCCCAGACAATCTCCTTATTAAGCGGTTTTATGAGAATAATTTTCTTCTCTACCGTTGTCCTCTGCTGAAATTCGTCGTAAGCAAGTAACCTGTCACCATATAATTGAGGACGTTGATAATATGGGAACATATCACCCTGAGCATCGGAATTGACCGTAACATCGATACTCTCAATAAAACTCTCTTTGCCCGGAAGTAACATCTTGGCATCATCTTTGGTAATATATTTCCGAATCATTCCATAACTGCAATCCTCAAGGTCTCTGCGACTGAACGTAGGGTCTAAGAGAAACTGATTGTACCCGAATCGTTCGAGCTTCGTATCTGAATTGCGGTCGTTATACGCATTCACAAGGTTCATTGCACATTTCAAACAGCCTTCAAAGGCATCTGAGATTATATCGTAACCGTTGGTATGCTGCATCGACCAGGTGCCTATGGCCGTAAATTGCTCCGCCGTAAGTACATCTCCATCCTCGGTGGGGTCGTAACGAATAGACCGAATATTGTCGCTCTGATAACCTGAAATCCAGTTAATTATCATCCGAATCTGAGGGAAACTCGCTGATTCGCGGTTCTCTTTGAGAAATCTGAGCCTGTCCTTCTCAGTCCAGGGGTCGGAAAGATATGCCGTTAAATCTTTCTTAACCACTCCTTGCCAGGCACCAAAGCCAGCGTTGGCCTGGTCATAAGCAGTCTTGTAATCCTTCGCTCTGTCTCGTTCAGTTGCCATTAAGTTAATTTCCTTGCATATAACATCGTCTTCCAACCAATCTGATTCTTGCATTTTGGGCAAATTGCTATGTAATCGTCCTTGTTTGGTACGTAAAACTGATTACCACACGAGCATTTGAACCATTTTCCTTTACTCATTCTTCATCCATCCTACTCTCGCAATCGTATATATTTATCGGTTCAATCGCTTCTATCCTCTCACGAAGTTCTTTATGGTTCTGATACCGACTTTTATTATCATCGTCGCTCTGCTCTATGGCTTCAATAACCTTATCTATTGGTAGAAATCTCATTCTTCGTCCATCCTACAGCTTACGTGCAAAGGTCTGGTAAATGGCTTCAATCTTTTTTTGTGTTTCACGACAGCGTAATAAAAATTGTTTTCCGCATCGTTCAATGGAAGTACCTGTATCTGGTCGCCATCTAATCCGACGTCTATTCTTTGGGCAATATACGGCAAGTCTTGAAATCCACGCTGACCTAAAGAGATGTTCGGTAGAATCCCTTCAACAAAACTCTCGATGTTATCTCCAAGAGGTAGAGGAACAATGCCACTTTCCTTCATTTTAGCGTGCATTTCTGCTATTGCTTTAATTTTATCTTCTTCCGTCATTGTCTTTTTCTCCTAAGCATATTTTATACCATATTCAGGATACCTCTTGCACCATCTTGTATTGTGCTGCATAACGTAATATCTTGCTTTCGCTGTAAAATGTACGATGTCACATTTCTATACTCTACTGCATTTCTCATGATTCTTTTTAAGCATATTCTGCCTTTAACTGCCGCCATCGTTCCTTGCTCATATTGCTCGACCTATACATCCCTGACTCGATTACCTTGCTCATGTACCGGCCTGCATCTGCATAATGACTCGACTTGTCGGGATGTGGTGCGTCACTGTACCTGTCCAATTTATCAATCCATTCACGATGATATGACGACCAGGCTATAATCAAGTCCTGACACAATTCGCTATCAATCCATAATCTCGGATAAAGGTTCGTCATTCGCTCGATGCCGTCGAGAACGTAGTCCTCCTGCTCTAACTTCACAAAGTTTATGCCATTACGTGCGAAGGTCTGGTAAACAGCCTCACCTGTCCCGATTTCACCCTTGACCATATCGAATGGAGCAAAGTGCTTGCCGTAGATATAACCGTGCTTTTCCTTCATTTTGTCTAACATCTCACGATAAAAGACGGCTCCACCCCTAATATCGCTCTTATCTGACAATGCAAAACAGTTAATGATGTGAACCTCAAGACCTATCACCTGAAAGAATATCCATGGCATGTGACCGCCTAATCCTAAATCACACACAGTATGCACAGGATAGTCTTTAACGTGCCTGACGCAGCATATACGGCCTTCCTCTCGCATCTGGGCCATCTCAGCAGCATAATACGCACCCTCAACAGCAGCAATACTGGCTTCCTCAAGAGTTGACGGATGCTCTTTGTAAATCAAGTGTTTTAAGTTCTTTCTCTCAGCTACATGCCAAGCTCTTTGTGGTAATGTAAAAGGCTTATTAAAAATCTTCTCAAGTTTGTCATAATAAGCATGGTCTTCGGCTGTTAATGTTACAAATTTGGGGTCTGTTACGTTGCTGGGCTTCTGGTGCCAGGCAAAGAAGTGGATTTTATAGTCCTTCGGCCCCAATTCCCTACCTGTCTGCCTGATTTGCTCGGCATCATTACACATCTCAGGAAAATCACCTATCGGACCTTCATAGGTGCTTTCAATAAAGACAAATCCCTTCTCGTGAACAGTAGGAATGGCTCCAGCCTTGATTTCGGACGCCTTTTTCGGGGCATGAGTACAAATCCAGCCATATTCGGAAACGTGAAGATATTGCAGAGTACCGGACCGCATCGAAGTGGCCACATAAATACCCGAATTATTCGAGAACAATATCTCCTCGGTGTCGTCCTTGATTAAAGTAACCGTACCTTTCAAGTCTGAAGGTAAGTTCTCATAAGCATAGCGTATCTTGTCCCGAAATATCTTCTTGGCATCGGCCATCTTGTGAGCAATTATCCCGCATCGAACATTAGAATTGAATAGACACGCATCCAACATGAATAAGGCTATGAATGTCGTTATTCCATGCTGTCGGCTCTTAGGAATGATGTTCAGCCACCATAAACCAAAATATAACTTCTCCAAAACCGGCCTTGCTTTGAAAGTAAAGAGGATTCTTTCGCTCTGCTCAGTCATTATGTAATACAAATGGTTCAATCGCCAATACCGATTGCCGAGCTTCTTTAGCCTTGCCTTGGTCTTGGAATTGAGTTTTGGTGTCTTAGTCGCTATCAACCTCTTGCTTCTCCTAACTCTGCGGTCTGGGCCTGGCCTATCGGAACATTACCCGCCCATCCTGTCGAATGATACCTGTTCGGGAACAATCGCTGGTACTGTATCGCTACCTTAGTACGCTTGGCCTTCTCCTCGTTGCTCTGGCTGATTCTATTGATTGTGGCCTGAACGTCCGGGGGTAGGTCTGCAAATGTCGTGATGTCCTTGCCACGTTTGAGTCCGTGCGTCAACTTGTCTCCGCATCCAGCGTCCATCTTCGCAAGCGTATCAATAGGCATTGAGCCATCCTCAACAAAAGCCCTTGTTGTCTCACATTGTGGCACGTAGTCTGCATCGCCTGGCTTGCTTACCCTAATGAAGCCGTGTTCGGTCCGCTCTGGTTGGGGTGTTACTAAAGACTTTACTATTATTTCAGGCGTTACCGTTACAGGCGTTACATTATGCTTGTCTCTGTAACGCCTTGTGCGCTCTCTTTGTGCCTCTCTCTGTTTGTCCTTGTCCTTATACATAGCCTGCCTCCTTCAATGCGACCTCTGTGGCCTTCCTGTCCCTCTTACGGTCTCGATAATAGATGATATTAGCCCATACGCTTAGAATTACGGCACAAGCCAATATCACCAATAAGACGCATGTGGTAGTATCACGCAAGAGCCATTCAATCATCTTCAATCTCCTTAGTATTACTTAATCTTATAAATACCCCTGTTTAAGCACCAATAAAGCGGGTACACTGTCAAGTAAACGGCCATAAAGCCTTGTATTGTACGTAGATATGTAATACTGCGTACAATATCTATCCATCTTTAACCTCCTTGTAATCTCCTAACGGGTTATCACTTGGGCATCTGGCCTTACTTTCCCCATAAATCTCTAACATCTGCCTTACTCTTCGCTTATGCTGCTTACCTGTAATTATTTCCGGGACGAATCCCAGTATTTCCCTTAATAAGCTGCATTCAGCCATCTTTAGCCTCCTCTGGTGCCGGTAACACGCCCTTACTGCTACCGTCTATCAGGCCCATTAACGTCGCTGTGGCCTCTGTAAGGCCGTGTTTCGTCTCTGTCTTCTCGGCCATGCCATGATTAGCAGACAACAGCAATTTCGCTATAGTGCTGTTATAAGAGCTGTCGAGGCCTCTATTGATGAGTTGGCGCTTCTCGATAACTAATATTTCCCTTAATGTGCCTGAAAACTTACTGTGCTTTTCTCCCCATTTATACAATGTATCTTCACACACGCCGACATAAACAGCATAACCACAAATAGTTGGAAGCTCTGGCTCTAATTTACAATGTTCTAAATACTGTGTTATATCACAATACTCCTCCTTGTACTTTGTTGGCCTTCCGCCGCCGATTCCTTGTCCTTTTGCCATTATTTTACTCTATTTGCTCCAATAATAACATAATTACTTTAATGCACCCTCCAATTTGTCCCACAATCACAAACATACGTCCAACAACTAAACTTTTTATGAACTACTTTTAACATTCTTTCGTTCTTCTTCCCGCTTAATCAAAGCCCTCATCCGGTCCTCGTGGCCATCTATGTTATGGCTCATCGGTAATATGGGCTTGTAATTGTCTATTCGCTCTGTTTTGAGCCTTTTTATGTTATCCATTTATTTCCTGTCTTATGCTACTTTCAGCCAAGGATTTTTCTTTAATATCATCGCCCACCATTCAGCTCTATTTGTATCGTTTACGCCTTCAGTGAGCCAAGGATAGCCAGCTAATGGTTTTTGAACTATTAAAGGTATATTTTCTCGCCTTTTTGCCTTTTGTGCTTGCCATTTTATTATCTGTTGGCCTTGTTGTTCAGGAGTTAAACTTCTCCACCATTTCTGCCTAAGCTTTTTAGCCTTATTTGGTGGGTTTTTTGTCCTTTTTCTCTTCATAAACTTACATCCAGGCTATGTTATATTAGCTATTAGCCTTTGCCTTGGTTTACTTTTTGCTAACGCTGCTATAGTATCAGTACCACGTGTTCTTTTACCGCTTATGTTCACCTAAATATGTTTAAGACCTCAAAAATGAGTTAGCTAACATATTTCACCACGATTTTTCGCGCCTGTACAACCATTGCGGTCAACGGAAGGGTGTATGTCGTGTCTATAAGCCGCTGTTTCAGCCATAGGTACTCTCGACCTCAGTACAGCTACTGCATTACGATATTTGCCGTTTTCACCAGTTCGGCTATGCCTGGGTAAGCTCTTTTAGCCTGCCTACTTTGCTCTGCGCTTGGCCTCACGTATTCCCTACTGCCCCGACGAAGAGCGCAGACCACTGTCCTGTCCTGTTGTTAGTTCGGTGATGAGATAAAAAAGAAGCCAACCCTCTTGTTTGCTTATAGACAAGACAAGAAGGCTGGCTAATATACTTTGCAATTGTCGCATAACGACAAAAGTTCTTTTTCTACACGTGGTAGATAAGTCTATTTTTATCATAATCAGCATCCTTGCCGTTAATTACAAATATAACCGCTGTTTGTGTTATTCCAGGCACAGCGGCACGCCCTGCTTTTTTCATTTTCTTAGTATATTGTATATCATCATTGCTACTAAATCCCTTTTCACAATGTTACTTACTGTACCGCTGATTCGCCAGGCGGGCTCAGCGGCCTAAGCCTTTGTAAGTTCTCAACCTCTGGTTAAGAATCAATCTTAAACTAACATATCCACATCAAACCGCAATAATAATAATTAAATTATTTCGATAAAATATGAAGATTTATTCTGCGTTTTTAGCTCAATAATGGCGATTTTGCATATATTTTCATTTCCTTGCCATTTTTTTGTTTACAGGATTAAAGTGTTTTGGTAATATTGACGATATAAGTTAAGGTGAAAATATGAAGCTGGCAAGCACAATCAAACCAACAAACAAAAGCCCCAAAGTTTCTGCTTTGAAGGATTCTCATTGCTTGCCAGCGATGCCGACATTGTGGTTATGGCGGGGCTTTTTATTTGAGGTGCGAAAATGGACGATGAGATATATTCACAAATGCTTTCAGGGACTATCGCAGAGAAATTAGCTTTACGTCCACAAGCGGTAGCGGAATGGGCTAACAAAATGGGTTTGACTATAGACGACAAAATCCATCTCTTGATGGAAATTGGGCCAACACCCACTTGTGAGCTTGGTATGAAAATACTCTGTGCTGTGGTAAACGATGTTCCGTTAGAAGCTATTAGTTTTTAACCGCCGACAAGGGCTTTTTATTTGAAAGGATAGGACAATGACAACAGCTTTAATCAACCAAACAAAAAAGGTAATATTACCAAACGGTACAAAAAAGCAAGTAAACATCTTTGATTACAATTTAGCTTTTTGTGCAGATGCTTATGTGCAATTAACTGACACAAGCTGGATAAAAGCAAGAAGCCTGAAACAATTAGACAGCTAACAGCCTTCACTACCGGTCAGCCTAACCACTGGCCGGGCTTGTATGCTGTTTGAAACTTAACTATTTGAAAGGTGGGAAAAATGAGTATTATAATTGGTGATACTATGACAAAAAAAGAAGTTCAACTGTTAAATAATCTCGATTTAGCTACGAACATTTTAACGGGTGCGTGGTGTTATGGAGAAAAACCAGCAAAGTCACTCCGCAAAGAAATGGTATATTTAGTAGAGGAACTTTTTGTTCGGCTTAATTACAGAAAAGCTGACCGAGCAACTATTGAAAGCATTTTGGACAAAATCGGTTGGTAATAGCCGACACTGGAGACGCTCCGGCGTATGCTGAAAGTTTAACGATAACTTGAAAGGTGTGAAAATGGACATAGAAGAAATCCAAGCTAATAGAGCGGTTGATTTATTAGCTGAAAACAAACGATTGAAGAATATAATAATTGAAGCAAAAATTTGTGCTGCTGCTCTATGTATAGCTGAAATACCAAGCCTTAAAGGACTAAAAGAGATAGCCTCAATACTGAATCAGGGCATAAATGAAGGTGATGTTAAAAAAGCTCTTTTAGGTGATGACGAAACAGGAATCAATCCGTATTTACTGACTGGTGAAGAGCTAAAAAGAACAGAGTCTGCCCGGAAGCAAAAATAAGGGTAGGTTTGATACCCTCGTCCTGCCGTTCGTGCCTTAGAATGGACGTGGTGGCCTCGAATATAGACGATATGGGCTGAAATAGACAGTTATTGAAAGGAAGTGATATTATGAATCACGGACATCATTTTGATATAGCTCTGAGCGAAGAACACAAAGCAGAGCAAAAACGAAAACAAGAAGAACGCAAAGCACGAGAAAGATTGGAAAAAGCCGCCCCTGCTTTACTGGCTGCGTGTGAAAATGCACTTAAAAAAAGCCATAATCCTGAAGTTGAAAAGATATTAGTAGCTGCTATCGCTTTGGCAAAACCTGAACAAACCTAACGTCTCCTAAATGGCAAAACCGATAAAGATAAAATTCAAGCTCATCCCACGTAATAACTTTTGTATTTGAGGGCTGGTTATCATCACGAATCGTTTTCTCGCAAACATAAATCCTGCCGGATGTTTTGTTATTCCAACAGACTTTGAATCTATCGTTAGGTTTTGGTATCCACATTGCCTTCCTTGGCTTTAAGTATTAAGGGACATTCGCTTATGTTTTTGACATCGCAACTATACCAACAAGTTTTACATTCTTGAGGTTTGCCCTTCGGTGTGAGTTTTGCTGTTTCAGTTTTATCTGGAGTTGTACTCATTTCATTTTCCTTTCTGGGTTCTTGGTGGTAAAATGTTGATTTAGGAAATTCACTCCAATCCATTTCATTTTCCTTCCAGGGCTTGCTCACACATTTTAATCAATACATAATTGGGTATTTGAGCAAACTGGGCTTTATCTTTTAATGTTTTCACAAACAATTTCAGCTTTTTGTTCTTTTCGTTCTCCACTTCAAGCTCTTCGATTCGCTCGGCCTGCTTAACAAGCGTTATATCAACACAAAAGGGTTTTACTTTTCCATCGCATTTATGGCATTGAGGGCTATTGAATACCAAGGCTCCACAAGATTGACACCATCCATAACCACTATCCATTTCATTCTCCTTTAAGTGCTCGCTTGAAAATATTTGTTCGCTTACAGTTACCGCAATCTACTTCGTTGGGTTTTATTTTCTTTCGGGGGCGATACCAAAGACGACTACAGGCCGTCGAACATAAAACATCGCTGTATATTAGAACTGGATAATGTGTTTTCTTTTCTATCATTTTCCTTCCAGAGCTGCTGTTAGCCGATTACGTTCGTTATTGATGTTGACGTTATGCTCTGGGACGGTTTTCAATTTAGGTACTAAGTGGGCTGGCAGGGGCTTTGGCTGTGGCTTGTGGTCGATACATCTATAATATGGATGACCGTCTCGGTCTTTTCCTGCGATGTATACGCCCGGTTTCTTACAACTACCATAAGAGCATTTATGCGGAGCGCCGTTTTCGAGATTCTTTCTATGCCAAGTCCACAATTTCTGTTTCCAGCTTCGTACAGGATGATTCAAGCTATCTATCCAATCGCCTTCTGTAAAATATGTAAGGAAAAACTCCGGGTCAACGGTAAGGTTATTAACCTTAACATAGTTCTCAAGTTCTTGTAATGTAGGTATTTTGAGTTTCATTATTCAAACTCCAGAGCCATCTGTCCGGCTCGCTGCTCTTTGCATATTATGGTATTCTCAGTCACGGATTCGCCTCAAAATAACTTTATCAATTCCCTAAATGCTAATTCTGCCTGCTGGGGGACTACTCCATTGCCCAACAGCCTAAGTCTATCTATGCGGTTTTCCGATTGCCCCAACGCCCTAATCTTACTTCTTCTTTCGTGTGGCATTTCTGGCACAATATCTGAACATCTAATGGTTTGCTGTAATCTTCGTGATGTCGCTGTGTCTTTAACTTCTTGCCGCATTGTTGGCACTTGGTCAGCTTGATTGCTCGTTGAGCCCTTTTTCTGCTCGCACCTTTTGTCAGTGTTTTTAGCATTATCGACTTGCCGTAACACAGGCTGTTGCAATACTTTTTGCTCCACCTGTTCTTGCCCACTATTGGCTTGTTGCACATTAAACACTTTTTCATTATTTATTCCTGATTTAGATTCGTCCAACCTACTACTAATCCCATAAGCTGCTCGACCCACGCTGGATTGAGCTTGCCCTTTACCTGTTCTGGCAAGTCTGTCGCCAATCCCTTGTAGCTTTGTCCCTGTCTGCCCTTCCAATCTCTTGCTTGAACAGTTACCCACAACCCTTGGCTCTTCCCATTCGTACTGGGGCTGTCCTGGGCGAGAAGGCCACTGATTACCTTGTTGGTCAATCTGTCGTCCGGCCTGTGCTGTCCCCTCTGGCTCTGGCCTTTGTATTCGCTGTTCTGTGGTGTCGGCCAATTCACTTGCTGCTCCAATCCGTATTGAGCCAGCCGTCCCGTTTCCTTGTGATACATCCTCTTGCCGAGCTCTCCTTTCAATTTGTCTGTCTTGATTGCCGCTGGCTGCTCGGCTGGAGTTCTCCAATTCACTTCGTTTTCGACTGTTACTCTGTCTACCAACAATTCCTGTACTTTTGGTTTTTCGCCCTTTCTCAATGCTTCGCATACCCCTCTGTGAGCATAAGCCCCTCTCTCGTGCGTTCCCATTGCCATTGTAGGCCAGGATAAACAATCTTTCCCGTCTGTGCGGAGCACCGCACTCTGCCGCTGTAAACAGTCGAGCCTCAATCCTATAACCCAGATTTCGTAGGCTGAAATAGATTGAGGAGTAAGCCGGTATGCCTTCTGTTCGCAAGAGGTATATTGTGAGTCGTCTGATATGTTCTGATAGATACCATCGTTCTCTTGCCGTTGGCGCAATCTGGGAAAGCGTAGCCATATTGGTAAGGTATCTACACAAGTCCGGCCTGTTATCAAGAGTCCGGGCTGACAATAATCCCGGTACGTTTTCGAGGAAGACCCAAATAGGTCGTACTGCCTTGATGATTCTTTCAATATATGGCCAAAGGTGTCTTGCGTCCATTCCACCTTTTTGCTTGCCAGCAACGCTAAACGGCTGGCAGGGAAAGCCGGCAGTGATAATATGGATTCTGTCTCGAAACGCCTTTGTTGGGAAGGTTTTAATATCCGTCCAGACAGGAGCCGCATCCAGTTCACCCTTTTCAATCTTTGCAACCAGGTTCGCGCAAGCGAAGGCTTCGACCTCCACATAAGCGACTGTGCGCAGATTTGGGATAACTCGCCTAAGTCCCAATTCGATTCCAGCGTATCCCGTACACAAGCTGATACATCTAAATTCTTCGAGATTATCCACATGCGGTAAATCCATTTACCTTCTCAACTCTCATAAATCAGTTTCTCCGTACCTCTATCCAGTCGCCGCATATTATGGTATTATCTTTCATTTACGCCCCCACTTAAACCAGCCTTCAATCGCCAAAACAAAGAAAATGGCATCTCTTATGGCAAGGCTCAAGATTCCAGTATAGACATGAATGGCTTCGGTAAGTGTGTTCGATACCAACCACAAAAGAAAACACACCCTGAGCTTTCTGTTGTTCGTTAAAACACCCACCACAGCGAGGACTGTTGCGATTATACCTACGATTTCGATTATCTTATTCTCTGGCATCCGTGCCCTCATCTTCTGCAAAAGCCTCGGTTGCTATTTTCATAGCTTGTCCGAGTTCTGGATGTTCTTCGACCCACTTTTGCACTTCTTTGGGATTTGAACCTTTTATGTTGACGTGCAGGTTCTTAATCTCAATTCCGAACATCAATAGAAAGCCGAGTTTTAATCTCGTTAGTCGCGGCACGAATCTAACAGACATACCACCAAAAGGTAAATAAGAACCACCCCTTTTGAACTGTCGATGGCCTTGGTTATGATAACTGTTCCATTTCATTCAGCATCCTTGCCTCTCATCTTGTTATAGATATTTTGGCATTTTTTGCATCCATCTACGCCTTCAAACCATTCTTTTGTAGCAAATTCCCATCCACCACACACATCATATATGCCGCATAAAGTCTCATGCTCCCAATTGTTTCCTCTTAATCGAAACGTTATTACACAATGAGCCTTGCCGCATCGTTTTTGCACTTTACCAAAGACCATACCCCCCCATACATAACTAATAATATCACGATGATTTAGTGCTTTTGTAATACAGTTCGGACAAGTTGTTTTCCTGAAATGATGAGTAATCATTATGCCCGCCCGATTTTCTTGAAAAGTGGGTATGTTTTTCCCACATAACAAAGAGGATGTTTTCACATCATTGATATAATGTATTAACTCAGTCATCCTTGTCCTCAAAAAAGGTTGTGTCTATTCTCTCGTAACGATTGCCGCCATTTGTGATTGGACGGTAAGCCTGCTCACCCTTTTTTATCACCTTAGAAGTCATTACGCATTTATGGTCTTTGCGGACTTTGCATTTAGACCATAACTGCCGTCCCCATTGGATATGTTCCAGGCCGTATAGCCCTTCGCCCAATCGCTTAATTGAATGTGGTAAATATAAATTCATTCTCAGTCGGCATCCTTGCCTCTCAAGTCTTCGAGCTTTTGCTTCAATACTTCGTACAGGGTCTCCATCTCGCTTGTGGTTATCTTGGCTGGTTTCCCGTACCGATATATCTCAAGATATGCGTCACGGGCAGGAAATGTCTCAGCAAACCATTTTCCGCTTTCGGTTACTTCTTTGTGCCACCAGTTGATATGGCAATTCATACAGCCTAAAAAGATGTTAAGTAAATCCCACCGCCTAAGACTTGCGCCATTGCCCTTCGCTACTACGTGGCAGGGATGGCTGTCAGAACCTTTAACTATCTTGCCACATCGCTGGCATTGATTGTTGTCTCGTTCCCTTATGACTTCTCGGCATACTTTATCAAGCCTGTCCGTGAGTCGCTGCCTGTCTGTTTTTCGCTTCCGTTTGCTCTTTGCCATTTACTTCCTTGCCTAAAGTTTCTCAATAATAATTCTATGATTTCGCAAGGTACACGATTCGGGGAATGGATGAATAGTTGAATCCAAGGTCTTATTTGTTATCCGGCAATATTTTACCCTGCTACACACACAGCCTTTTTCTGCACATAACGGACAATCGCCCATTTCACAATACTTTACTTTGTATGTCTTATCTGCCATTTGCTTCCTTGCCTAAAGTTGTTTCATAAAATCAATAATATCTTTGAGACAGGAAATATCAAAGCCAGCCCCATCTTCACCAATAAATTCATACTTTTTACAAGGTGGATAGTAAGCAACTACGCCCAATATATTATCTGTTTTATTGTTGTGGCAAATATATGTAGGTGTGTCTGAAGAGCATATTTGCTCAAAATCTTCAACAAAGTGAATGTGTTTATATTTTGTTTTCATAATCGCTTCCTTGCTTATAAAAAGGCGGTGCTCCCTGCACACACAGGGCGATATTTTGACCAGTTTCCTTTTGCACCACCTCGTGTTCCTTTCAATAAAAGCCAGGCCCAAGACCTTGAGCTCATCCCTGAGCCCAGCTTCGGAGGAGGGTGATGAAAAGCTCAACATCCGTGCTGCTTAACGATTTCAGGGTCGTACTTGATGCCGATTTTCTCGGCCATTGCCTTGGCATTGCGAATGGCAGAATCTTTGCGCCTCCAAGAAGAACTTCCGTGGTTGGCTGCCGTATTTCTCATAAGCTGTTTTTTGCTTTCAAAAATTCCATACCACCAATAATAACCATTACAACTTTCAACTACTTTTACTCTTACCATTTGATTCCTTTCTTTACTAAAAGGATGTATCTTCATCGGGCGTCTGTCTGATCTGCGTATCCTGATTAGATTTACCACCTATAAACTGGAAACTTTGCACAGCGACCTTGTGCTTGCTCCGCTTCGTTCCGTCCTGAGCTTCCCACTGGTCGAGGGTTAGCCGACCTTCAACGAATAGCGGGTCGCCCTTGCCCAGATATTGATTGATGTTTTCGCCTGTTTTGCCGAAGGCGACACAATCGACAAAACATACTTCATTGCGTTCTTGTCCATCTTTGCTATTCCACTTTCGATTCACGGCCAACCCAAACTCGACTACCGCAGTCTGGTTTGGCGTGTACGAAAGCTGCGGGTCTCTGGTCAGATTGCCGCCCAAGAATATCTTGTTGAAGTTCATTAAAATCTCCTTAAATCGGGGTCTGGTGGACTTATATTCCAGCCCTTTACTATTGACTTTGAAAGTATCTCCTCAATGAATAAAGACATATTTTTCTTGCCAGCATCTTTTGTTGTAAGCCGTCCTACTCCGATTCTATTGCCCGCCCCATCGTCTATAAAAAAGATTTCCTTTTTTAGCAGGGCTAATCCATTACACTCTTTCTTTACCTCAGTATCCCACCAACCAGCAGTCTCTCCGTTCTCATCGTTCTTTACGAGGTCTCTTATGGCTACGCCTTTATACCATCGTCTCTGCCTGTCGGTAATATACTCAAGAGGCGATAGAATCTTTAATGCTCCGCCGATTTCTAACTCTGCCAATATCTCTTTCAGCGGCTTCTCGAAAGTCGGTTCGCCTTCATATATTGATTTTACTTGGTGCGTTGGCATTAGTAGTTAATAGAAACGTGCGGGATTCTGTTTTCCATAAGTGCCGTTAAGATAGTATATGCGTCATCGGGATTGAAACCCAATTCGGTAAGGCTATACTGTATCTCATCTTCGACTTTCGTCCGGTGCTTCTTGTTTTCGATACGCTTCTTTTCGGCAGCTTCTTCGGCCTCTTTGCGTCTAATCTCGGCAAGCTCTTTGGCTTCTGCCACCGCTTTAGCCTTTTGCTCTGCCTGGATTCTGGCTCTTTCAGCCGCTTCGTCTGCGATATGCTTTTCTCTTTCAATACGTTCAGCTTTAGCTTTTTCCGCAGATTGTTTTTCTTCTTCTGCTCGGACAGCCGCTTCTCTGGCTTCAAGGTCTGCTACTCTCTTGGCCTCTGCTTCGATGACTTTTTGGTTCTCGGCGTCGATTACCGCTTGCTTTTCTGCCTCAATAGCATCGAGAGGGTCTTTGTGAACAGCAATCATTCCATCGACTTCGCTATTGTAGAAGGTTTTCTTGGCGTCTAATCTTCTGCCAAATGCAAGGGCTTCGGCCTTAGCGTCTTTGTGAATGTCGCTAACTATAGTTTTGACTTTGCGAAGTTGGGCTATATGGCTCCGGGCTTGTTTTTCTCCTTCCGGGTCTCTGTAATCAAAAAGTAAATTTTCATTCTCGACCTTGTACTTGGCTATAATCGCCGCTACTTCGTCAAACACTACCAGCTCGTTCATTCTTCTGCTCCTTTCTGGGGTTATGCCGCTTCTGGTTTTATTTCAACCATCGCGTCCTCTGGCTTGATTGTTTCGAGGATAAGTTTTATGCTTTCTTTGCTTGTTGGCAATTTATGCCAGTGCTTGATAATCGCAGTGATAAACTTCTCTTTGTTCCACTCAAAGCCCACAAGAAATTCGTCTTTGTGTTTGGTTGTGAATTCCAAAAATGCCTGTTCGACTATTGCTTTTGCTTTGCCTTGTGGGGTTATCTTCGCAGGGGTTCTCTTGTTTTCTTCGCCACCTTCTTTAGTGTCATCAATGGCTAATAGCCCACTGACGGCATACTTACGGGCAAAACTGGATGCCGAGCAGGTTATTTGGGACTCATTCATGCCTTTTTGTACTAATGGTTCCCTGGCAAAAGCCTGGCTACTATGTTCGCTTGTGCCGTCTGTAATAGTAGCCGTAGCTTTGATGTAATATCTTTCACCTATCTGCACAAGTTCGTCTGTAAAATGAACGCTCAATTCATATTGGACAAATAGAGGCTTGAGGGCTTCCAGTATATCCTCAAGCGACCGATACTTATAATTGCCAAACGTATTGTCTTGGCTCTTCGGAGCCTTTAGTTCCTTTTGTAAATTCCTCATTTTTTCATTGAGATTCATAATCTACCCTTTCAGAAAGAATGGTCGTCTATCTTGTTTATCATTTCCTTTAGCTCTTTAACGAATTGAGTCACTTGTAATAATAGCGTTGTTATATATTCTTCATCCCGGGCCACCCGGACACAGAACATAGGATGTGATGTTACTCTGATGTCAAAGCTCACAAAGTCGCACCATTTCCGGTCTGTTACCCAGAGCAAACCCTGAACCTGTGGGATGTATGTTGTTGGCATTTTACCACTCAAAATGTTTTCAATGTGAGTCGAAGATAATGGGCATTTAATCTCAATCAAACCTTCTTTACCAACCATCCCATCAGGACTGCCGCCAACCCATTCGTCCCTTGTTACAAAGCCGACCTGCTCAATAATACAATCATTGGCTTGTTCATAAAAACGCCGAGCCTCCTGCTCCGTTTCAGTACCACATTCCATAACATCGCTTTTGTATGAATCTTCCGGCAACACGGTCAATCTCTCTGCGGCAAGTTTCCGCATATAAAGCCCCCGGCCAGTTTTCTTATTCAAAACCTTGTGGAAGTTGCTGGCAGTAACAAAACCGAGCCGAGCCTCGAACCATTCATCTGAACCTTGTATGCAGTCTATAATCTTCATTTTGAATTGACCTTCATTGCTTCGTTGTATTCATCGACAGTGTCCACGTCGCCGCCACAAGTCGGACAGGATTTACGTTTACAATCGGGACATTCGTTTGGTTGTGCAACAGTTCTACCACTCGATAGACAGATGTATTCTTCTTCGCTCATAATGAATACCTCGCAACCCACTTTCTTTCACCGACTTTAATCGGTTCGCTTTTTACAGGCACTCCGTTTTTCTTCATATCATAGACCCGTGCGCCTAATCGCAAGCAACCGAATCTTTCAAGGGCTTCTAATGGCGTTAAGGTCTGACCTGATTTAAGACATTTTAGAATCCGTTCATATTGAGTCATTATGGTTTCTCCGCTTTCTTGAGGGCTTGCTCAAAATCATATACATATCTACGAATTGGCTTTAGTTCTTCCATTGACTTCTCAAGTAGCTTTCCTACTTTTCTGGATGTTGGCATCCCAGAATATATCGCACCTATAAAATGGTCTGCTTTGCCAGCTTTTAATATCAATTTCACTAATTTCTCGTGGCTGTTGATGGATTGGACGATGTAATCGGCTTCTTGTTCTGTTAATTCTCTAAACAAAATCTTGCCATTCTTACCTATCAAATCAAAAAAGTCTCCACATAAAGATTTGTGTATTGGTATTCTGTATGGACATTCCATATCTATTCTCCTTCAATGGCTCTCTTGGCATGTTGGTCGCATACGTAGTTGTCCCAGGCTATTTGGCTCTTTGTTTCAACGCCAATAACACCGTCTATCTTGCCCGGGTCGTATCGTGGCTTGCCAAGAGCCTTGAGCCGCTGCTGAATTTCCTTTGCCGATGGTATGGAGTTTGGGTCTTGGATATAGACGTAAACTTTATTGGCTTCCTGCGTCTCGATTATGCACCACATCGCTATCAAGACGATACAGCCGATACCAACAAGCAAAATCCTTATCATTGCCATTGTTTTATCCATTGTCTTTTACCTCGATTAGCTCTGGGTTCTGATGGATGTTGCCGATGACTTCAACGAATTCATTTTGTATAAATATCTGTGCATGAGCATCAGGAATTATATTCATCATAAAACCACCATCAGAAAAAACGATTTCCCATTTTCCTGTTCTCCAACCTGTTCTCCAATCAGCCTTTACTATATCCCCCTCATATATCTCTGTGCCGTTCTTGTCCTTGAGGCCGGTGAATTGCCCTACTGTTTTGGGGATGACTTCATCGAAATCATATATAAATCCGCGAGGATGGGTTAAAATACTCTTATCTCTTATAATAAGAGATTTTCCATCAATAATCTCGCAGTACCATCCATACACCCACTTGCCTTCTTTTGTTAATCCTCTATATGGTCTCATCTGTAATTCCTTCTCATTTTGAGATATGCCTGCAAGTCTCTCAAGGTTCCTGTTCGGGCGGCTTTTGCGCAAGCCTTCTCAAGCTCGGTCTGCTTTGGTTTTTCTTTGGGTTCGGTCATTGGTTAGCTTTTCAGGGCATTGATTTGTTCTTTTGTTTCGTTTATTAAAACAACTGATGTTTCAACAGGTAAATTCATTCCGCACGTAAAATACGAGCCATATATATCCATAAATTCCCAAAGTTGCATTTCTGACCAACCTTCATCATCTACTTCGAGTTCTCTTCCTTCGCCATCTTTGGTATATGGCATCCAATGAGCCTTGAAAATAATTTTACCGTAATCTGTTGGCTTAAAACGAATATGATTATTAAGATTAAACTCAAATCGGGTCGCTTCACATACACATATTCCCATAATTCATTTCTCCTTTAAGTAAGGGCGGGGCGGGTGGCCGTCCGTGGCCGTGTTACGAAAAGTCAGAAGGTACTGTTTCACAATCATTTCCTATGACATCCTTGCCGTTAAGCCTACCGCCCTTTAAGTCCCGTACTCTTTCACTTGTCAAAAGCCCTCGGCAAGGCCTCCGTGCCAAGCCGAAAAGCTCTACTACTCTGTCAAATCATCTTCTAATTCTGCCAAAACGTCCTCTTTCTTATCAGGGCCGTTATCTATCCATATCTGCAATAAATCTACGGCTTCCCAATATTTCAATCTTGCTGTATCTTCATCCATCTTTCATTTCTCCTTACTTTGTCCATTTGGCTTGCCGTAAAGCTCTACTACTTTATTTCTTTTCTCCTTTACGTCTGTGCATTTTGTTGTGTGCCGTATAAGCAAATCCGCAGTTTGAAATCATCTTGCCACATATAGGACAAGGATGTTTTATGAACGTTTTTGGCCATCTTATTCTGTGTTTATTTTTCATTACTCCTGTTCTGTTTGGATGTTTTTCGACATTTTTGTCAGTATCCAGCCGCTATCGCCGGTTACACCCTTAACGGTCTGACAGCCAGCCAAGCCCAAAATAAGGCAGGCCAAAAGACCTATCTCAATGTGCCAGAGCTTCCTTCTGGCTATCTCGGCGTACCTTGCAAATAGCTTCCACCATTTGTTGTCCTTGCGACTTGCAGCATTTCTCAGGGTTACTCTTGCCGCCTTTAGGTCTGTGTAATTCTCATACATTTTCTTGCCTCTCTTCTCCCCTGTAATCCGGTTAATCAATCTTCCTTTTTAATCCTGCATTATCTTCAGCATTGCCACATTCTTGACAGATATAGGTTTCGCCATCCTCCTTGCTTAAACAATTCAAAACATCCTCGTCTTCCAGTGTTTTCTTTTTACACTTTGGACATTCCTTCATTTTTCATTCCCTTCAATTAAAGTTATGATTGCAAGCGGGACAGCGGAGAGAAACCTGTGCGCCTGTGGAGGAGGGTGTGCGCCGTCCCGCGTATTTATTAAGTTTTACGAGAGCTTTGTTTTCTCCTTATGCTGGTTCGATACCGGCTAAACTACTTCTCTGTCTTTTTGGGTCGTAATTCGTCTATCCATTCATTCGCCAATTCCACAGCCTTTTCGGGAAGTTCTTGGATTTGTTCGTTATTGATTATCTTTGGAATAATGAGAATAGCACACATCTCTTTAGTGGTAGGGATAAAACATACCGAAGCAAAAAACAAAAAGGGCACAATAAGCAGTCTTGAATACTTTTTCAGTTTGACTACGAAAATCATTTTTAGTTCATCTCTTTCTTCACCATAAGAACAATCCATTATCATTGCTCTTATGAGTACAAATAAACCCAAAATTAAAGTTGAAACTACCCCTGCCGCCACAAACAATCCTCTAACTTCATTCAGTCTCGTAATCCAATAAATGTCGATTCCAGTAATCATAACTTTCTCCTTAAATATTTGAACTTTTCCTTTGACTTTTCAGTTTGACTTTGGTATCATAAATATAGCTATGTTAAAGAATTAGGCCGCCCCAAAAACTCCCCTTTTGGGGCTGTCACGCAGGATTATCCCGTGTGACTATCACTATTTAGTGACAAAAAAACTTTAATAAGCAAGATAATTTCATTGTAAATAATGGTTTAATGCCGTACAAAGGAGTCGGGATTGCGTCATTCAGAGAGGACTCAACTTGTTCTCAGCCTTGCTACATCGCAGGGCAAGGATGCTTATTTCAGTTGCCAAGGACGATTGGATACTCGACATCCAGAGATTCTCTATCGACACCCAAAAACATTACCGTAGCATTATCGAAGCGTTCACTCTTGACTTGTCAAAGAAATACATCGCTGCTATTACATCGGCAGATGTGAAACAATACTTAACTAAATTCCATTGGACGCACAAAGAAACTACTTGCAACACGCATTTGGGAGCCATCAAAAGTTGGTTTCGATTCCTCACAGAGGCTTATAACATCACAAACATAACCCTCGGCATCCCAGAGTACAAGGAAAAAATGCCGTACAGACCCTTTATTTCAAAAAAAGACCTTGAAACCATACTCTCAAAAGCGACCAAAAGGGAAAAGGATATAATCTTAATGCTGGCTCACACCGGACTCCGATGTTCAGAACTCTGCTCTTTGTGTCCCGAAAATTTATCACCAAATCTGTCCTCGATAACCATCCAAGGCAAGGGGGGCAAGATTAGGACTATTCCTTGCAACCAGACCGTACAGGAAATTCTATCCCGTCATATTAACTTTCCAAAGAACCGCAAATCGATTTACAACATCTGCACAAAAGCAGGTAATAGAGTCGGGAAAAATCTTCCACCGCACACTCTAAGGCGATTTTTTGCAACCTCTCTGGTATCAAAAGGGGTTTCGCTAATTCTCGTCTCAAAATTGTTAGGTCACTCAAGTATTCAGACGACGGAAATCTATTTGGCTCTATCTTCATCATTTTTGCTCGGTAGTACAGATTGCCTCGATTGAATCTTTTGGATATTCGTCTTCGTCAGCGAAATCGTGGTCGCCGCCTTTGGGACACAAACAAGGGTCTAATGTTTGAGCGCCCGCATCTATCGCCATAGCTAATAGAGCTTGTCTTCCTAATGTTGTTCCGCATTTCGTGCATTTTGTCTGGAATGTTATTCCCATTATCTTACCTCCGGCTCTACTGATTGTCTGGATTGATACTTGGCTATGGCAGCTTCCATCTTTTCTGCTCTATCTTGACAAGAGCGCAAAAATGTTGCTAAACCGTTAAACTTATTTCTGTAAACTGCCATAGATGGCTTAGTAAAACATTCCTCTGCAAAATCGGCAAAAAGAGAAAACATATTAGCATTAGGAGAATTTTTGCATACTGTCAGCAATTCAACCTTGCTGGCTTCGGCTTGGTCGAGACGCTCTTTCACCGTCTGAAATTTCTCATTGCCGCAAGAAGGACAGCATACTCCGCTTTCAGAACCGAGCGTATCGTAATCATCATCATCGAAAAAAACATTTCCGCAGGGGCAAACTTCTGTGTTTTCTATGGTTCTTGTTGGATAATTCCTTGCCAGTGGTTGCTGACAATCTGGACAAGGCAATCCTTCAATTTTTGTAACTTTCTTCACATTATCCTTTGTGTCTCCGTGATATTTGGCGACTACTTTTGTATCTCCGCAGGTTTTGCATTTTGGCTGCTTCAAGAGTGCGAGAACACTGTTAATCCGTGTATCTTTCACGGCACATAAAATACAATCGTCATTGTGTTCTTTTTTCGCATCTTCCAGCAACTCTATTGCTTTCTCATTCATTTCCTTACCTCAATAAAAAAGGCCGTTTATTCAGTTGTCAAATTCTTCCCGAACAACAAGGCTTTACATTTGCAACAAGTTTGCCTGCAACTGCACCTAAATATATATGGCCATTACATTCGTAAAACATTATTGTATCATCCTCTTTGCCATCAGATTTTCCGCATTCCAAGGAATGTTCACCACCACATTTCAAACATTCAATGAGCATTCCCTTTTTTGCGTCAGAAAGTTTTTCTAATTTATCATTACCAAAACCAATATAAGGAGCAGTCATTTTCTTACCTCAATAAAAAAGGCACAAGAGGAGTTGGTATGCCGACAAGCACACAGAGAACTCCCCTTGGCCAAATTTTTGGGGTTTTTGTTTTTCGATTTGAGAGTCTTGTCTTTTGTCGGCATACCATTAACTCCAATTGTATTCTCTTTACTATTCCATTATCGGCATTATAACCGATGGACTTTAATTTGTCAATATAATTCTTTCCATTTTGATAAAATATTTTCAGAATGTGCGTTTTTGGCCTGAAAACCAAAGAAAAATATGCTGGCAGGCAGGTGTCATCGGTCGGCATCCAATGCAAAGGCGTTTTGCTGTGCCTATCCCAGCGTCAACCAGCCACACCGCCCATGCCAGCATTTCAGAGCCTACCATAATAAGTCTGGTTTGTCAAGAGAAAAATAAAAAGCCCCGATATTTCTACCGAGGCTTCGGAGGAGGGTGATGAAAAGTTCTCGTTAGAATTTACGTTTCAAGCCGATAAGCACGTAGTTGTCCTGGTACTCCATAAACAGGGCGTTCCCTATTTCAACACCGGCCATCAAAGCCGAATTGTCGCCATCAACCTCAATCGTAACTCCGATGTACGGTGTACCCATCAGAATTTCCGGTAGCCATTCCACCGATACAGGATTCGGGATTTCGACTGCGTTCGGCATTTTATACATCCCATAGGCTCCATAGACTTCATCAGCGTCCCCGGAATATAGCATCGACAGCCCAACCTCTGAATCGTTCATATCGTACCCGACCCGACCGCCGGTGGAACCATCCCTGCCATCCCAGAGAGATGCTGTCATACCGGCACATCCTGCAACGAGCAGTACCGCCGATAGAATTACTACCATCACAATTAGCTTTTTCACTTTTTGCCCTTTCTAAGTTTATATTCTATTCTGATTAAATGGCCGTTCAACTTGTGATACGCAACCATATTTTCTTCCGAAAACGCTTTTTTCATAGCATCGCGGATTTCTTCACGCCGCTCAATTAGACGGTTGTATTTCTTTTTTCGCATCTGTTTTGGAAATTCCCTGTTTGAGGTCCAAACCAGCAACTTTGCCGACTACTTTCAACAGAACGCTAATCTTTGCCAGGGCTATATCGTCCTGCGGGGTGGGCGTGAGAGCCACAACGATTCTGGCAACTGAGTACAAAGAACCAATTACGGCAAGAATCTGAACAATATTTTTTCCTATCCAATCAATCATTTTTATCCTTTCAGTTTGTTGCAGTTGCTACCCTGACAGCAAGAGCGGCATAGGTTAAAACTGACCCCAATGAAGCACTTAGTAATGCAATTACGACCGTACACCATACCGGGGGTCTATTTTTGATGCGATTTATCTCAGTCCACTGTTTGCCAGTGTCTTCCCTCACATCTTCAACCATCTGAACCAACCTACTATGTTGCTTGCAGGATTCGTTAATCATCGTACTATCCTAAAATATATTTTATTTTTCACTTGACAAAGCTATGTTAAGTTGGGTAATATATGGTTAATGAACATTGTGCCTATAACATTTTTTATTCTTTTTCTTCTTTTTATAGAAGACCGCATTTGCAAAAAGGACATCCATAATTATCGAATTTGGCAATCTTCTTCCCACACAAAACCCCAGCCAGATATGTATAGTGAAACTTTGTCCGCAAAAATTTTGTCATTTCTTATACTTATTGGCTTGACTATATGGGTTATTGTTTTCATCGTATTTCCTGTTGCAAGATACATTGTAAAATTCTTTAATTAAAAGCCACGACCACCAAAACCACGTAATTGCTGACCTGTTGGCTGTTTAATTTGTTTTTCTGCTCTTATTTCTTTCTCGATTTCGAGTTTCGCTCTTAACAATCTCGTTACTAATGCAGCAGCTTGGGGTGAACCTTTTGGCATCCGAAAACCTGCTCCGAGCCATTTGGAGAATGTCGGGTTTGCAATCATCCGAGATAAAATAGGTGGGCTAATGAGTACAGCAGCACTTTCTTTTGTTAGACTTGGGACTCCCCCAGTCAATAGATTCATAGCAGCCCCCGCTTGCATCAACTGTATCACCATTCCACCACTACCTCCAGTCGGTTTTTGTAGAATTTCACCCAATTTCCCTATTGAACGAATAGATGCTAATTCTTGCTGGTTATAAATTGTTTTGACTGTATCGTCCCCCAATTTATTTAGTTTATTTAGAAACGACTTCCCCAAAACAACTCCATCCGCATTTGAGGCTTCGCGTATTATATGTTCAAGATTCGCAATCTTGAGTTGTTGCCAAGTACCTTTATCAACTAAATCTTTTACGACTTTTATCTGTCGGCTTGCTTGTGGTCGAAAGATTTTCCTAACAGCAATCTCTGGATTTTCCGCCAGAGTCTTACTCAATGTTTTAATGATTTTCTTATTGAACTTTTCTTGACCCTCTCGATAAAATTTATTCGCAATACGCCAAGCGTCAACCGCTTCGCTAACATCGCTAAAATTATTTGCTCCTGCCTCCATCGCATCATCTGTCAATCTTATAAATTGTTTAGATAGACCAATTGCCTTATCCCTTGTTACCGCCATCGCCGAGCGCTCATCCAAAAGAGCGGAACGTAATGATTGTGCCTGTTTGAAACTAATCATATCATCAAGTTGTAATACTTTCCCCAAAAGCGTATCGCCAGCTTGTGTACTACCTATGCCTTTTCTTATTGAAGCCGTCCTCATTGACCTTTTAGCAAATTCCTTTAATGGTCGTAGGTTTACTTTTGTACCCTTGGATAGTTTATCAACCTTAGCATAAGCAGCTTTTGCGGTTGTTCTAAATGCAGTTCTTTTCCCTTCTATTGTATCCAGTAATAAATCGCCAATATCTTCCGGTGATAGATTTGTTTTTGCGCCACGGGATATTTGCTCGACTACATCATCAACATATTTCGTAAACGCCTTTGGTTGTGTTATAGTTTTTAATACTTGAAGTTTACCACCACCAAAAAACGACTTTTCGGCCATTCCCTCAACAGTGTCAATAATTCTTGATTCTGTCATTTGTGCAGGCGTTAAATGCGCTCCACGTTTAAGTAATTGCTTACTGAGATTGGATGCACCGGGCAATAAGCGTTTTTTAACAGGAGCCAAAAGTTTACCTCCAACACCCGCTATTCCACGACCAATGAGTTCGGATGCCGCCTCCTCAATTCCTGCTATGGCCTGTTCGTTATAAATCTCTCCCATAGTCATAGGTTTGGCATTTGGGCGTGTCATTCTATAATATTGCTGATACCCTTTACCACCCATACCACCAATGCCCGCACCAAGAACGGCACCGCCTGCAATAGCTGCCCCTTTTAACAAAGGATGCCCCGCTGGTATTCTTGCACCTGCCATAGCCCCTGCTTTTGCGCCAGCCATACCGCCAGCAGTTCCACCTGCCATTTGGGGCAGTTCGCCTTTGAATCTCTCCCAATATGTAGGTGGTACAGGTTCTATTTCACCAGAATTGATTCTCGCCTGTAACTGTTCTTGTCGGTCAGTATCAGCTTGTTCCTCTGGGCTTATAGGTATAGCCGTTATCGTAGATGTTCCCCCAGATTGCACAGGAAGGCCTCCAGCATCGCCCACAGTCGATTTTCTCG
>Ga0307379_10002456_pt1 | contig 27508 bp, 21 predicted proteins | sample UN2MG_FD_202237 | JGI IMG/M metagenome (GOLD analysis project Ga0307379, IMG submission 202237) | Soil microbial communities from Risofladan, Vaasa, Finland - UN-2 | ecosystem: Environmental > Terrestrial > Soil > Coastal area > Acid sulfate soil | place: Finland: Risofladan, Vaasa | collected...
CGATGTAAGCAAACGCATGAACAACGATCTGCCCACCTGTACCCCCTGACGGATCAACAAACCATCTTCCATTGATATGTTCGATGCGGTAGAGACCCGCACCGTAACTATCCTCCTCTGAGTTGTATATCGTTCTTGTCTCTCCGCTGTCAAGAATCCATCCTGTAAATTGGTCGACTTCGAAGATTCTCTGGGAAGCAACAGATGATGGAATCCATACGTCGGATGCTGGAACCCGGAACGCTGCACTAATCCCAAACGGGAGATATGCGAACTGATGATGGAACGTGTAGAGGACTTGTAGTTCCCTGCTGAAGTCGGGGAACTCCTGGCCCACGTCAATTGACTTCACCAGAGTCTTGTAAACACCATCCGTTACATCATGGTAATACTCGATCAGATGCGCATCGGGACATGGTTCGAACGGGATCACTCCGAAGTAGACTGCATTATTCTTTTTGTCATTCGGGAATGACTCAAAGAACAGATCGGATATCTGGTTCCCAAGTGATTGAAGTTGAGCTGAGTAGGTTACTGCACCAGTATGATTTGGGTCGTAGATGTTGTAGACAAAGATGTCTTTGGTTACATCCGGGAGAACTGGTTCTGATCCAGCGTAGTTGAACGTAAACTCCAAATGATTGTTGACGATACTATTGTCGAGTTGTCGGAACTTAACCCTATTTCTCTTTGGGAGATCGCAGATATCAGATGCCTGATTCTGTTGTTCCCCAAGACGCCTTGCAACATTGGAGTTAACCAGTGAACTGTTGATACCACTGGTGTAACTATTCTTGAATACCGAGAACCCCTGCTCTGTCTTGTAGAGACCATGAGATAAGAGATTCAGCACATCGTTCATCAAATCGTATGATGACCCAGAGTTCGGGATCTGCGCATCCCTGATCATGATGTTGGGATAGTCTTGTGTCCCTTGTAAGACCGGCGTTGCATAGATGTTCGAGTCGAACCATAAGTCCTGTATTGCATCTTCAATAGTTGTTGCCGCTGATGGATCAGGTGCAAACTTTGGATGTGGAGGAAAGACATCGTAGTCCAGCCGGCGCTCACTTTTCTGGGAAAGAAACCTATAGTCCACCAGCTTGACGAGTATCGCATCATTGGCTCCATCAGTAGGCCATAAACTCTTGGTACTTTCCATCAGAAGATTACTAATGGTCACCGTCTGATGACCGTCAGTGATCGTTACCGTGATGTCATTCTTATCGGAGAGTGTGTCCGCATCGGCGCGGGACATAAGAAAGTTACCGAACCCGTAATCCCTTCCGCCCATGTTACGGAAACCATTGATGTGCAACCCGCTGGCAATGATTGCCTCAATGATGTCTTCGTCTTCGGGGATGTAGCAGTAAATGTCGTTGACTTTTACATAGACGACATCATTCGGCGTGGGAGGCATTACACTGATTCTCCATAGAGAGTTAGTGTAAAGTTAACAGATATTGCGCGCGCGCTATTGTTATTAAATAAGAGAGAGTAAGCGCTATATATATATAATATATCATATATATATAGGTTCACCTTTTGCGGCAGCAGTGCCTTGAAAATAACAACCAAGTCGAACACTGTCAAGCCCCCATCTAAAAATAATTATGCCGCAACTGAAAGTTTTCGTTTCCCTTTGTCCTCCAAGGACTGCTGACGGTCTTCATCGGATATCTGCTTGGGTGCCTTTCCGGTTTCCGGGTCAGGCTGATTCTGTTGTTCTTGCTGCTTGAGCATGGATTGATCTTCGTCGTCGTACTCCATGTTAGCAGGGTCAGAATCGAGGGGGTGAGCCAAGACTTTGAAGGTGTCGTAGGGTAGGAGGCCCAATGCGGCGTTGATTTGCACGCTAGGACGAGCGATCTGCTCTACAAAGTCATATATCAGCCAGTTAAGCTCTTCCTGCAAAATAGAGTAGAATGCGGTCTCAGGAATGGCTCTCCCCGTAGATGACCCAAACCCCTCATTTCCGCTAGATTCAATCACCTCATAAGGGATACCCATTGCTTCGAGGATCTCGATTCGGAGGGAGTCGCCGTAATCGAATAGTCCTGCGGGGATGGTATTGCCTTTTGGATCGATATACTCCCATTTGCGGTTCCCCCTGTTGTCCATGTCCCCAGGGAGGGCCATAACGGCCCCTGTACGCATCTTTTCTACAATTTCCTGTGCTATGTCCTGATAAGCGATGATGCGTCCTTCAGGCGTTTTAGCGTGTCCTTGGGGGTGATAGATCGTCCCACCAGCGAAGCAGTTCTTGTAGAACCACATCCTCCTGATGTCCCGATACCCACCCTCTGACCACATCTCATTCCAGGGGATGTGAGCGCCGACCAGTCTACTACGCCCATAATGAGGGTGCAGATGTCTCCAATGGACGTGATGAAATGCCTTTGGACCTCCGAGATATACCGCTTTCCCAGGTTCCATTTGTACGGTCTGAAAGTTATCCACCAAGATCCCTGATCGTTTACCGTGCTTGGTTACAATCTTGACTGATGGGGATTCGAAATCCTTCAGACCGCTATATGTGATCCGTCCAGTTTTCTCGTCACGCTTGTAAAGGACTTCGTTGCCGGAGTATCCCCACTCGACTGCCTTGAGCGCTTGTACTGCGCCATTGAGCCAGAACTCGTTGATCAGGTCGACGACATGTTCTTTGACTTCCGAATTTTCGGAGTCGACCATGAACTTAGCTTTGGAGAGCATTGGTCCCTTGATCAGCCAGAGTCCGAATGTGACTCTTGGGTCGATCAGCATTTCACGTATGGTGAACTGGGTGAACAGGGGACGGTTGCGATTGAACAACCAGTAACCGGAATACGCATTGGGGATGTACTCTGTTACGTGGGTACGTAGGAGTTCATTTGGATCAACGTAGGTTTGTGCGCTCATTTGATTCGATCCTTTTTACTGTCCTGTAAGATGAAGTGGGACTTCGCCTTGTCTGCCAAGTCCCGGTCTTCAGTTATTGTGTAGACCAGATCATAAACCCTGTCCTGATTCAACGGTGATTGAATCTGTCTTTCGTTATATTCCTGTCGTGCTTTGATCTTGTCCCGTTGGCTATACAGGATGTGCAGCAGATTGGGAGTCTTCAATGAGTCAGGAATAATCTGAACTCCCAGTTCTGCTACGAGATCAGTTAACCATCTGTACTTTTTTTTTGCTCTGCAAACTTGAAGAAGATCACGTTTGCCATTCTGTAAGCTGCGACTTCGTTGACCTGTACGTTGTACTTGCGGGTCAGGGCCGAAGCGAACAGTGGCATGTAATCTCCATCTTCCTTTGTCTCTCCCTGTGCTACGAGCGCCATCCGGTGGAGAGTGCATACGTGTCCTTCGACTTCACCGATAAGTGATCCGTCATCACCCCTGATCTTGAATACAAGGATGTCATCATCACTTTCGATATCGAAGATGTTGTCGGCATCAATCTTCCCGTTTGTTATCTTTGGTTTCGCAGGTTGTTTCCGTCGCACTGGTTTCTTTCTTCGCACTGGTTTCTTTTTCATCTTAGACTCCTAGAAATTATTGATAGTATCCTGGTTCTCCAGTTCCCTCTTTACCTCGACCTTCAAGGTCGCCTTCGGGAGTTCCAAGAATTGCATAAGTGATCTCCCATGTGGTAACAATCACAGGGCAGTTTCCGAAGGACGACATAACTCTTGAGCTGAAGTGACTCTGGTTGTCAAGTTGTTTCACTTTCTTCCCACCAATCACATCATGCTGAGGTGGGTTAGTTGGATACCCAAGACGGATTGCGTATCCTTTCATTGTGATTGTGAAGTCATCGTTTCCGAAGTCCTGTTCGAAAAAGTCAGCTCCAGATATATCCTGATTGTGCCGCTGGTCAAGTTCGACAGAAGTTTTCTTTGTATCAGGGTTGTAATATCCACGTCTGACTTGATCCTTGTTCCTGTATCGGTTGAATACTTTTCTTCCTTCCTTGGTGTTAACGTAGTAGGCATTCTGCATGTCAATCCATGACTGATCCTCTGGAGGACAATCGTTGTCGAACACCCCGACAATGTATATGGGCTCTCTGAAGGCTCTTGATGATTGGGGTATGTTATATTCGACGCTTGCACTACAAGAGGTTTTTGGGTTCTCGCTATTAGAGTTCCCTTCTTCCAACAGCGGGTATGCGCCGTCCGGGTTCTGTGCATTGTTCCGTATGTCGGTAGTCCATAACAACCATGACGTGTTGGAAGTTACAGGTTTGAACATTCCGGCAGCACGAATCGCATCTTTAATTGCATCTACTGTGGATACCCATTTCACAGAGAATGAGACTTCGTTTGCAAACATGCTCTCCCGTATTTCAAGGGAAAGAATAATTGGAATCTTGTATTCAGTTATTAACTCTCCTAATATCCATCTTGTAATCGGATCTGGAATACCCTGATTGATTCTCTCCGATGCGATGTAACCGAAGATTGCCCATGCCTGAACCTTTGGTACTTCGGGTCTTAGTTTGATGGTACAATCCATTGTATTCGTCCACCGTTTGAACCCGACCGCAAATGGATCTCCCGCAAGAAGTTTCGAACCCATTGCATGATTGCATTCAATATCGACAACACCGGAAGGGTAGACGTTATCCGATTCAATTTCGGTGTATGTCAAGGTAAACTCGCAGGATAGATCATCAGGGGAGAAAACATAGTCTTGCTCCAAGTGATAACCAGCCATTGATTCTGGTCCGAGGAGTCTGTAGACGAATCCTCTGAAACCCTTTGATATTCCCCCCGTACCAGGTTTTGCTCTCTTCTCTATGTATCCTTTACGGGTTAGCGTTTGGTAACCACTCTTATTTATCTTGATGCTTGACGTTACCCAGAACTCAGTTATAGAGTGATAAGAACCACCACCTTCTATGCACTCAGCCTGTCTTGCTGTTATTGCCCACACAACTCTTGCTGCTTTGAATCCTCCCATTGTTTCGTACAGTAGTATTTGTGGTTTCGGTCCCCAATCAACAGTATGGTTGTTCGGTGTTGTGTTGAACTGAAATAGTTTTCCGAATCCCCTGTCCCTGAACTGGAGAGGCTTACCCGATTGGAGAAGGGATGTTCTTATCAGTTCAAGAGGGTTGTCGGTTGAGGGTCGAGCTTCAGCTATCAGATCGAAGGAAGTTGGATAGACGATTGCTTCAATTTCGATCTGGTACTCGATGTACTTGACTGTGGTTCCCTGATTGTTGTAAATCGGAACTGCCCGTACTGTTGATTTCAGGATGTCATCAATGGTTATCCCGTTGTAGGTAACAGTGGATACGGTGTTTACTATTCCCATTAGAACAACACCTCAACTTTTCTGTTCTTTGCTGGTCCTTGGAATAGTGGGTTACCCATAAACTCATACAACTGGTTCATGATGTCAGCATTAGCTGCTGAATCTACATCCCCTGCGGTTAAGTACCGTCGCAATGCTGCCCCAAGTGGTGGGATTATCTTTTCGATTCCAGCTGCCAGCATCAACCATCCTTCATGAGCTATACGTTGGATTTCGTTATTGACTGACAGTAATCCTTCAACAGTTTTGATCAGGGGGTAAAGGATGTCAGAGAGCAACTTCAAAATGGATGCGATGCTTCTTTTGATGTCATTCCATGCTGTCAGTCCTTCCTTGAATAGTCCCAACCAGGGACCAGTGGAGATATCTTTGAGATTCTCATTGATCAATCTTCCTCGACCTCTCTCTCTTTCGATGTCAGCAAGTGATTTTCCAAATTCATTACTTCGTTGCAACATCCTTGAAAACATCTTCAGGTCATTTTCAATCTGTGCGTATAACAGTGGTCCGGGGATGTTATCTAAAGTCTTTGCAAATTTTTGAGCTCTGGAATCGAGTATTCGAAATGCAGCTGCGACTGCTATTGTTGCGACAGTCAGAGTTCCAAGAACTCCTAACAGGATTGAAAGTGTGGTTGTGCCTGCTGCTGCTGCGCCGCCTCCACCTGCTGCAATCAGACCACCACCTCCACCTGCTGGCGACCGTCGTCGTGGCACCACTGTTTCGAGTGCTGTCCTGGTTCTCGATGCTTTAGTATTCAAAGTCATCGAACCAGCGCGCATCGGATTCGTAGGAAATAAAGGCGCAGCGGGAATGTCAACTGATCGGGTTGAACTTGCTGCCTTGGCAGCGCTCCTTACAAACTTTGCGTCAACTGGATCTGATCCTTTTCCCCCACCACCGAACAACCCTTTGAACAGTCCCCCCAACTTGGAGAATATTGATCCGATACCTTTTGTGATTCCTGTTACCAGTCCTGATCCGAATCCCAACATAGCTGACAGTGGACTCTTCTTTCCACCTCCACCTGATGGTGATGGTTGTCCTCCACCTCCTGATCCGCCAGCGCCGCCACCAACAGCCTCTCCTCCTGCGGTTGCAAATGCGAATTGTATTGGACGCTTGTTGACCAGTGATTGAATGAAGTCAACGGCATGATTTATTCTGCGTCCGAGGTGCGCACGATTGAATGCACCAAGCATGTCATTGATGAACTTGCGACGTATAGTCGTGCTTCTCTTGTCGGATTGGATTTCATCCTTGACTGCTTTTTCAGCTTCCAGTTGTCTGTTCTTCTCCTCCTTATTCAATCCCTTCTCGAACTGCTTCTGTTCCCGTTCTGATCTCCTTCGGTCCCTGTCCGCACGATCCAGGTCGGATTGTTTTGATTTCCTTCGTTGTCGTTCCTGCGCCTCCTGAGCACGTTCCTCTCTTGCCTGTGCTCTGCGTTCAGAGTTAACACGACGCGCAGCACGTTCCTGCGCCTCTTGGCGTTTTGTTTCGTCGTCACCTTTGACTACCTTGTCACCTGTGCCAACTATCTCGATTTCGATGCGTTCAGACATCAGGTTGGGTTAGCTAATGGAGAAGAACCTGTACTCTTCATTCGCAGATATCTCGGTGAGGAATACCTGGAACCGAATCGGGATCATCCTGACGTTGTTGTCAAGGTTTATCCGTGACGAGACTTCAGGGGCAATGATTGCGTTGGGAAATGTGATTGTCGCGTTGTCAGTGCCAGCCGGAGAACAGGTTGATGCTGTAAGAGCAAGTTCCTGTGCGAACCCGTTATTTACAGCGAATTGGCCCGTACAATCAACTACACCAAATGTTCCAACTGCGGGAGCTGTTACCCAAGGCCAGAGTGCGGCGTAGAGACCAGCAGCTTTCCACTCCTTGAGTACCGTCTCAACGAACACCTCCGCACCACGATACACCATGTCAACGATGTTGTCGGAGTATTCTTCGAATTGAACTACGTTACCCTTTTGGGACACTTCCCAAAACCATCCTTCATCTGTTCTTCCTAGAGGCTGGCCTCCATAAACTGCGTTGTAATGACCAGCAGTTGCAGCATGAATAGTCATTAGTAACTCCTTAGATTACCTGTTTCGTAAATAAACAGGCCCGTCGCAGGTTAGTCTATGAGTTCGAGTTCCACCACCTTATCACCTTTACCTAATGCTTCAAGACACTCCGGGTTAGTCACCGATGGAACGTATGATGACTTGGAGATATTGATTCCTGTCTTTATCGCCTTCGCCCATGCAAGTTTACCTGATTCAGTGGCGAATTTGAAATAGAATGTCTGTCCCTGAAATTTTACTTTGTAATCGCTTTCTACCTTGGTACATGGCAGTACATGGTAGGTTCTCACCAGTTCGGTAGCATCGTCAGGGATCTCCATTGTCTCCGTATCAATGACGTAGATGATCTCAGGGTCACTCTTAATACGGTATAGTCTTTCCAAGTTAACCTTCCTCTGGTGGACAGATGTCATCCGCAAGAACTGTCTGCTTCAACAGGTTACCAAAGTTAAGTGTAAGTGATACTCCTGTAAGTCCGTCACGGGTATCTCTGGGAGGAGAAACCCCATGCGTCCCGTGGAACCATTCCTCTTCCCTGAATTCAAGTTTGGGTGAGCGGTTGAGAAGGACCAGTGGGTGCATGAATATCTGATGATCAACGAATGTGTTGAGTACAAGATCGTTGAGTTCCAAACGGCTGTTAAGCCACTGAATGACACTCCAACGATTCTGGATTGCATAGAGTGTACGTTCTGCTACCGCTGCGATTCCTGTAAGGTTGGTGAGGTAGATGGAGGGACTGATGCGGTCGTAGGGAACTGCTTTGAGTCGTTCAGTGATTGTGATGCTGACTCCCCATATCTCCTCATGGTATCCATCGTCGGTGTTGAGTCGTGATTGGACTTCACGAATGAATACAGATGCAAATCTGTCTCCCATCATCGGATCGGGTTGACCGTCAGGCATTGCTTTGCAGTTGTCGGTGTTCCAGTCATCTGGGAGACGATCGTGGATGTACTCAGTAACCCCGGATAGAACTGCAATGTCACTCATAATACCCTGTCCTTGATATGATTGATGACTTCCGACATTGCTTTCTCGGTTGCTATACGCACCCAGGGTTCGTAGTTATCAGGAATTACAGGACGTGACTTGTTGTGGTACTTGGCATACTCAACGAGTGTACCAATCTCCAGCTTGTTGCCAGTCTGTTTGTAGAGTTGGTTCTTCTTTGGTCTGTATCCTCTGTTGCTGTTGATGGACGGTTCAAGAGAATCGAAGATCCTGTCAGTGATGCGCATGATCAATACGTTACGATCGCCCAAAACATCGAGTCGTGTTCTAGCCCCCATCTTCTTGACGTGCGCCCATGCTATCTTGGCAGCAATCACTTGTGCCTGTGAGTAATTTATCTTGAGCATTAGTTGAGATAAGACTGATGAATACTTTCTTCTCCACTCCGCATCTTCTTCTGGGGATAGGAGCCCCCTCTTGCGGTCCTTGAATGACGTCCCTGATTGCTTCTTGGTAAGGCCGAACTGGCTTAGTTGTTTTGTTCCGATTGGACGTTGGGCAATAGTGGATCGGGCCAATGGTTTGAATGTGTTACCAAGGTCATCTGCTCCACCTTCCGAGCGTGCCTTGTATGATTTGTGAATCAATGTAAATAGCTCGACAGTGAGTGAGGTCCAGAATACCCTTCCGATTCCATGAATGTCCTTTAGTTCACCTGTGATGTAACCGCCGATACTTGCGAACACACGCTTGATGAAATACTCAGGTCTCTTGGTTCGGAGTTTAGCCATTTACACCCAGCCCCAAAACCAACCCAACCCTATGCTCTGTCCAGCGTATGTTCCACCAACACTGATCGTTGGACGCACTCTCAACTTCTCAACACCGAATCGTTCATCAACGATCAGGTTAGACATGGATGGGTAGGAATGTTCACGGAGAGGGATGTCGATGTGAGGGGGGAGTTCCCCGGTTGCCATTGCATCGAGTTCTCTCAACGCTTCGGTGAACATCTCCTCGAAGTAATGTTCATTGCCTCTGCGCTTGGATATGTAATGTGCTGCAATCCATGTAGTGCGGGAACAAATCCATCTGCTGTTGGGCATCTCCAACGGGTCGAAGTACCTGCTGATCCTGACAACAACTGTTTGTTCCGCATCCCTGATGAACTGATTGATTACGAGTTCTTTTTCTGTGAGTCCGTTGGATACGATAATCGTATCGTTGAGGTCATCTAAGATGTTGGTTAATCCAAGTTGAGCGTAGAGACCTTCGATCAGTTGTTGGGTGGTGAATCCATAGACCGGGACGTAGGTTGTGTAGGAACCCGCACCTCCAACAATCGCCACACCATCATTATAAATGGGCATTAGGTTCCTCCGGCAAGTACAACTGGATTCGGGAATTCTTCGACATCACTTTTTCTCCAGAGATAGTAATTACCTTCGTCTAGGAAGAAGGTAACAACTCCAAATGAGTCGGTGACCAGTGTCCCTGCTATTACGTTGTCTCCGTCTGAGTCAGTGGATACCCAACACTCGACCCCTGATACCGGGTCACCAGATCCAATGTCATTGACTGTTACGATAGTTTCCAGTGCTCCTGGTCCCACGATTAACCCTCCTGTTCCAAGGCTTGCGATATCCTGCGCAATGGTTGCTACAGGTGTCCCAAGGGTTGCGATAATAGCTGTGACGTCGGATTGAATTCCAGTGACATCAGCTTTGAATACATCTTCGTTGGTGGTGTCAGTGAAGTAGGTGTAGATTGTTGCTGCATCATCACCACCACCACCTGTGACTGCGTTAGCATCTACTTCACCAGGGTTAGTAAATATGAACTGGTCAGTGGTAGTTTTAATACCGTCAATTTTAACTTCGTTGGCATCAATCTCGACAATGATTGCTGCCTGAGCATCCGTTACGTTGGTTGGAGTTGCGAAACCAGTGGCCGTTGCCCAATCTCCCTGGCTCAACTGCAATTCGTTGGTATCTGCCACAATAGCTATTAGTTGTGTGCTGTTGGCATCCATTTCAATTCGCACTTCCTCTGCTGTCAGTCCAACACCTGCAACACCAACATCGTTGACTGTCTTAGCGGGGGTGGCAACATTGAAGAAGTATTCGAATGCGGCAGCAATCTGTGATCCTGTACCAAGAATCGCAGTCCCATTGATCTCAGTTAGATTGACTCCTGCTGTCAGTGTATCTAGATCGACTTGAGCAACATCAATCAGTGCGTCAGTTGTCGTATGTAATCCTGCTGCGGTTCCTGCGGCATCTGGAACTACAGTGTTGTAACTTGCCGCAACAAGTGTTCTTGCTTCAAACTCAGCAACCGTTGGGATGTCTGCGAGTTGGGTGTCCAGGTTTGCGGCAGCTAATCCTACTGCTGATCGAACACCTGCTGCGTCCAACCCTCCAGCACCACTTAACGCATTTGAATCCACTTGGTTTGCTACTGTGAAAACAAATTGATCGGTCTTGGTCTTGATACCGTCAATCTTGCCTTCGTTCGTGCCTACCCCTGCAAGGATGTCAGAGACAGTTTTTCCAGCCTGTACGCCGGTATAGGAACTGATGTCTGTGAGCCACGGGTCACCAGCCGAACCTTGGAAATCATTGTAGCTCGCCAGTACGAATGAAGCGCCTACTCCACCGTGAGGTCCATTAGCCAATGTTACAACTCCAGACACGTTTCCGTCTACATTGCCAGAAACAGTTGTGATTGTTCCACCCGTAATATTGGTTGGAGTTGCGTAAGATGCTGATACTAATGTTCTTGCTTCAAATTCTGATGTGCTTGGAACGTCCGCAAGTACATTACCTGCAAGTGTTACCCCTACTCCAGTAGTTGAAATGTCGAAGTCCCAAACTTCTTGAGCAGTCAATGCAGCACCAGCAACACCGACGTCATTAACAGTCTTGGCAGGAGCAGCAACGTTAAAGAAGTATTCAAATGCCGCTGCAACCTGGGAGCCTGTTCCAAGAATTGCAGTGCCGTTGATGTCTGTTAGATTCACCCCTGCGGTCAATGTATCAAGGTCAGTTTGAGCAGCATCCAACGCAGTTGATGTTGCACGAGACGAGACAGCGGCATTGAGATTAGCAACGACAAGTGATCCAACACTGCCGACCCCAACGAGTGAGGCTGTTGCAATACCCCAGACTCCTGATGCTGTAAGTGTTGAAGTTAACCATTGTCCTTGATTAGCTTGCAAGTCTGCTGTATCGGCTAAGATGTCGGATATAGTTTTCCCTGCTTGTACTCCCGTGTATGTGCTGAGGTCTTCTGTCCACATTGCTGTAACAAAGTCAGCTACCGAAGAGGCCCATGATGGTTCGGGTATCGCAGATAATCCAATACCAGCCGCACCTGTGTTATCGTAGATGGATTCCAGTGAGTTTGTAGCGTCCCACGTTGTACCCTTAATGTCTGTCAGGTGAGTTATGATCGTATCTTGTTTCGCTTCTGTTGCGTCTCCACCAGCGGCAATGGCCTCGACAAATTCTCCGTAAGAACCGACATCACCATAAGTCACAGTCGCAGCGTTCCAAATCGCATCGGCAAGCACCGCATCACTCGTTGTGTCGGCAAGAGCAACCGCCGTTAGTCCAACACCTGCCGCTCCAACTGTCGCAATCAGAGCGTCAAGTTTCGTTTCGGTTATCACGCTGTCAACGGTTCCATTGACATTGCCACTTACGGTTCCTGCAACCGTTACAGTGCCAATCGTTGTGTTTGTAAGCGTCACGAAGCTGCCTTGACCTTCCACATTTGCGAAGTCAATTCCTGCTGCCCCCGTTGCTGTAACGTCGAGTGTTCGACCAGCGACCGTAGGTTGCAGATAATTTGCCGCGACTATGGTCCTAGCCTGAAATTCAGCAGTGCTAGGGACATCAGCAAGTACATTACCAGCTAGCGTTGCACCAACACCTGTTCCCGTTAAATCAAAATCCCAAATCTGTTGTACGGTCGGTGCCAATCCACCTGTTGGTGCTAGTTCAAGTGCGTTTGCCGTGAACTGTGAAACGCCTGCGTCATCGCCAATAATCTCATTAAGTAATGCCGTTGCTACACCGGGCTTGATGGCAGGATCATAATCAACTGCAAGCAAGTGATCCAAATGGATATCCGCCAGTGCTGTATCAACTTCCGTATTAACTTGGGCCGTGGTAACTGTCGAGCACCCAAACGCGGTCAAGGCGTCGGTTACTTCACTTTCAACTTCAACGTCCCATGCCGCATTCCATGGGATTGCTGTAAGGTTGTCACCGCCAGTTCCAATTTGTGCCTGTACGGTCGTCAAGTACAAACCAAATGTTCCAGCAGTAATGTGCCCTGCGCCAGTTTCGTCCCAGATAGCGTCAACGCCAGCAGCAGACAAGGCGTAACCTGTCTTGTCGTTGACCGTGGTTACATTCGTGGCTGTGGTGATCGTGCCTGTGATATTTGCCGTCTGGTTGCCGAGTCCGGTTGTTGCAGTTAGCGAATAACCTGTTTTCCCGACGTTCCAATCACCTTTTCCGTTTAGACTTGATGCCGCGAATTTTTCCGCTGTAAATGCTCCATCAGTTATTCCTGCTGTAGTGATCCAGTTAGCAGGAATGGACGGAAGATTGGTAAGGTTCGTTACTGTTCCGACGTTAGCAATAGCACCAGCAAGCGTATTTATTTCACCAGTGCCAGTTCCGTCTTTGATCGTGGTCACTGGATAACCAGCTGTATCCGGTGTTGCAACTGCTGTTCCGTTCCATTCAACAACATTAACAGCAGGTGCCCCCAACTCAACTCGCATGTGTTCAACGAAACATGCAGTGGCACTAGCTGTAAGAATGACTTCATTGGAGCCGGAAAACGCAGCGTCCGGCCAATCTATTCGATATAGCCCCGGTTGATTCGTTGCGTCAACTTCCGCAACACCCCAATCGGTATGACTTCCAGTCGGTGTTAAAGTAACTTCTGTGCCTGTACTTGAACTGCCTCGATATGTGCAATATGCCAAAGAAAAACTGGTGTACGTCAATCCCGTTTTTGACGTTCCATCTGCTGCAAGACGCATTACAAAATAGGTTGTCACATCAGCTGAGCCACTAGGTAATGCCATTACAAACCTCCTCTAAGAACTTGCATTCCGCCAACCATGCTTTGACGGGTAATCGGAATATACGTTGGTCCTGCTGCTGCTTCATCCCATGTTGCTACTATCCCCGTATTAGCGAAACCAGAACCAGTAAGGGTAACAGTGTATGTTTTATTAGTCTGTGCCGAGCTTTCTACTCCGTGACACAGACAGGTATCAAAAACGCTATTATCGTATTCTTGTACTTCCGTGAGCGGCGATGTTTGACCGCTCATGGTTTTTGATGATCGTGCATGGGAAAAACATGCGACAACCAGCCCATTAGCAGAACAATCTATATTAGTCACCGGAATTGTCGTGCTAGTTGCCGTGGTATTTTTCCCACTGTCGGTTGGCGTTCCACCAGCACAGCCTGTGAACAACATCGGGCCTATCATCCAACCAGTATCTCCACCCGTTATGGCAACCGTCACTGTTCCATTGGATGATCCTAGCCCAGTTTCGTCGATGTACCACAGTTCCTGATGATTACCCGGAATACTCACGTTTGTCCCTTTGTCTACTATCGTGCAATTTTTCCCATCAACTGTGACCGCTGTAATTGGGTCAGTGGTAGTTTCATCTGCAATAAACACCGCAACCAAACGATCCGTCCCTGCCGTGCCAATATCGAACGATACCGATGTGCCGTTGGCCAGAGATGATCTAACGTAAGCAATTGCCATTGTATTTCCTTACGCCAAGGCGATTGTTCCAGCAGATAGAAGTTCAATCTGCACGTCAATGATTGTCGTTGAAGTGGCAATGCCCAGCTTGACGGCAAAATCACCTGGTCCCAAATCGGAAAACAAACAAATCCCGCCAGTTGGCGCTAAGTAATACGTCTGTCCTGCGACAACTGTTGCACCAATCGTCATCAATCCTTTGGTGAGAATTAAACCGATTGAAGTGTCGACACCACCGCATAACGTAATGCCCGCAACAAGCGAACTAACCGTCAAATCCGCATCCGCTGCGATTAGTTTTGAACTTGCTGTTAAGTCACGATACACCGGGACACCCCGGCCAACCGTTGCGCCCATTGTTACAAGTTCCATTAAATTGACTAATGAAGCTGGTGCAACATTCGGTTCGGTTATTGAGAGAATTGCCATATTTAATACCCCACAAATGATCTTGATTTTTGGAACGCAACGCACTCGGAAATTGAATTGAAATGCACTATTTGAATTGCAGACATTTCCCAAGTTAATGCTACGTCACCTTTATTTGTAAATTCGATATTCGGTACGGACGAAGCATTTCCATGATGCCCAACAATAGCGTATGTATGCCATTCAGGTGTCAGTGTGACGCTGCGACCATTGAAGAAACAGTGTGTTGTCGGTAATGCTGCAACACCGACTTCCCCCGTATCGTCCGAGCGGATTGCGAATGTCAAGATGTATAAATCACCCAATCCATCAAGAGGACCGCCGAGGCCAGCGTCCCAAACAAAATCGAGATTTTGTAATACGATCCCCTGCCGGTTAGTTGCATCTGTGCTAACGTGCAAGCACTCCGACACATCAAGCATTCCGCCCTGCACAGTTGATAGTGCAGTCGATCCTGATCCTAACATCACCGGCATGTCATCAGAGGCACACGTCGCGGAATAAAGGCATTGATTCGAGTAAACAGTAAATGTGCCAGTTGGTGATCCTCCAAGTGTGAGAACAGTTCCGTCACGCACATCCGTCAATGTCACAGACGCACCCGCAGATATGGTTTTGATGAAGTATCTTGTGTTTACTGCAAGTGGAGTTGGGAGCGTTCCGGTGGAACGGACCATCACTTCCATGCCAACTTCAAACGTGTGACCTGCGATGTTGACGTTGTTTCCAGTAAACGGAGTACCATCGGCATCAACGCTTGTTCTGACGGTTTTTCCATAAGCGGATTGTTGGACACGATGCGGGACTCGTGCGAAGGCACTGCGTTTTGACCCTGTAGTGTTAGTGCCACCACTGTTTCGACGTGGGGGCAACATGACATCATCTAACCGCTGGTTGTGATTGTTTCCTGTATCTTCGTAATTTATTCCGGTCCCAATACAACTTGAATCGTCGTTCAGCCATATCCCTGCATCACCAGCAGAACCGCTGAATCCGCAATTTTCATAAGAGACTATAGCCGTATCGTGAATGCGGATTGAACTGAGTGTCATTTCCCGCAACTGAACGCGACATGTCCCGTGTACCGATAAATCGCATCCTAAGTAAACGGTTCCATCAACATTAACCTCTCCATCATCTGCATTCGCTTCTGTCCACATGTTCTCAATTGTGAACGGCGTGCCGACCCATTGGTTTCCTTCCAAGAATATCCAACCTACGTCGCATCCTTGCATTAGCCCGCCGCTGAATGTTATGCGAGAACCGTTGGGATATGCATTGTCTTCTTGGTCAATGTAGAATCCAACAGTGCATTGATTCCATGTGCAGTCCCGATAACTAGCCTCTCCAGCTTGTACCAATAACGTTGGTGCGAGAACTGGCACGGTCAACCCGTTGCTTACGTTCGTGATTGAATTAGCAGCATTACGACTTGTGCGAAATGTCCCAATATAACATTGCTCCCAAGTACACCTGCTGAAATGGTGGCCCCAACATGCGTTGGATAAAAATCCAATCCCACAACGGAAAAAGTGCAGTCCGTCACCCTTTATCTCTCCTGAATTTGTAAATATTCCATGACTCTGTTTGTTGCCGTTTCCATTACTTACAGCAACAAATTGAATGTCACGAATGAAGCATTGCTTATAGCCCCCGTCAATTTGGATGATAGTCAACGCAAATTCATTCTCATTGACAGCACGCCACGACGTACCCGGTCCATCTCCCACAATTTCTATTTCATCTTGGAACGCTCGATTGTGAATAACAGTTGCTTGGTAACCACCGGCTGGTATGTATACTCTCCCGCCATTGCTTTTTGCTTCCATCGCATCAATCGCAGCTTGGAATGCTGCACTTGAATCTGTTACTCGTGTGGGGTCTGCACCGAACTTTAATACATTCGCATGTGATTGATCGACGGCAATCCAATTGCCCGTGACTGCGGCGATTACAAACCCACCATCAGGAGTAGCAACTGATCCTGTGTCGAGGTAGTAGATGTTTCCACCACCGTCTCCGGCTGTTGTGTATCCAGACGTGACAACGACTTGCCCATCAACAGCAGCAAGTGTAGCCAGAACCGAAACATCTGTTACCTGTATCGGTATAGAGTCGATTAGTAACGCATACTGGGCCTGGGTAGGATAGTCATTCTGCTCGAAGTACGCTTTGAGCGCGCTGGGCGTAGGTATCGCCATTAAGTCACCATGAGAGTAGAACCAATTTGTGCAAACCCAACGCCTTGACTTAGTATTCTCGATTGCAGGACTGCTGTAATTTCTTCTTCAACTTCTATCGTGTAATGCCCGCCGCTTGCAGTGTGAATATCAAAGTAGATCATCCCATCTGCGTTTTCTAAAATGAAGTCAACCGCTTCACCCCAAAAGCCCATGTACGGAAAATCTAGAGGGTTATCGGTGACGTTCCAAGTTCCATCGTCTCGCATCTGAACAACGTACGGACTCATGTAGGGATAAACTGGTTTACCGTATGCTTTACACATATTGATTCGCTGTAATGCCATATCGGACCATTCAGGAAATCCGTAACTGGAATTATTCGGCCAGTTATCTGAAATCCAAGACGGAACTCCGTTCGGACTGTTCCCAAACTCGTCCTTAATGACACCAACAAATGGCGTGTAAAGTGCTGGTGCTAGAAAATCCACATAGCCCGCCAATGGTCCACTATTGTCAACTTGCTGTTGCATCGCACTGGGCCAGTTTTCATTTAACGGACCCAAAGTTAATGAGTTAATCGACCTTGCGAACGAACTGTAGTATCCCCATAGGCAATCAGGACGTTCTGCACGGCATTCAATCATCATGTCAAATTGCCGTTGCCCGGCAGTGTCAGCACTTCCGTTATACCCAAATGCCTCAATGTCAACCGAACACAAGGCACCTGCCGGAAGGTTCGCAAGTCTCGCCGGCAAGTTCGCTGGAATTACATCACCCGTTTCTGTGTCGTAAACGGGATTAGGTTCATCATCAAGATCACCCCGATATATTGTTCCGCCATTCGCCCAGCCCGTAACACCCGATGTCCAAGGAGGACTGACGACATGACCAGTGTCCAAATCCAAGACTCGCGGGAAAATGATCTGCGATTTAGATTTGGCAACCCATGCGCTTCCGTCCCAATACCACCACATTACGGCAGACCAATTACCACTGCCATAGTTTTCGTTGATGATTAGTTCGGTGTCAGATAAAGGGGTGAAACTTGTAAATGGCGGTGCTGGATGTTTGTCCGAATCTGTTGCGGGACCAGGAGTCCCCAATGTTTCGTCAAAGTGGTAATCGCCCGTCAGGTCTTTCGTCAGCACAAGTCGTATTTCGGAACTGTTACTTAGTCGAACTTGAGCTGTTCCACCTTCTACGATTGTGATTCCTGCTCCTCTGAAATCATAACCAGCCTGCGGTCCTTCGAAGATATACGCTGACGTTCCGTCCTTGATAAAGTTAAACGTCAGGTCAACGTAGGTTCCTGAGAACGGCCCACCGTACATTGCACGATTGTTCATATTCGAGCAGGTAACATTGTTAACAGTCACAATGTTTATTAGGTTTGCATAGTCAATAAAGAAACCAAGCGGTCCATCTTTTCCAAAAGTGCTATTTGTAACGTCAACTGATTCAAACGTTCCGAAGAAGTAAAGATTTCCTTGCGACGCACAATCCACCATTGTAAACGTTGGGTCTAATCCCGGTGCGTGAGTTCCAAGTGTAACACCGTCAAATCCATTGCTTGGATCGGTAAAACCTTGACCAACTTCCACTGTTGGTATTACGTTTCCTATTGAACCACTGACTATTGCTTCCAAGATTATCAGGCCGGCAGTCCTGTATATTCTGACATCATCGTTAGCTGTGTTATGCCCATCTGTTCCGTTGACCGCATCAGAAACAGCAGTTCGTGTTGCTGCTACGTCTGCACCAATTCCAATTTCACCATCGACTGATCCGCTACCAGCAACAAAAGTGTACGTCTTGGTTCCGATCTGTATTGAATCATTAATCGTTACAGGATTGGCAATCGTTATTACGCCTTCTGCATTAAACTCGTTACCTAAGTTCCAACTGTATCCAAATGACACTTCTGGGGCTTGTGTGGCGTCTCCGCGTGTATATGTCACATTACGAAACTCAATGTTTTTCGTTTTGGTGATCTTAAACCAACTAGGAGTATCGCCAATATTAAGGGTCAAGCCATCAACGATATAATCGTCTAAGTATCGCTTGAAATTTTCACTTTCACCGGGATCAATAACCGAACCTACCCGATGTTCACCTAAAACTAATGTTGATGTCCACGTTCCACCGTTGACGGTGAGTGATCCGCCATACTGGCGACCACACGTCATAAAGCGATTTTCCCCTGGACCGTCATTTTTGTCGATGTTAATAAGAATGTCGAAGTTATTCAAAACTCCAACACCACCACCGGCAGAGTTAGTGATTCGATCACGGAAGCAAGCGTAACCCGGATTCTCTGCGTAACAATCCTGCAAAATATAATCCAGACATGCTGCTTCGAATAAATAAAATCCACCTCCTGCGGCACAATCCTTGGAAGTACAACGATTGACACGTGCAAAAGAACCGGCCTGCCCATTACCCATGTGAAACGCTTGAACGAAAGTGTAATTATTACAGTCCACATTCAGATCGTTGACGGTTGTTACAAGTCCCGAAAACTTAATTACAAACGTGCTGTTAGCATTAGCCGTGATCGTTGAATTGTTCCCGTAGAACGTAATGCTTTTTGTAATCTCATAATCCTGCCCTACGATGTCGATTCCAGTAGGCAAACTCAATTCATCGTCATCTGCAAGAAACGCAATCGCATCCGTGAACGATGTTGCCCAGTCACCATCAAGTGGAAACGAAGTGATGACCCCCGACCTGTTCACGGTAATAGCGACAGCACTGTTTATGACGATTAGTTTCATTTAATCCTTGTTATTTTAGTTCGGCAGGATTAACAAAAAACGATGCCTGACCTCGGAAGTTCCAACCACGATTTTGCTCGTCTTGGCTGGCAACGTTATAAGAGCCAGTATCAAGACTCATATCAACAATGAAAATATTTCCACTCGAATCGTAAACATCAACGCCGATCCAACCATTGTTGCCAAAAGCGGTCGATTGAATCGTCATTCCACCACGAACTGTTCCGCCAAGAACAAACGGGTCACCTTGCATTTCGGCAAACTCTTGGCCGAGGGTCATTTCCCAGTTCCACAGCGGAGCAACGAAGCCGGTTGTGATGTCGGCTGGCGACCAGTTCAGCGGATTTGGTCCAGGTCCGAGATTAGAAGGATTACTCGATAGCACGACGCCAACGGAATTATTGTCAATACCCACAGCAACTGACGGATCTAGAAGATCGGTTAATAGACCAGGACTGGCAACCATTGATCCGTTTTGAAATTCGTAAGCGGTTACAAAAACGATCAATCGACCATGCACTCCAACATTCAGGCGGTTAGACGAGTTAACATCACTGATCTTGATCATCGTCACCAACTGATCACCATCAGTGATCGAATTGGATTGATCGTTATCAAGCAATTTCGCAAGATTGTCATCCTGTAACTTATCTTCGCCACCACCTTGAAAAACCGGAATGGTTAAATGTTGAGGTCCATCGAACGTTAGAAAATCGCTGAACGTTGTTTGAGCGGTCAGCATTGACGGAGAAAGCAACAAGACCAGAACTAATAATTTTTTCATAAATCACCTTTTGTTTTTCGAGTTCGGCCTAAGCTGCCAAAGGGCCATAGTTACAGCTTGGTGTCAAAAAAAAAGGACCGACGACCGAAACCAGATATGGGTAACCGATCATCGGCCTTTCTAGGAACCTGCGACGGAACCTGTACCGTTATGTAATCAACTATCCTTATGCCCCGACGTTACCATAGGCAACACATGTTGGGACGTAGAGGACCGGGAGATAGTTATCGAGGAACTTGAGTTCGAATCCGGGAGGGTCAATGATCCTTGTAGCCCAGTTTGCGAATCCCTGTACTTCCCTTCCAGTAGCCAATACGTTCTCAGCAATCACTTCTGAACCGTCAATCAACCCTTCCCAGGTATCATCCGGGTCCGGGAGAAAGAGTGCATAGTCATCAGGGATCAACAACGTGTTCTCAGCTACTTCAATCCCATCCGTAGCGCCATCCACAGACAACACACCATCGTAGACATGGAATGTCCACAGAGGCATTGCGCGGAATACGACGTCGAAACCGGCATCCGGGATTCCTTCAGCAGACTTATTACCACGACGGCTCAATGAGTCGAATACCCGGTAAGCCTGACCACCAATATCTTGCAACCCGGTGTTGTTCTGAATATTGACGAAGGTTGAAGAGTTGACCCAGATGTGACGCAAAGGCCGACCGTGCATTCGGGTCATTGCCTTATTGATCGCGTAGCACTGTCCGAGGATGTCGTTGGAGACTGTTCCCCAGTCATCAAGGATATCCGCACCTGTACCAAGATCGAGTCGATCAAGATTATCAGCGGGGATCTGGTAGCTGATCGGGATCGAGCCATCCGTAGGAGAAGCATCGTACTCAATCAACCCATAATTATCCCCACTCGGAAGAATATTAAATCCGCCTCTCAGCATCCGGGAGTACATCCATTCCCTCTGATTACGGAACCGTTGGGTCATGAACTTGACCTGACGTTGGACATGCGCCTGACCACGAAGATCAACCGTAGATCCAATCTGACCACCAAGGGGTCGAGTCTTATAAACTTCTCCGTCATAGATCACGATGGATTCATGGGACCGCATGAGTTGAGCGGATACATGACCAATCGGTTTCTTGACAACCCTTCGAGGTCCGGTCTCCGGTGCTCTTGCACCTGAGAACTGACGGGTGACATCAAAGATGTCCCATCCAGCGTCCCTTCCCTTCACCGAGTCGGTTGCTGTTGAGTTGTTCCCGGACATACGCCCAAAGAACTGCTGAAACAATGACAGAGGGGTCGAAATTCGGTTAACGATTCTTGTGATAACCGGACTCTGCATCATCTCAGAGAATGTTACAGCTTGTGTATTAGCCATTTAATATTTCTCCGATTTGAACTGATATTTAATTAAAACGATTACTCAAGAATCGACGATTAGAGTTCTTCTGCAATCCAAAGGCTTCCGTCACCCCGAACAATGTGAATTGATCCGCTGCAAGCCAAAGTGGTAGCGTTAGCTGCACCAGGGAGTCGGATATTAGAGGAGTTGGATGTGATTGTGATCGCGTCTCCCGTAGTGGTGCTGACGAACTTGTAAACGAGTCCCTTGTAGGGGACATCCGGGAGGGTAATCACCACATCAGCAGTCCCACCACCATCATCCCAGTGGTAAGCGCGATGACTGTCAGCAGCAATCAGGGTAATCCCTGCTGTTTGCTCTGCCGCTGTTACCGTGTGAATCTGGAAATCAGGACGAGCAAACATGTACGAGTCATTGAGCATGAACCTCATGCGCAACTGTTCCCGTACCAGATACTCAAGAGCATTGCCGGCAATACCCGGAGCAGTTGTTCCGGGGATGATCAGCCGATTGGACAACAGACCACCTCCAACAACGATCAGGCCCGTAAGCCGGTCAGTGCTGACATTCATCGAGAGCATCGAGCGGGATTCCTTGAGGATACCCCAGATGTACTCGGTCCCATCCTGCGCAGTTGGGTCCCAAACAAAGAGTTTCTTGGATGCCGTCTGCTGACCGAGCATGAGCCCGGCACGAAGGATGTGTGTGTAACTAGTGTTTCCCGTATCACGGGTTGTTCCGTCGATTGTCAGACCTGAGATGTACTGCGCTTCGTATGGACCCCACAGGAATTCATTTTCGAAGGTTTCTACAGCAGCAGAAATCCCAGGAACCCGATCCCGACCACCATAAGTGAACTGATTAGTCATTATTCGTTTTCCTGATTAGGTAATGTTAGTAAGTACGACTTCGGCTTTTAGCGGTCCTAGACCGACGTTGTTCCCATGATCATGTTGACGATTTCATCAGCACGTTCATCGGTGAGTTGAGTGTTTGAAGTTGCAGGAACCGGATTGGGCTGGATAACAAAGTTTCCTCCACTATCCTGAGTTGCCATTGCAACCATCGGTTGGTTATCAGGCAACTTGATCTGCACCATCTCCAACGCGCCAATCTGTAGCTCCACCGGCGAAGGTGTTGCTTTGTGATCATCACCGAACGACATCGAAGTGATGGACTCGATTTGCGTATTGAAGTTGTTGAACATGTTCTCGTCAGAAATAATCCCTCGATGTCTCAACTGAGCCAAACGATTCTTCAATTCAGATTTCTTCTGCTCAGTGATGTAAGTCATCAGACCAGAGTTCTGCTGCTGAAGATGGGACATCTCAACTGTAACTGTTTTAGTTGGTTCAGTTGCAGGTGGTTCTGTAACTGTTACCGGGGTTGTTCCTGCCTCGACAGGAACAGCGCTATTGTTGTTAGACATAACGACAGGAACCTCATGTAATTGACTATCTTTGGGTGGTTTTGTTACCGTACCACCATCACGGGCTTGCTCACTGAGTTTCTTCTGCGCAAGAGCAGCAAGTAATGCTCTTTGCAATTCATCCGGCGAAGTTCCTCTGGGAATAGAGATACCCGCTACCTGCTCCAACATCTGGTACAGGTCATCAGGGTTAGCGTCTCCATCATCGAGGATCTGCGACATCATGTTCATGTCCATCGAGATCGGAAGTCTGTGTGACATTGAGAGTGCCAATGCACCATCAAGTGGAACGAAATTCTTTTGTCCCGGTTCGATAGGCTTTGTCACTACTGCGACATGGGTCAGGACATCTTTCCACACTTTTCCAGTGCCGTCGATGAACTCCGGTACTGCATAGATGGATGTTTCCTTGACCGACTTTCCAATTCTTTTTGCGTCATCATCAACTGGCACATCCAGGATTCCATTGAGCGCTTTTACGGAGTTTCCCTCGGAGTCCGTTGAATCAACCAGTGACATCTCCTCCCAGAACCCGAAGTTACTCTTGGACCCACCCATAGCTGTTGTTGGAACTGCTTTCGGATCATGGAGTTCTGGCGCTGGGATATTGAGACCGTCTTTACGCATCTCGTAATGCTGCTCTGTCCAATGTTTGATCCTGTTCCGGTCGATCAACTGGACCTGTCTACCACCTTTACCATCGCCGGTAACGTAGAGACCTTCAGTTAAGATTTGTTTCTCGAATTTCATCCTATAATTCCTGTAACAGAAATTACTTGTGTTTCCAACAAGTTAGTGGTAACAAGTAGTGTGTCAATAATGAATTTACTAGGAGTCAATTAGGAATGGCTATCAACTACACAACCCTGTTCGGTGATATTGGTGAGGTCGTTCTCGCAGTCGAAGAGATCGAAGCGATGATGGTCACCGTTGAAGCGAGACGAACTTCAATGATCACACAGTTCGACACAAGCGGAGTTACACCACTTATCAATCAGATCAACACTACGTTCAACGGGATAATCCAGCAGATGGAGTCGATGATCAGTCAACTGATCTTCGTTGCTGATGCAAGACTCAAGGATCGGGAAACCGTATTGGAGCAACTTCCAAAACTTGTGAGCACCAACACTGACAATGTGATGGTTGAATTGATTTCTGACATGATAACCAATTCAGAAACTGTAAAAGAATCTACTGCCAGCGCAACGCTTTCGAGTCAGGATACTACCAATACTGACGCAGGTGATCTGATTATCACGAAATTGGTCCCTGGTAATATTGCTCCCGGTCAGGGGTTCAAACAGAACAGATTCCTTGCAGGTGAGGACAGTGAACTCCCATTGGTGGACACAGTTACAGTAGTATGTACCACTGATTCCCAACAACGCGCTTCTCTGGGAGGAGAGACCTTTACCGTATCAGGAATCCAGCCTCAACAGCAGACACCGTTTGCCAGCAATCAGGGAGGGAACAGGGGAACATTGTCATTGCGGGTAGGAAACTCAAACAACCGCATTACCAACTTCTTCAATACATTCTCGGTCACCGATACCCCTGATGACTGGACGATTGTTGCAGGGACTCCGACAACCGATTTCATGGAAGAGACAACAGACATATTCGATGATGACTCTGCGCTACGGTTCAACTTTGGAACCACCCCCGCTCTCTCCTACAACATCTACAGCATCCTTACTCCCGGAGAAGTCATGGTCCTGTACTACTATCTCAAGCGGGATGCCACTGCTGCCGGGACATTGACGATGCTCTTACAGATCGACGGAGTTACCATTGCAACGCAGGCTATCAGTATTGGTGCTGCGCAGGACGACTGGTTCAAGTACAGTTATGTGTTTGTTGTCCCTGACGATATTGGACTCGATGACGGAACCACATTCCTCAAGTTTACATCTGGAGTTACTACCGCTGATGTTCTCATTGATGGTGGTGTACTGACTCCCATGACCTACTTCGGAGGGATAGGACTTGCAGTATCCAGAGGCTTTGAGAAGTTCCTGATTGATGATGAATTCATCGTTGCCTACACCAATGATGAAGCAGGGAAGTTCCAACGATTCTTCACAAGAGCGTTCGGTTGGCAACTGCCAAGCATCACTTCAACGTCAGAGACGATCAGCGAACCTAGTTAGTGCCCAATCTGTTTGTACCTGTTCCTTGGCATCACTGTGATCGGGATATCAGAGTATTGAACCGCACTGGTCATGAAGTAATCATCAGGTGACCCTGCGTTCTCCCACTTCACATGGTTAGCCGCATGAGCCAACGTATCAATAATATCATCCGTCTCCTGTGGGTGGCCCTGCCATGTAAAGATCTCTTCTTCCGCATCACCCAACCATGATGGGTTGCCCCAAGGGAACCAGATTCTCCCGGACTTCATCTGTATGATCGAGTTAGTTGAGTTAACCAATTTGTCCTTATCCTTATGCAACCCCTCGATGTTCATCCCCATCCTTGCTGCAAACTGACTGACACCCTTACCAACTCCATTCTCCTCTACAATCGCAACTGATGGTTGCCACATCTCGTACTGGTTCCTGAGTTCATCCACAACCTCCGGGATCTCCTCCCTAAACCTAATCATGTGCAAAAACAACAAGTTGAAGCATGTTGTCAACGCCCATGTAGAGATCACACTCCATGATGGGTTCTTAACCTTGGTGGGAAACAGATCAACATCCCCTGGTCCTTCCTCGGACGTCGTAGCGCTATCAATGGTCTGAAATATCTCCTGAATATCTGTACGCATATCCAGACCTCTCCCACTGAAATTTGGGCCCAAGTACAGCAGTTCACCCCTAATGCTGTAGTACCTTGCCCAATGCTTCTTGTATCGTGCATTGGCTACAACACCCCACGATCCCTCAACCAGAGCTTCATAGAGTTCAGCGGACAACTTCTGCTTGAGTCGTGCTTCGTAAGCCTTGTGATCGAGGTACGGGTTATCCTTGTACGTCGAGGGGATGAAGGGTCTCTTGGGATCTTTTCCAATCCACCTGACCTTGACTCCCTTCTCTGCTGCTTCCTCCTCAGTCATGTCAGGACTAATCTTGAACTTCCTTTTAACCCATGCAAAACCTATCCCATCCGGGTTACACGTACTACGCATCCTGATCGGGACCATCTTAGCCCACTGGCACAACTGGCAGTTGTCATAATAGATCGGATCATCACCCGCATCCCTCTCCGTATGCAGGGGACAAACACACTTACGCAATCGAGTGAACAGGTAGTCATAATCACGTTCCGCATGTTGCGTCACTTCATCGAAGTACACACCCTGAACCTCAATCCCCTGATATCTCGTATAGGCATTACTCTCTCCGATGTACCCAAACTGCACACAAGCATCCACCATCCTCTCCCCTGATGGGCTGAACGTAGGGTAGAGAAACTTATGAGTCGATGCTTCATACCTGACCTCCTTGGTTCTCAGGAACGGCATCATCCAGTTCATCATCCGGTCCAAGAGCGCACCACTCTGCTTCAAGTCAGTCAGAGTCTTACGAAGAATTAAACATGCGTAACCAGGGACAGTGACGTACTCCAGAGCCAAGTCAAGAATCACATCACTCTTACCTCCTCCAAGAGCGCCACCCATGAGCGCTTCATCATGAGGGAGCATCTTCAACGCCATCTGCTTCGGGAACGGAGTATGCGGCATGTACTTGTTACGTCGAGGTTTAACAAGTCCAGCCAATAGATCGAGATCACTCACCCAGTTTCCCTCCAAATGATTGGGCTTTGGCTATTGCTGCCTTGGCGATATTGACTATACCGCTAAACTCTGCAAGTGTTCCAGCTATTGCCGTTTGGTGCTTAACGATCGCCTCTAACGCTGCTAGTAGTTCAGCGTTGATTGACATCAGTTGCTTGACCGCATCCCGCAAGTCAATTTTCGTTTGATCGCAACAGTTTCCGCTATCAATCCAATCGTCCGTCAAAACTCCAATAGCTTCTTGTATTGGCCGATTCTTGCCTTCGCAGTAGATAGTTAATTCACTCACTTTGTCTCCCCTGTGGTTGGGCGTTGGCTATTGCTATTGCCCACGGGAATGGTTTCCATTCCTTGAACGTGGTCACATCCACGCCGAAAATAGTAGACATGGCCCTTGCCGCTGCTCGATTGCCTTGTTCGTGCGATGCACCTTCGTCTTGGTACGGCATCGCAATGTTGCAATGCCAGCTCCAAGCGTAGGATTCGTCCCGCTGGATCGCTGCCTTGAGAACCTCAAAAGCCTCTATCGGCTGGGTTGGATCAAGCATACCAGTCGGGCCACAATGGAACCCTGTTCTCTTAGTTGCCGGTGATTCACCCTCACTGCAATCGTATTCCGGGTCATCAGACCAACCACAACAAGGACAGCCCCACGGTCCATGAATCACACCAACCCCAACGTCGA
>Ga0307379_10002458_pt1 | contig 27488 bp, 24 predicted proteins | sample UN2MG_FD_202237 | JGI IMG/M metagenome (GOLD analysis project Ga0307379, IMG submission 202237) | Soil microbial communities from Risofladan, Vaasa, Finland - UN-2 | ecosystem: Environmental > Terrestrial > Soil > Coastal area > Acid sulfate soil | place: Finland: Risofladan, Vaasa | collected...
GCCATACTCCCTTCTTCGCCTCTTCGACTCGTCGGAAGCTTCTTTGGGAACGGTATGGCTCTCCCAAGTTCCGCCATGAACCGTTGAATGACCCGCCATGGTCTGCGACCCCGGCACGCTGCTGCCACACTCGCCATTATCGTGTGCAACAATACTGGCTTCCAAGTGGTAAACCTCTTGGCCCAATGCAATTAGTCAAATTTCGGGGCTAACAACCTTCACTTTCGTTATGGCTGGCCATTCGCCTTTCCTTGAGCCTTGCATATCTCGTTACCTCAACATACCTTAAGTTCCGTTCTGGCCTGGTGGCTAACCTTTTGCCAGGCTGGATTGTCCAGCTGATTCACAGCAGCTTTGCTTGGCGCACCCTCCATTTTGACACCACAAATGTTGATTTTGCCTATATCGAGTCCGAATAAATGTTAATTTTTTGCGAAAATACAGATATTTCTTAACAATTTTCAGTGTGAAATCGGATTAAGTAGACGGTGAAAGAGAAATGTGCCAATCACTGCAAATCAGAGAGAGGTTGACAGTTTTTGAAAACTGCCAGCCCTTCGATTTCTTATGGCCTCACTACTCAGTTATAGATAACGGAAGAACCGTAAAGACAATAGCTGACCTTCGCAAGGAGTCCAACCTGAGCACCGGCAAGCCACTGACGATTGGTTTTGTACTTAGCCAGAAGAAACAGTCACTAACCATAAGATAGCATCACACTCGGGCTCATACATAAGATGCCGGACAACCGGATCGAGCGCGACTCCGGTAAGGTCGCCGTAGAGAGCGGGGGCCTCAGAAGCGTTCACCACAAGCTTCATTTGCACTCCATCATACTTTCGAGCAATAAGTTCCCGAAACCGCCGCACGGGAAGGAATAATCGACGCCGGTCACCCTGGGTCGAAATTGCCAGGATTCGCCGAAAACAGCCCAAGAACCAGCAGAAGGCTCTATGTTTCGCGATTCGCTTAGACCTTCATCTCCAGCGGTCCCCAACCCTTGCGGGGCTCGCGCCAGGCCAGGTCGTTGATCTTCGGGTCGCTGATGATCTTCCCAGCTTCGTTCAGCTCGAGCTTCTTGCCCGCGCGGGCGCAGAGGTTGCCGAGTTGTATGTTTGCGGCCATGGGACCGGAGTAGCTGTAGTTGGACTGACTGAACTCGCGCGGTTTCTCGCCCCTACAGGCCATTAAGAATTCCTGGTGATGTCCTGGAGAGCGTTCGAGCAGCTTTTCGGGACGACCGAACTCTTTGCGCCTCGCATTCGGGATCAGCCGCGGGCTGTTCCAATAGTCACCCTCGACCAGCATCTTGCCCTTGGTGCCGATGATCAAGTTTCCCGTTCTCGGCAATCTGACATTGTCAACCTTGAGCTCTTCAGGGATCTCCGGCATGAAAGGCTTTCCGTCTTTATCGTTGCCCTCGTACCAGTAGGTGGTGAACCCGGGTTGGTCACCTTTTGCGCGGTAGGTGCTCTTGACCACCATCCCGGCCGGGTACTGGTCCTTGACTGGCCCAGTCATGATAATCGGCTCGGCGGTGGCCGCATAGCCCGGTTTCATGATCGCGTAGATTCCGTCGGTAGTATGACAAGCCATATCGCCCAGTGCGCCGGAGCCGAAATCGACTACGCCCCGCCAGTTGAAGGGATGATAGGGACCGCGTCTATTCCTGCCACCTCTCCTGCCACCGTCCCCGCCACTCTCCCTGGGACCGGCGAAGGGTCGCATCGCCGCCGAGCCAATCCATGCGTCCCAGTCGAGGGTTTCGGGAACAGGACTGGTGTAAGTCGGACGGTCACCGCCCTGGGGCCAGACTGGGCGATTCGTCCAGGTGTGGAACTCCTTGATCTCACCGACCGCGCCGGCCTTGACGTATTCGTACGCAAGCCGCCATCCATTCTCGCCATGGCCCTGGTTGCCCATCTGGGTGACGACCTTGGTATTCCTGGCGTAGGCTGCTGTCAGCAGCTGCGCTTCGCGAACCGACCAGGTCAGCGGCTTCTCAGTGTAGCAATGAATGCCCATGGAAACGGCGGTCATCGACGGGGCGAAATGGGTATGGTCCGGAGTCGCTACGAAAACCACATCGAGTTCCTTCCCGTGATTTTCGAAGACTTTCCGCCAGTCCGTATATCCGGCCGCTTGCTCCCAACCTTTCTTGCCGTGGACGCCGTTCCATCGGGTTTTGTCGACCTCGGCAAAGGCGACACACTGAAGACCGGCTTCATGGGATACGCCCGTATGGGCCCCGGCCCGTCCGCCGGCAGCGATAAATCCCACCTGGAGTTTTTCGTTTAGTCCCTGTGCCCGGATGAGACTCGGAAAACCAATAGAGAATGCTGCGCCAACGGCAGCGGTGCGTTTCACAAACTGACGACGCGTAATGTTTGACATAATCTTTGCTCCTTAACTTTTAGTGAATGATAAAATCGACCCTTTTTCTAATCGTATCCGACGGGTTGTTGCCCCGAAAACAGTCTTGTGCGGCGTTGGCGTATGATTCAAACATGAAATGCAACCTCCTCTGTAATAACCTATTTCACAAACCAGATAGGACACTGGCCTACCTATTTCAAATATTATACTCATAAATGCCAAACCAGTCAAGGCCTCCCGTTCCTGAGTTCGTCGGGTACATTTATTCATATAGTGCTCAAAGGACAAAATCTAACCAGTTGCAAATTCGGTTACTTATGTTATCCTTCGGATCTAAAGTATGCAAGCTTTATTTGGAGGATCGTGATTCCTATAGAAATACCTTCTGGTCAGTCACCCAAATGGCTCAGCATACCAATCATTGCCACGATATCGCGATTATTATACCAAGAACTCACTGTTCAGAATGAGTATCTTCGCCTGGAAAACAAGATTCTCAAATCAAAGATCAAGCGGCGTATGATTTGCAGAAACTGCAAAGAGCTTCATGGGGCAGGCTGGAGTATTAGATCGAGAAAGCTCCATAGCATGTTAGTTGGTGTTAAGTTCAAAAAATGGTTTGAAGACCAGCCTTTGTGGACGAGGAAGTTTAATGGCAAGTCACTTCTTCAGGAGCTAAAAAACACCCTGATTTTCAGGTGACATCATGGTCGAGTAGACGTAATATGGCCCAATCATTTAGGCATGCTTTGTGTTCCCTGTTTCTCCTCTCTTTCGATTGAAGAGTGTCACAATATTCTGCCATGTGAAAGAACATCAACGCCCCTCACGGAACCGTGCATGCAGCTTTCCAGCACACGGCTCTTCAGTAAAACTCACGAGACAAGCGACAGTGTATATAGATGGTGAACAATAGTATGATTCTTAATCAACATTATACGATTTGTTTGGTTGGAGCTGAACAAAAGATTTGTTACAATAGTAGTAGATATTCTGAGTATCTGGAAAATGTTTTCGATAAATGAGTATGCTGTTTCACAAAAAACAATTAATGAGCATGAAAACCAGAGCAAGAAGCTCTGGATTGAATTGGATAGATATGTCAACGGCAGAGGCAGAGAACTTGCAAGAAGTACCTATTGGGAGTGTTGAAAACTGATATCGCGCAGGCCTTTCAAACTTGATAAGTCTTTACCATCGGTTTATTGGGCATCGGGAGATGACCCTTACAATAACACGCGAAAAGCCCTTTCATATATTGATTTATCACCCTCAAAGGACAAACGCGTATTACTTAAGCCTAATGTGGGGCGGAACGTACAACCTGAAACAGGCATTACAACCCATCCGCAGGTCGTAGCTGCTGCAATTGATGCTTTCAGAGAAGCAGGGGCCGATGTTGCTGTCGGTGAAAGCCCAATAACCGGTGTGACAATGTTTGATGCCTTTGAAAGCAGTGGTATTACTGCTGTTGCCAAAATACGAAACTGCCCGTTAATCGATATGGATATACATCGGTATGTGACTTGTGAAATCCCTGCCGGTATTGCGATGAAATCACTTAAGGTATGCAGGGAGATTACAGAATATGATATTATTGTCTCAATCCCTGTGATGAAAACACATATGCATACAGGTGTAACATTAGCCGTGAAAAATATGAAGGGATGTTTGTGGCGACGTTCCAAAGTAGATTTCCATATGCTGCCACAACTTCCCGGCCATGAGGAAAAACCATTGGATATAGCCATTGCTGACATGTCTTCGGTGTTACATCCTCATCTATCAATCATTGATGGAACAATTGGTATGGAAGGACTGGGGCCAAGTGCGGGTAAACCTAAATCATTGGGTGTGGTACTCGTTGGTGTCGATGCCTTTGCCACAGATTCTGTTGCATGTGCAATAATGGGAATACGTGCACATGATATTCCACATCTACGGATAGGCTCGCAAAGAGGATATGGTGTAATAGATCTTGATTCGATCGACGTATATCCTCAAAACTGGAAGGACATTCAGGACTCTTTTGTCCTTCCCCCTGAGGAACTTTCAATAGAATTTACAGGCTTTACTGTTTTAGATCAACAATCTTGTAGTGCCTGCCAGTCAACATTATTGATGTTTCTAAGGCAATATGGACAACAGTTACGTGATAGCACATCTGATGATAAGGATATTATTATCGCTATCGGTAAAGGTCATGAGGAATTACCAAGTGGCACTTTGTGCGTTGGTAACTGTACCGCCAGGCATAAGGACTGTGAAAAGTTCGTTCCCGGATGCCCACCAGTATCAAGTGAGATACTGTCTATGTTCAATATTTGATAGGCGATCTTCACATCCGGAGTAACATATTCGCGTATGATTGCATATGCTGAGAAAAATCAGGGCCTATGCTAAATATTTTCGTATAGAATCCGAATCTTATGCGGCTGTACTTTATCACCAGCGTTAGCCGTGAAGAGTCCAGCCGGGGCGATACCGGCGGCTGAGCAGATCGTTACCCTCAGCACTATTAGTAACTCGCCCACGGGTGCCATCGTATTCGAGTTTCATATATTGGCCATGTCTTGTCGGAGGGGAAAAAAGTAGTCCCTCTATAATTAGAGCAGTGTGCAGAAATGAGTCGAAAAATCAGCTTTTTTTCGTGGGTCGTTGCTTGTAAGTCTTTTTTATGGAAGGAGATAAAAAATTCGAAAATTTATATTTTTGTTTTTAACAGTGAGCGTTTTTGACTGTTTTAACCACGGATTTACACTGATCCGTTCGACAAGCTCAGGACAGGTTTTCACGGATTCAGCCAGCCCCCGATAGATAAGCAAGTAAGCTCAAATCGAGGGTAAACTCTTTTAAATGATTATTGATGAATGATTATTGGGTTTGAGGAGAGGATTTCAGATTTTAGATTGGGTGGTTGGGTGAGTGGATTCCAGCCCTACATTAAACAACGCAACGAGACAGATGCGTAGTGAGGGTGGTTCACGAAGAAGCCCCTACAACGCAAAATACAAAGGTCGGTTCACGAACCGCCCCCTACAAGGCTTCCGTCTTCGCTGAAGCTTAGACGAGACAAACAGGGCAACCACATGGGGTTGCCCCTACTTTTCGATTGATTTTCTTGAATTTCAAAATATTTTTCAAAATTTTGCTTGCAAAGTTAGGGGAGGCTAACTATATTAGGCAGGGTTTACAAAGTACAAAGTTAAAAGTACAAAATTAAAAGTAATAGTTATTTTATGGTGAAAAACTACGATTTAAGCGCCTCATTGGAAGATTATCTTGAGGCCATACTGAATTTAGTCAGCGAGTCCAGCTTCGCCCGCAGTAAGGACATAGCCAAATCGCTCGGGGTATCGAGGGCATCGGTTACGGGCGCATTGCGTGTATTGAAGAAAAAGGGCCTGGCCAACTATAAGCCATACGACTATGTGACACTCACAGAATCCGGCCGGAGCGCGGCAGGCGAGATTGCCCGGAAACATAATATCCTGAAGTCGTTTTTTATCGACGTCCTTGGTGTCGAGGCGGATGTTGCCCAGAAGGCAGCATGTAAAGCCGAGCATGAGCTTGGCCCGGAGATTATTGCAAAGCTTCTGTGTTTTATCGAGTTCGTAACCCAAAGCAGTAAAAATGGACGTGATTTGGCGGATGAATTTCAGAAATTCTGTAAAAACATTAACATAAGTAAGTGAGATAACATCAATGGAAGATGAGAAAAGAAGGCCGTTGTCGAAGGTTAAGGCGGGTGAAACAGTAAAATTAGCGGGCATAGAGGCCGGCCGGGATTTACACAGCAGGCTTGCATCAATGGGGCTTGTGTCGAATGTGGAAATAACAGTCGTGAGCAACAGCCGGTCGGGACCTTTTGTAATAAGCGTCAAGAACTCAAAGATGATGTTAGGCAGGGGGATGGCCCATAAGATTATGGTTTTGTAAAAAATGAGCAAGTCATTTTTTCACGGGGAACTTCATTCAACTTTATCACCACAGTATAAAAATAACGTAAGACAGACAGCGATATTATGGACAAGAAAATAAAAGCAGCCCTGGCCGGTAATCCAAACAGCGGGAAAACATCAATATTCAACATGCTGACCGGTGCGCGCCAGCATGTGGGGAATTATCCCGGAGTGACGGTGGAAAAGAAAGAGGGCATTTTTAAATACGCCGGATTCGAAATAACTCTTGTGGATTTGCCCGGTACATACAGCCTGAGTGCTTATTCGACAGAAGAGCTTGTTGCCCGTAACTTCGTGATAGAGGAGCATCCGGATGTAGTGGTTGATATCATCGATGCTTCCAATATCGAGAGGCATTTGTATTTAGCGACCCAGCTTATTGAAATGGATGTACCTTTAGTGCTGGCGTTCAATATGAGCGATATAGCCGAGCAAAGGGGACTGAAGTTCGATATCGAACAGTTGTCGAAACTCCTGGAAGCAACAATAGTCTCAACCGTAGGCAATAAGGGCAAAGGTAAAACAGAGCTGCTTGATGCTATTATCAAAACATCCGGGCAGGTCGAGCGGCAGCGTACTCATCAGATACACTACGGCGAAGAAATTGAGCATGAACTGGCGGTAATAGAAACACTCCTGGCCGATAAAGAGCAGCAATTAGCAGAAAAATACGGCTTAAGATGGTTAGCCGTTAAACTGCTGGAATTCGACACTGATATAACTGCGAAAGTCCATAGCCGGGAGGTGCTCGAAGCTGTTACAGCAAGCACCGAGCATCTTAAAGGTATTTTCGCAGATGAGCCGGAGATTGTAATGGCGGACAGGCGGTACGGTTTCATATCAGGCGCGTGTCAGGAAACTATTAAAACTACGGTCGAATCTCGTCACAGTTACAGCGACAGGATAGATGCGATAGTAACAAATCGTATTCTCGGGCTGCCGATATTTCTGATATTGATGTATTTAGTCTTTCTTTCGACATTCAAGATTGGCAAATATCCGATGGGCTGGCTCGAGCAATTTTTCGGCTGGGCGGGAATAACGATAGCCGGTTTTTGGCCGGCGGGCAGTGAAAGCTGGCTCAAGTCCCTTTTAGTAGATGGTATTATTGGCGGAGTAGGGGGGGTGATTGTTTTCCTGCCGAATATTCTGCTGTTGTTCCTGGCGATTGCGCTTCTTGAGGATTCCGGCTATATGGCCAGAGCGGCCTTTATTATGGACAGGATTATGCACAAAATAGGCCTGCACGGTAAAAGCTTTATACCAATGCTTATCGGTTTCGGATGTTCGGTGCCGGCCATAATGGCCACGCGAATCCTCGAAAACAGACGCAACAGATTAACAACAATGATGGCAATACCACTGATGAGCTGCGGTGCAAAGTTGACTATCTATATGCTTATAATACCCGCCTTTTTTCAGGAAAAATGGCGTGGGCCGATGCTTTGGCTTATTTACCTTATAGGAATCGTATTGTCGATTGTTGTTATTAAGGTTTTAAGACTGTCCGTTTTTAAGGGTGAAACCACACCATTTGTTATGGAATTGCCGCCTTATCGTATGCCTACCGGCAAATCCGTCTGTATTCATATGTGGCACAGAGGGTGGATGTATCTGAGAAAAGCGGGGACAATAATTTTGGCCGTATCGATTATACTCTGGGTGGCGATGAGTTATCCAAAACCGAGTGAGCAGTCTTTGGCAGGTTTGAGCTCTGAGCAGGCCCAGCAAAAAAGGCTGGAACATTCGGTAATTGGAAGGATAGGGCAAGCTATTGAGCCGGCATTGAAACCGCTTGGTTTTGACTGGAAAATCGGGACGGCCCTTATAGGCGCGACTGCCGCCAAAGAGGTGTTTGTATCACAATTGGCAATAGTATATGCAGTTAGCTCAGAAGAGGCGGGGGGGACAGATGGTGAGAAAAGCACGCAAAATTTGCGGGAAAAATTGCAGGCGAATTATACGCCTTTGACCGGTTTTTGTATAATGCTGTTTTGCCTGATTTATGCACCGTGTGTGGCAACGGTTGCGATGACACGACAGGAAACAAATTCATGGGGCTGGGCACTGTTTCAATTCTTCGGCCTGACGGCTTTGGCTTATGCAGTAACGCTTATCGTTTATCAAATTGGCAACTCTATAGCAGGTTAGAAACATGCATTTAGAAAAAACTCAAAGTTATCAAAGCATGGACTTTCGATTTTTCGCTCTAAGCCTTGAGATTTTAATTGGTGCATAGGTTGGACGGAGAAATTTATGACTGGCAAATCCAAGAGTGGATATTGTAGAATAGGAGCCAGCAGAAATTGCAGCTTCATCCGAACAAGCAGAGCAAAGCCGGAGTATATTATTACAAGTCTTCGCGGGTGGTGATCTTGTAAGTTAAGGTAAAATATGGAAACCGATAAAGGCAAAAAAGAAAATCATTGCAGCAGTCAGCAGCATCACGAGGACGAGCTTAAGGAATATCAGGCGAAATTCATTGCCCTGTTCGACAATGTCAGCAGCGGAGTGGCTATATACGAAGCGAGAAATGATGGCGAAGATTTTGTATTTGTTGATTTTAACACAGCGGCTGAAGAGATCGAACATATCAAAAAAGAAAATCTGATAGGTAAAAGCGTCGCAGAGGTCTTTCCCGGAGTCAAAGAGTTCGGCCTTTTCGAAGTTTTTCAGCGAGTTTACAAGACGGGCACGCCGGAACACCACCCCATCTCAATATATAAAGATGAAAGGATTGCCGGCTGGCGAGAAAACTATGTATATAGATTGCCGTCGGGACAGATTGTGGCCGTGTATGACGATGTCAGCGCACATAAACGCAGTGAATTAATGACTCGGATGACCGATCAGTGCTTCCGAGCCATCGCAGACTACACTTATGACTGGGAGGTCTGGGTCGGTCCGACCAGCCGGGTTTTGTGGACGAATCCAGCGGTAAAGCGCGTTACCGGCTATAGTATCAAAGAACTTATGGCTATGTCGGATTACCCAATGTGTCTTATTCACGAAGATGACCGAGGTCGGATGGGTCGGGCTTTTCGCTCGGCACTTGAAGGAAGTACGGGAAATGAAGTCGAGTTCAGAATCAAACGCAAGGATGGCCAAACAATCTGGGTAGCGATGTCGTGGCAGCCTATCTACGACGACAAAGGCAATTCATTAGGACACCGCGAGAGCATTCGTGACATAACTATACGCAAAGAAGCAGAACAGGCGCTGGAAAAGGCCAAGCAAGAAAAAGAGGCGGAACTGCAAGCCCTGAAAACTTTTCTTAGCAATGAGGACATCGAACCGTAACAGGAGAGGATTGGAGAAGTTATCAACGCCTTAAGGTTATTAGAAGCTGTTTCAAAACTCAATTTCCGCTACGAAAGCATTTTTGAAACCACTTCTAAGCACACGGATTACTCGTGGGGCGATAATGAGTGCAGATACTCTTCGATATTGGTATAACCGTCTTTATCAAGGTCGCTATTGCCATCGGAAGGATCCTGTGGATCCAGGCCGCTATTCAATTCCCAGTCATCGGGCATTCCATCATGATCTGAGTCAATTGGCGGACTCACGCTCGTGAGTTTGGGATAACCGCCGACATCGTCCGGCGAATCGATAATCGAACCAGTCCCGTTCTTGACATCATTGACAATGCGTTGGTCAACGTCATCACGCTGAGGTGTCGTTGCTCCGGCTTGCAAAAGCACAATATTCCGAGCTTCGATTGGACTGGTCGAGGTAATCAGGGGAGTTTCAAATTTGGTACGGCTGCGATACTTTTCGGAAGCGACTCCCTCATCTCCCCAGCGGAAGCCGACAATGACCCAGTCATCCATGTTCGGGTCTGGGCGATGCGGGCCAATATTGTCTTTAACAAATATTTTGGGATTACCTTCGGGGAAAAGGATTTCATACGGACCGGGATTTGTCGATGTGCCCGCGAGAAAATAGTTCCCGATGAAGTTCAGGAATGTATTCGAGTCATAATCACATATCTCAGCCGGGAGCACTCCCCAGTTGTAAATTACGTTGTTCACTATGTCGTGAGTGCCTCCCTTTGAGATTAGCGGATTGCGAAAATCGTTGTGAGCCATCAGGTTGTGATGTATCGATACGTTGTAGGAGCTGTCCCCTATAAGCAGGCCGGCACTGTGTGTCTTTTTGCGGTGACGGCTTCTGTTCAGGGCCTCGCTGATGATGCACCATGAAATAGTAATATCATGCGCCCCATACCAGGTGCTGATAGTTTCGTCCTCACCCCAGCTTGCTGAGACATGATCCACTACCACATTGTAGGCATCGTCGTTTTGGCCACCATACTTACCCACGATACTAATCGCATCATTTATATCGGCATCGACCGGACCTTTGTTTCCCGGTCTGACGCGGATATGCCGGATAAGCACATCGTGAGTCACAATCGCAATACCGGCACCCTTGATGCAGACACCGCCGCCGGGAGCGGTTTGACCTGCGAGGGTCACAAATGGGTGAGGAATTTGCAGTTCCGATTTTAGCTCGATTGTACCAGCAACACGAAATACGATTATCCGAGGGGAAGGAATATTTACGGCGGCTCGGAGTGTCCCCGGTCCATCGTCCGCCAGCGAGGTCACTTCAATCACTTTGCCACCCCGGCCTGCGATAGTTCTTGTGCCAAAACCTTCAGCGCCGGGGAATACCGGCAATCCAACCTGCAGCTCAACGGTTCTCGGCGTCATCGGATTCTTGGGAGGTTTCGGCCTCATCATTTCGTTGACCATGAGAATCCCGATGAGCATGATAAACGCCACCAGCAGGAATGTACCCATCGTTGCAAATATCCGAGCCATAAACGGGCTCTGCCTCGCACGGAGCATTTTTACACCCAGATAAATCGCCGCTACTGGACACAGGGACATAGCCGCCCATATAACAAGCGGTCCGGGGAACTTCATTAACCAGGCATCGAAGATGTTGGCAATCCTGAAATAAAAAAGCAGTATAAGAATCCAGAGAAGCAACGGAATACCAAGCAGTAATAAGCCCAACTTTGTATATCTCCGGGACATTTTCATTTAATCACTCTTTAGGGAACCTCTAACTTTCAAAATAGACGCCACCTTTTACGAGGGCGTTTCTCAGATCGCTGTAGCGGAGCTCTCGTGTTCCGCAGTTTTTAGCAGCGCAAAGAGCGGCCGCTGTGCCTGTCGCCTGTCCCTGTCCCATACAGCATACCGTGTTTCTTGTGGACATATGGGGTCTATGGTCGGAGGTTATCATCATGCCGGCGACGAGCAGGTTCTCGATGCCTGCGGCGCGAAGTGCCCGGTACGGAATGCCGTACGTGCCGCCGTTCCTGACCTGGTATCGCGGCGCGCTGTCATGGAAGCCATACGCCATCACATCGTCGTCGAAGTGCCTGCCCCCGATGACGTCTTCATGAGTTATATCGTAGTCACATGTGATGAGCCTTCCGCGGCGGATGTTAAGCGTCGGGCTTGTCCGGGCCATGAAAGCCTTCTTACAACCTGGGACATACTTCCTGAACAGCTCCACCGCCTTTGCCTGGCGCTTTCTTACTTCAAGCTCGCCTTTAGCCATATCATCGCGGTTGATGACACTGCCCGGAACTTTGAAATTGCACTTAACGAACATCAGGTAATTATCATGAACGGTGGTTATCATCGAGGACATGCCAATCTTCCTCGCCTCCTTTTGGAACTCGCCTCCAAGGCCGCCGTTGAAACGTACAACTTTCCCGGGCTGGCCGCTGCGAATACCGTAAGCGAGCTGATTGGAACCGCCATGAGCTTCGAGATGCACAACATACCCATCCAGATCCACATTCGCCAAGCCAATGCTGTTGCAGCAGTCATAATCGTTGGGGACTTTGTAATCAGCCCCAGCAAACGCAGCCAGATCGCCGTAGGCCGAGCAGTCCACGAATGCCTTAGCGTAAATCGCCTCTCTGCCGGAGCGACTGTCAACTATCGCACCCCTTATGCGGCTGCCGTCCATAATTGCCCCGGTGAGCAGTGTGTTCACAGCGATGAAGACACCGGCTTCATCGAGCATTTGCATAGTGACAAGTTTGTAAAGCTCGGTATCGATCGCCGTGCATACAGAATCATAATTAAATCCTCTCACCATCTCGGCATGTCCCGAGCAGGCGCCGATTTTCAGGAGGCGGTCGATGATCTGCTGAGGAATTCCCTGCACAACCTGACGTTTGTTCACGCCCGGGAAAGCCTTCCACAAATTGTAGAAGCTGTGAAGCGCGGTGCCGCCTTCGGTGACCGTTCCGCCGGTATAGCCTTTCCTTTCAATCAACATGGTCTTGGCGCCCTGCCGAGCGGCCGCGAGAGCCGCCACGACACCCCCTGTGCCGGCACCGGCTACAACGACATCGAATTTCCTGACGGGCAGTTTTTTTGCTGGCTCCTCGTAATAGTTCCCAGTTAGGTTTGCAGTGCTTACAAAATTGGCATTAGCGCAGCCTGCCTGAGCACCCATTCCAAGGATTAATATCTGTTTCGAAAATTCTCGACGGTCCATTCCTTTCTCCTTTGAAAAATCTCGTTGCGGCTAAGCGTTGACGGGGAAATTACATTCGCCTGAGCCATTTGTAATCTAATGCCGCCGACGGCATAGGGCTGAAATCTTATACTAAATCAAATCTTAATGCAAGACGCTCTATTAGCTGAGTTTGACGGCTGTTCCGTAAACCAAAAGTTCAGCGGCGCTGCCGACAACACTCGTAGTCATATAGCGAACATTAATTATTGCATCGGCTCCCATCTTTACAGCCTGGGCTGTCATTCTGTCGGCAGCTATTGTACGGGCACTGCCCATCATTTCCGTGTATTCGGTCAATTCGCCGCCAAGGACAAGTCTGATAAGGGCGGACAGGTCTTTGCCAAGCCAGATGGCAAATACGGTATGTCCCTGAACGAGGCCGAGAATCTCACTTGTCTGTCGGCCGGGTACGGAATCGGAATTCAACAGTAAAATGCTTTTGTCCGGCTCAGCAGTGTCCGGCTTCTCTGTCGATATGCCGGCTATTTTTTGTTCGAGAGCCACTGTTACCAGGACCACCAGGATACCACCTAAGAGGCAGAAGATAGCTATTCGCAAAAACCAGGGTTTGACCGGGTCTTCGGAAACTATCACATGCCATGGCACCCCGACAAATATTACAGTGAAGAGCCCGAGCACAAAAGCCAGCGAACCAATGTGTCTTAGTGTTTTCATAGCTTGTCCTTTCCATTAACTACAAAAAAACCAAAATATCAGATAACAACAAAATTACCTGTAAGCAATATCCGAACAGCTTTTTTATACCGTCATTTAGCTTGTTACTGATCAATATCTTTCACATCGTATTTTGTTCCTCTCCGAGCTGCAGGATTAATGAGGAACCTATGGTGTGTACCATTCCTATCGACAATCAATTCAAACCGGTCATTAGTGCCGTGTTTCAACATCGCGAGTTCGAAGTCCAGCCTATTCCTGACAGGCTCTTCTTGAACCGATACTACGATGTCACCTTCCTGAATCAGCTTTGTGAGATATGATGCGACGTTCGTCACTATCAATTGTTTACTGTCATCGGCTACTCTGACATCGATACAGGAATGAGGAAAGGGAAATTCTTTAACATACTGACGCAAATCAACACCTGTTTTGGTCTCAAATATGTCAATCAGGTCATCTCCATCAGGTAGATTACGTGAAGAGATGTCCGAGATCCATGCACGTAGAACCTCTCTTCCGAACTCGTGTTCGAGTAACAGGAAAAGGCCGAAACTTGCCTGATACATCTTATTGTTTAATTTGGATGAGTCGAATTGATCCCATTTGAATAGACTTGCTCGTACTTTCACAAGGTTTGAAAGCGGCTCATGAAACTTTATCAGATCCGATGCAGCGACATCATCGTGAGGATATTGTTTCAGCAAATATTGAAACGCACAGTACGAGGCATAAGTTGCCAGGCCTTCACGGAACCATCGTGTGTGGTGTCGAATTTTCAGGCCATTCCACTTGAAGTCGGGCAGTACGGAAGGGGGGTATTGTGGTAGAATGAGATGACACTCGAATGCTTCGTGAAACATAACCATTGCTGTTTGGCGACTTCTCAGGATACATAATGGGCACAGAGGAGGAACTTCATGAACGAAAAGGGGAAAGGAAAACTGCGAAGGATCGTCACTAACATGATAAGTCCCTTTGACCGAAGAATAGTCATTAGGCAGAGGAAAGAGGAAAAGATGCCAGTTGAATGGGCTCTTCAATCCGATTTCATGGTCGATAAATAACAATGTGTTGCCAACAGCTTTTGTTAGTAGAACCGCATGTTCCTCTAATCCATCTGGATGTGCAACTTTGATAGAACCAGCCTGATGTGTTTTGACACAAGTCTGGAGTAAGATTGTTTCATCAAATCCGAATTCCCTGCCTGACTTGCCAAAAGTCCACCTGTGAGTCAAACGCGGATTATTGAACCGAATTTTGCCAGACCGGTTACTTTTCCTCATAATACCTGTAAGAATTGCACGAGAACCTGTAAATATAGCAAGCGCGACGGCTAAAAAAACACAAGAAACAACTGTGATCATAGCCAGTAAAGTTAAGCTTCTTTTCATTCGAAGGTTCATTATTTTTACACTATAACTAAAATCTAAGCCGCGCTATGCGCGGTATTCGAGTTCAACCCCTATCATCTCCCTCATAAGAGATATACAGAGGAAGTGACATTTTCCATTTGATTGCGGAAAGTCTCAGGCCGAGTGTTACAATAACCGAGGTAAGGGCGGCAAGAGCCTGGTTTTGCAGAGAGATGGAAACGAAACAGAACGTAACTGCTCCGCAAAGGGAAGCGGTAGCATATATCTCACGACGCAGAATCAGCGGGATTTCCCCGGATAAAATGTCACGGATTATACCACCGACAACACCAGTCATAATACCCATAACTACGGCAATACCCGGCGAAATACCCATGTCCAGGGCTTTCTGGGTTCCCAAAACGGTGAAGACAGCCAGGCCGAAAGCATCAGCTACTGAAAGCAGCTTGAGCGGCAGGCCTAAAAAGCGAACCAGAAAAAAAGTTACTATCGCTGTTGCTACCGCTACAAGCAGATAGATTGGGGCTGAAACCCAGAAAACGGGGCCGGCACCCAAAACCAAATCCCGCAGAGTGCCTCCTCCAAGGGCCGTTACAGTTGCCAGGACAACAACTCCGAAGAGGTCCATCTGCTTTTTGCCAGCAGCAAGCGAGCCGGTTATCGCAAAAACCGCAACGCCAAAAAGATCCATCACATACAAGAGAGTCTGCATTACAGCACTTTCCAAATCCGACTATTACTTATACGGTTTTGGCATAATATCCTGAATCCCATCCTGTTTGATTAGCTAACGCTTTGTCTGGTTTGCGATAACACAGCGGAGCAGGACTCGGATATAAGAATTTGTTATGTTTTTGCTTTTTAGATTAAAACTCCTGAATATCTCTGTCCTGGTATCGTTATTCGCTTCGGCTGGTAATTTCTATAAGATGGAAGCCAAACTGTGTTTGTACGGGACCGTGAACTTTTCCGACTTCTTCACTAAAAACGACCTCATCAAATTCCTGGACCATTTGACCCGGCGAAAATTCGCCCAAATGTCCGCCATCTTTGTTGGAAGGACATTTAGAGTGCTCCTGAGCGGCTTCGGCAAAATCAGCTCCGTTTTCAATCTGTTCTTTGATGCTTTCACATTCTTCCTGTGTCTCAACCAGGATATGACGCGCTGTGGCTTTAACCATGTTTGTCTCCATTCTTAAGGATTAATATTTGATCAGATTTAACAATACACCTCATCAGCCGGTTCTGTAAAATCTGATTTCAATCGTGTATCTAACTAAAGCCTTATCATTTTGTCAAGAGTGGGGTATTCTATTTCACTTGAATGTCAGCCAAAAATCGGATGAGGCCTCCAAATGCAATCTTATAGTCTTATCCAAAGATGCAGCAAGCCAACGCTTCACCGGTGTGGCTGCCCCTAAAGAAGCAAGGACGTCACAGTCTATATTTTCGTCTTTTTCTTCGGGTTTCCAGAAAGCTCCAAGCGTATTCGAAATAGTCCTCAATCTGTCGTAAAGCGGGCTTAGCCTGATATTTCGCGAACAGCACGCATAAGGTACAGCCGGGCGAAGATCTCCACCAATCGCCCTGAGGATAGCAGCAACACCGCCGACGAAGTCCCAGTGACACGGCATCAGTAGGTCTATAGCCATCGCGAGCGAAATCTCGGCTTGATGGCCATCTACCGTATCATGTATGGTTGTCTCGATGGTTTGCTTGAGGAAGGCCGAGTTGTCTTTGTAATGTTCCCCCGCGGGATTAGCACCCGGCTCACCGTAATCGCCGATGTCGAGGGCCATATTATGATAGGGACGGCTCGAATCTAAAGCTGCTATAATCTTATCGACGATACGCTCAGTCTGCCAAATCTTAAGAGGATTTGGCGGGCCGATGAAGCTCAACAGCTCATCTGCAGACATGCCACCAACATCCAGGTCCAAACCGCTAATAGCTGTATCCTCGCACCAGCTTGAAAGTATATGCCTGCAATTCTCAAGCTCTTCTTTGCGCTGCGGCGGCCGTTCGTTCGAGCGCTCCGGGCAGTGTTCAGCGCCTATGGCTTTGGCAATATACTCGGCTTCTTTATCAGCTTCGTGATAGCATAATTCAAAGCCCGAAATAAGCTGCCTTATTTTAGTTGTCTCATCATCCAAAGGGGCAATAGAGTCTTCCATCCGATCGATGTCTAATATTTCACGATCAGCTTCCGTATCGCAGTTGCGCCAGCATGGCCTGACTGATAATCCATTTTGATTTGCTTCCTGAGCCATTCGATTACCTCACGTTTTTAGCTCAACGATTTGCGCTATTCCGGTTGCGCTGGATTATTCTTTTCTGCTTGCAGTTGTTCAGCTTCATCTTGAAGCTGACTCTTTTCGTATGATGTTAAGGGACGAGGAGGAAGACTGTCGAGGATATCCTTTATATCTTCCGGAACGGACAAATCAAACGACTGATAGTACCTTTGGACATACCAAAATGCGGGAAGCCTGCCTTCGTCGCTTTTCCATAGTGAGTCGGCACTGACAACGCACTGGCGAATGTTAGTTTCTATATTCTTGAGCAACTGCTCCTGGCGGTCGGCGCGAATCATATAAGCAGTATCGGTATTATTAAGGATTCCGATGTAATACTGATCTCTGAACATCCGCGAATAACCCCAGGCAATAAGTCCACCAAAAATAATAGCCCCAGAGACAAAGCCTGCCGTGAACAGTCCGACGCCCTTGAATATTCCTTTTCGATTGGCCATATTATTTCTCCTTCCGGATAATTAAAAGAGTAACTCAAGATAAATCCGCATGTCGATAAAATATTAAAAGCAAAGATACAGGATTTGCAAGGAAATAATGTGTGAAAGCCCCAAATGAAATTTGGGGCTGAATATTATTTTACCGTAACGAGAGATTTCTATTCCTGGGCTTCTCGCATCTGCTCGTAGAACTCAGCGAATTTGCCCTTATCTTTTGTTTTTCGATATGCTATCGCTGAGCGAGGATGCTCGTTCAATATGCCGGTGACCATATAGGGTATGATATAGCCCCACTCGATGTCCTGCTGCATCGGTATCATGTAGTCCTGTATAACCTTTAGAATGGGTGTCAGATTGAATTTGGGATTTTTCAGGAAACCGATTAAAAGCTCAAGGCAGCAATTGCCCGGACCCCGGCCGATACCGTATAACGAACCATCCAGATAATTGGCGTTGTGAATGATAGCTTCAATAGTATTGGCGTATGCAAGCTGCTGCTGGTTGTGGCAGTGTATGCCTATTTCTTTTCCAGGCAGGTGTTCCTGGTAAAGTTTGACAAGATACTCTATCTGCTCACAGTACAATGCACCAAAACTATCGACGACGTAAACCACATCAACAGGTGTCTTCGCCAACTGGTCAAGAGCTTCTACGAGGTCAGGCTCAATTTCTCTGGAAATTGCCATAATATTGCAGGTCGTTTCATAGCCGAGGTCGTGACATCTATTGATAAGCTCTATGGCACTGTCGATATATTTTACATACGTTGCCGCACGAATCAAATCTATCGGGCTTTCGTCAGCGGGAGCAAAGTGCTGCTCTTTAACGCGATATGAGTCAACCATTACGCTTATTTTTATATCAGACTCAATTCCGTCGATAATTTTTTTTATCTTATCGTCATCGCAGTATTTCCACGCTCCATAATCTTCGGGCGGATAAAGCTCTCTGCTGCTTCGATAACCGAACTCCATATAGTCAACGCCGCTTTTGGAGAGCGCCTGGTACACCGCGCGAACAAACTCGTCTGTGAAATAGTGGTCATTAATAAGCCCACCATCCCTGATTGTGCAATCGAGTACATTTATTTTTTCTCTGTACATATTCCAACCTTTAACTAATTTTATCTAAAGCCTCTTCAACACTTTCTCTACCTGCTCTGGAGCAACATCGACAGCAAATTGTCCATCCTGGCAATAAACCTGACCTATGTCCTTAAGCAATACGAATCTCGGCCATTTGTTAACAGCCTTTTTGTCGTGCTTAATCAGGTCTATCAGGTCTTTTTCGGCTAAATTCCCGGGTAATTTTACCGGAACATCCAGTTTTTCGAGAATTTGCCGGACTCTGTCGAGCCTGTCCTGCGGGGCTAATTTCAATTCAATCTCAATCAGGCCAGCAGCGATAATACCTATGCCGACTGCCTCGCCGTGCAGTAATTCGAATCCGCCGGCCGTCTCAACAGCATGTCCGATAGTATGACCATAGTTTAGAATTCTTCTTTTGTTTCGCTCGTAGGGGTCGGTTTCGACGACATCGCCCTTTATTTTACAGTTAAAATGTGCCACTTTTTCAAGCACGTTCGATTTTCTCTCGAGGACAGCATCGAGATTGTTTTCCAGAAAATCAAAATATTCACTATCGGCGATAAGGGCATGCTTTACGGATTCCACCAGCCCGGCTTTAAATTGCCTGTCGTCCAGAGTTTTTAAGGCCGCGACATCGATATAAACAGCCACCGGGTGCCAAAACGCACCGAAAGCGTTTTTGCTTACGCTCGAATCGACTCCGGTTTTGCCGCCCACAGCCGAATCGGCCTGAGCAACAGTGGTCGTGGGTATCTGAATGACAGGGACACCTCTTTTGAAAACAGCGGCCGCAAATCCTGCAATGTCACCGACCGTTCCGCCGCCAAGAGCAACAACAAGGGTATCTCTGCCAAGACAGGCCTTCTCCATCGTTTCGATTATTGAAACCACAGTATCGATTTTTTTTGAAGTCTCTCCGGCCGGGGTTATTACAAAAGCGGGAACGTTTTTTTGGCCAAGAAGCTTTTCCAGATGTCCTGCTGAGACCAGGTTTTCATCGGTAACAACAAATTTGTTGTACCCGCTGAAATCGGCTTCTATCCCGGGCCACAATTCACCAAGGAAATCCGTGCCGATTTTTATCCCGTAACATTTAGCCGGCAAAGCCGGAATTTTAATCTCATGCTCTAACATAATATCAAATCGATAAACCTACAAAGAATCCGGTTTTTTAACCTTTAAGGACACTTCTAAACAAGCCTTCGACAAACTCAGGCCATGGCTTGAGTATAGTATTGCGGATTCTATCAATAATGCAAGCCGAGTAATATAATCTATTTACGTTAAGTATGCAACCTTTTAGGCCAAACGGTGGTCAAATTAATTTTAGGCGGGATACCTTGGTTTTTAGCCTTGCTTTTGGGGTTTTACACTGCTATATGTTTGGATTATGGAGACAAAATTAGCAGTTCCAATAGCAGCTAAGGATTTAGAGAAGGCCAGGCAGCAGGTCAAAACGGCGATATCCACCGGTGCCGAGCTGCTCGAGCTGCGTACAGATTATCTCGAAGGCCTCAGCGTCGAAATGGTTCAAAAGCTGATTGCCTATGTAAGAAGTGCCTGCCAACTCCCAATAATTGTAACCTGCCGTGACCAGCGGCAGGGGGGGGTAATGGATTATGAGCAACAATTGCGAGTTGAGGTGCTGGTCTGTGCCCTGAAAGCAGGCGCCGAATTTATCGACTTCGAATACGACAATTTCATTATTGCCGAGAACCAGGAAGCAATACAAAAGGCATTATCACAAAACCCACAAGCTCGTCTAATCCTTTCGGCACATAATTTCGAAACAAAATTTCCTGATATAAACAAGCTGCATCGTGATATTTTAGATGTATATCCGGAGGCGATACCCAAACTTGTCTATGCCGCGAATCATATTACCGATTGCTTCGAAGCGTTCGATTTGCTGCATGAAACCAGCGGTGACAGAATCGTATTCTGTATGGGCGAAGCAGGGCTTATTAGCAGAATCATAGCGAAAAAACTTAACAGCTTTGTAACTTTCGCAAGTATCGATGACCAAAGCGCAACGGCACCCGGCCAGTTGACTATCGAGCAGTTTAAGCAATTGTACCGCTCTGACTGCATTAATACTGATACCGAACTTTTCGGGGTGATAGCTGTTCCGGTCGGCCATTCATTAAGTCCGGCGATTCATAATGTCTGCTTTGGCGAAAAACAAATGAACAAATTATATTTGCCGTTATTGGTCGAGGGGGGGCAGCAGGAATTTAACTCGTTTTTACACAATGTCATTGCCAGAAAGTGGCTGAATTTCGTTGGCTTTAGTGTCACAATTCCGCATAAGCAAAGTGCTCTGGAATTTGCCCGGGCCAATGGGGGTTTTGTAGAGACGTTGGCTGAAAAGATAGGGGCGGTTAACACCTTGATTATCGGCGCAGATGGTAAGCTCAACGCTTACAATACTGATTATTCCGCCGCTTTGGATGCAATTACTTCTACTCTGTGTATAGATAGAAACGGCTTAAGTGGACTTGTGGTCGCAGTTGTCGGAGCCGGCGGTGTCGCAAGGGCGATAGTCGCAGGTTTAAGCGATGCCGGGGCAACAATCCACATTTACAATCGTACTGTAAGTAAAGCTGAAAAACTTGCGGCCGAATTTAATTGTGATTTTGCGCCGTTGGATGATTTAATAGATATGAACGCTAAGCTGGTAGTAAACTGTACCAGCATTGGAATGCATCCAAATGTTGACGTAACACCTGTCCCTCAGAAATGCCTGAAAAGTGATATGGCGGTTTTTGATACTGTTTATAATCCCGCCGAGACTTTGCTGTTAAAACATGCCAAACAGGCCGGGGCGAAAACAATCGACGGCGTTTCAATGTTCGTCAATCAGGGCATGGCTCAATTCAAGCTCTTCACCAATGCCAAAGGTAATGCTGAGCTTATGCGAAAAACTATTTGCAATTGTCTCTCTGGCCAATCGAGTTGATTCACATATGAAGAAAATAATTTTACTTGACAAGAGTGTTTTGCATGGGACTTCCACTCACAAGCTGAAACAATTTGTCAACAATCACTTTTTGATTCTTCCTCGTGTTCTTTATGATGAATGCGTTATGGACGAAAAAGACCCAAAAGAAATCTTACTCAAGCGATTTGGTGATGTTGTAGCTGCTGGGGGATATACTTGTAAGGATGGTAGGTATATTGTGCAAAGAGAGGGTCAAATGTTACAACCTTTTCCTTATTTAGCAGATCATGTCGAAACAGACTCATTTCGGGAAACAGTCAAAAGGCTTGGAAAACTTCCTAAACCGGATAGCGTTGAACATATCTATAAAGGACATATGGATGCAGCACAATTTCTTCTCGATTTTTATGACGAAGTAGCAAAAACAATCGACCCTGAGAAACTGGAAGATGCTGAGGCAAAAAGAGGAACCCTTGAAGCTAATAAATTGGAGCGTTTTAGATTTTGGATTGAAACGATTGAATATATAGATATACATACACTTTCAGTGAATGCATTTAGACAATTTACCAATAAACCAGATAAATATTGTCTATCAAATGATTGGGTAACTTGGCACTATCTCAAGATAGCAACTGCTTTGGTATTTGAATACACGTTTCGAAAAGGTAAACTTGGCAAAAACCAGCTAACAAATGCTGAGCATGATCTTCAGGACTTAGAATATGTTTTTCTTCTCAGCAAGGCAGATGCTTTAATGACTATAGATAATGGTTGTTCATGTTTAGCAAAAGCAGCATTTCCTGATAAAGATGTATTTTCCAGCCTTGACGATGTGACGGAAGAGTATCTATGTAATTGGAGTTAGAATTGATATTGTTCAATTTAATCATTGCTCTGAGGTGATGATTCATAGAATACTAAAAATGACTAAGAAAGTAATGGATTCCTGCTTCCGCAGGAATGACAATAAACAACTGAACTGAGACTGAGCGTTAAGTTTTGTTATACTGTTCCGAGAAAGGTGATTTAATGCGTAGAAAAGACCGGGAAATAAACGATATTGCCTCGATAGAAGAAATCATTCGCAAGGCCCAGGTATGCCGTCTGGCTTTATCTGAAAACGGGCGGCCATATATTGTTCCGCTTTGTTTTGGGTATAAAGACAACACATTGTATTTTCATTCCGCCCGTGAAGGTAAAAAGCTGGATATTCTTAGAAAAAACAATAATGTCTGTTTTGAGATAGACATAGACCAGGAGCTTGTAAAGGGAAAAAAAGCATGTAACTGCAGTATGAAATACCGGAGTGTTATCGGATTCGGGAAGGCAGAACTCATAGAAGATATCGAATCAAAACGCAGGGCATTAAATATTATCATGCAGAATTATCTCGAAGGTTTTTTTAAATATCCCGAAGAATCTATTCAGAATATAATAATCATAAAAGTTGAAATTGAGAGTATGACAGGAAAAAAGTTAGGTTATTAGAAATTATCACAATTAAAATCGAGCACGGCAGGCTTTGTCTACTTTATTTTCTCCTTGTTTGGCTGCGTTAAATACCTTCCTTTTCTTTTGGTTGTCATGGGTGGAAATAACCTGTATAATGCCCAGCAAATACAGACCTGCAGTAAAACAGCAGGATAAATAGAGTTTTTGATTTCGATATGGTTAAGGACAAACTGGATGGTCAAGAGTAAAAGTGAAAAACCTGAAAAAGTAGTTTTAGCATACAGCGGTGGGCTGGATACGAGTGTTATTCTGCCATGGCTCAAGGAGACCTACGGTTATGAGGTAATAGCGTTTGCGGCAGAGTTAGGGCAGGGCGATGAATTAGCCGGCATTAAACGTAAAGCCCTGGCAAGCGGGGCGGTCAAGTGTATAGTCAAGGACCTGCGCAAAGAATTTGTTCAGGATTATCTCTGGCCGATGCTCAAAGTAGGCGCTGTCTATGAAAAAAAGTATCTGTTAGGGACGAGTGTCGCCCGGCCTTTAATCGCCAGGCATCAGGTCGAAGTTGCACAAGCTGAAGGTGCAACAGCAGTAGCCCACGGAGCAACAGGCAAGGGCAACGACCAGGTACGATTCGAATTGACTTTTATGGCGCTGGATCCATCGCTGAAAATCGTCTCGCCATGGAAAGACCCTAAATTTGAACTGACTTCCCGTGAGGCGGCGGTTGATTATGCCAAAAAACACAAAATCCCGATCGAGCAAACAAAGAAGAAAATATACTCCTGTGACCGCAATCTCTGGCATATAAGCCATGAAGGAGCCGACCTCGAAGACCCAGCCAATGAGCCAAAGGATAATCTTTTTGTTATTTCCCAGCCGGTTTCAAAAACACCCGATCAGCCGGATTATGTAACGATAGGTTTTTTCGAAGGAATCCCGGTAAAGCTTAACGGAAAGCTGACAAGCGGTGTGAGATTGATTGAAGCATTGAATAAACTCGGCGGAAAACACGGTGTCGGGCAAGTGGACCTTGTCGAGAATCGGCTGGTCGGTATAAAGTCACGTGGCGTGTATGAGACTCCGGGCGGAACAATTCTCATGGCAGCTCACGATGCCTTAGAAAGCCTTACACTTGACAGGGAAACTTTACACTATAAACAGCAGGTTGCTTTGAAATATGCTGAGCTGGTATATTACGGTCTGTGGTTTTGTCAACTGCGTGAGGCGATTGATGCGTTTGTGGATATTACACAACGGAATGTTACCGGCGAAGTTAAGATGAAACTGTTCAAAGGGCAATGCACACCGGCCGGCATAAAAAGCCCGTACAGTTTGTATAATACCGACCTGGCAAGCTTTAAGATGGGCGCCGAATATGACCCAACCGACGCGACCGGCTTTATACGTCTGTTCGGCTTACCGGCGAAAGTGGCCGCTGTCGTCAACAAGAAGCATAAGAGCACAAAAACTTAGTGCATTATGTACTGCTTTTGCAAAGGAGGCATTGTGGCAGTACCAGACTGGATGTGGTTTGTCTTTACTTTTGCGATCGGCTGTTGTATAGGCAGCTTTCTGAATGTTGTTATCTATCGCTTACCTCGTGATAAGTCTTTGGTAACTCCGCCTTCAGCCTGTCCGTCCTGCGGCAAATATATTCGTTTTTTTTACGACAATATACCACTGGTTTCATGGCTGTTGTTGGGGCGGAAGTGCCGGTATTGCAAAGTGTCGATTTCACCACGTTATTTTATCATTGAACTGCTGACAGGGCTGGTTTTTCTCGGCCTTTTCATTTTGTATTTTCAGTTTAATTTGCGAGATGGTATCAGGTTAGACGCCGGAGGTGGCTGGTTTATTTATCTAATTCACATAATTATGTTGGCAACTTTTATTGCCGCTTCAGCGATTGACTTAGAACATTGGATTATTCCGTTATCTACTTGCTGGTTAGTCACCGCAGCCGGATTTATTGGCTCGGCAGTCGGCGTTTATATCATTGATCCCGCCCTGATTCGTGCGCACTCACTTTTGCCTAGTGCTTCGGCTGATACGGGTGCACTGGCAGTGGGCGCAACGGCTGGACTGGTTATATCCCTGGTGCTTCTGGCGAGCGGTTTGCTTAAAAGAAGTTATGAATCAGAGGATTCTGAAGACTCTCAAAATACTATGAATGAAAATTTTGAAGAACCAAATGATACCGCTGGCAAATTGGAAGAACCTGCGGAACAACAGTTCAATCATCGTCTGGAGGCGTGCAGGGAAATCGTGTTCCTGCTTCCGATAATCATCTGTTCGGTGGCATGTTTTTGGATAGTCAGAGAAGTTGCAGCAGTCGGCACATGGTGGGAGGATTTTTCACAACATCCTGCTATTGCAGGACTTCTGGGCAGTGTGTGGGGTTATTTTGTCGGTTGCGGAATCGTCTGGAGTATCAGGATTTTCGGCACACTGGGCTTCGGAAAAGAAGCAATGGGGCTCGGCGATGTGCATCTGATGGGAGCCGCGGGGGCGGTAATAGGACCCGTTTACGTTGTTGTGGCGTTTTTTGTAGCACCATTCTTTGGGCTGACCTGGGCGGGTTTTCAGATGTTTTTTAAAAAAATTCGACAAATTCCTTACGGTCCGTTCTTGTCTTTAGGTGTATTTGTTGTTATTATTCTACATGATTGGATTCGCGATTACATGAGTTTTGTGTTTGATCATTGAATCTGGAAATATAAACTCAACATTATAAGGAGATATAAAATGCGGACTACCAACAAAAAAACAATCGCTCTGCTGACTTGTCTTATAGCACTTGCCCTTTTGCCCGGCTGTACCAACTGGGAGAAAAGATACAAAGCCCTGAGCGTCGAGCACGAGAACATAAAAGGTCTGCTCGAACGCGAAAGAGGAGAAAAAGGCCAGCTTGCCGACCGCATTTCACAAGACCAGATGACAATCGAAGAGCTCCAAAGACAGATTGAAGAACGCAGCAAAACGCCCGGCGATGTGACCGGCTTTGGAGAAGGCTACGATGTTTCACTTGACCCTTCGAAAGGAACGATTACGGTAACGCTTGATAACGCGATATTGTTCGATTCAGGAAAGGCCGAATTAAAAAGAGCTACCAGTACAGAGCTTGACCATATTTACTCAGTATTGCGGGACAAATACGCCAGCAAACAAATAGATGTTGTCGGCCATACCGACACAGACCCTATCAAAAAATCAAAATGGAAGGACAACTGGGAACTTTCCGCTCAACGCGCTCTTTCCGTAGTTAGATACCTCGTTAAAAAGGGAATCTCTGAAGAAAAAATTCAGGCAACCGGCCGAGGACAAAGCCAGCCCATAGCTTCCAATTCAAGCTCCAGCGGTAAAGCAAAAAACCGGAGAGTCGAAATCGTGGTGCATATGAGGTGACGCTTTGTATTGCGTATTGTGTGAAATTTGTTACACAATACAACAGCCAGACAATGCAGAATTTTACTTCGGGTCTGTAAAGCCCATAATGCCAACGTCCATACTATGGCAAAAATGTTTTAGTGCTTACCAAACCATCCCTGCTGACACAAATGGCAACAGTTCCATGCTTAGAGGTATAGAACGACTCGGCACTATCATCTTTCTTAATTATACGTGCTCGTCTTTCATATTGGGTTCGGTCGCAACTGTATATCAAAATATCCGGATCGAGTTTTCTTAAAAAATCATCCTCTAAGGTACTAACCGAGCCGTGATGAGGAACAAGAACAATATCTGCTTTCAGATCCGGATACAACCGGAAAAGCTCTCGTTGTGCGAATTTTTCAATGTCGGAGCATATAAGTATCTTTTTGCCGGCAAATTCTATCAATGAAACCTGTGATTTATCATTATCTCCCAAATCCTCATTCTTAGATGCCTCTTCGCTTGGCCAGAGTATTTGAATATCAGCACTGCTGCTTAAATTCAAATCACCATTCAAGGGTTTAATTGTTAAACTCTTTTCTATTAAATAGTCATTGAGATATTTTTCAGTGCCCCATTGGTCAGTCCTGCCAAAAAAGTCATTATTAGTGTAAACACAGGCGACCTTGCAGTGTTCTATAACCTCGGGTATTCCATTGATATGGTCTGTATCGTTATGGCTTATGAAAATGGCATCGATTTTATTTATTCCGTTGTAGTCTAAGAATGGATTGACAACTCGCCTGCCAATATCGCTTCTGCTCCGAGAGCCGGCGTCAAATAAAATGTTGGCCTTGCCGGGGAGCCGAGCTAATATTGCCTGGCCGTGACCGACGTCAAGACAGGTGACAACCAATTCGTCCCTGTGCGTCC
>Ga0307379_10002460_pt1 | contig 27476 bp, 16 predicted proteins | sample UN2MG_FD_202237 | JGI IMG/M metagenome (GOLD analysis project Ga0307379, IMG submission 202237) | Soil microbial communities from Risofladan, Vaasa, Finland - UN-2 | ecosystem: Environmental > Terrestrial > Soil > Coastal area > Acid sulfate soil | place: Finland: Risofladan, Vaasa | collected...
CGACGTTGCCGGTCAGAGATTCGGCTTCCGGGTTGACGTTGGCAGGCTGCGGATAGAACACGCTGGTGGCAATGTCCAGGGAGACACCTTAGTGAACGACGGTGGTTGGCACCACGTTGCGGTGACGGTACAAGAGAACGCCACAATCTCATATCCGGAGGTGATACTCTATGTCGATGGTACGGACGACACCAGGCCGACTACAGACCCCGATGCATTCAACCTCACCGCAGGGGAGGATGTCAGTATTGGCAGGCGGCCCGCAAGCAACGATAGATTCTTCCTGGGTCAGATTGACGATGTTCGCATCTATGAGCGGGCGTTGTCGCCAGAGGAGATTGCATGGTTGTCCGGCCGGACCAGGCCGTTTGACAAGCCGTTTTAACATACGTACAGACACTTTGGCCTGTGCCGAGTTAGTGGATTCGCAGCATTAAGAGCGACTCCGACCGTAGCGGTACAGCGTTGGTACCGTGCTGCATGGTCAGCCGGTGATTTTGCATCACTTGAAGGTGAGGCTTCGACTGGGCTCAGCTGAAGTCAAGTCCTCTACAAGCCCGGCGAACAGGAATCGCATATGAGGTGGCTATGTCGGATAAGAAGACAAATAGATTCAAAGTCCAATAGCTGTACGGAAGGCATGGTCGTAGGTGCGGCGGGCATAAGCGTCAAGATCGGACCGGGGCCTTTCCATCCGGCCGGCTTCGATATCATCTCCAGACTATCAAAGAAAAACAGTTGTGGTGTCTTGTGTTTGCCATGGAACAACTTTGCTGCATTGGCTGTGTAGAAGCCCTTCTTTTTGAAGAGTTCTGGTAAAGTTGGTGTTCCTTGGGGTAAGCACTCTGTGATGGGATTGCTATTATTAAAGACGTGCGTTGAAGACGGGCGAAGGCCGCTGCGTACAATATAATGGAGTTAGCCAACGATTATAAGAGGAATGATTAGCCGGCATGAGCCGCAGTTCTGCCAAATGTCGTCGGGACTGCGGTTGTCTCATGTTCTCTGGGTGGAGCGAGTGAGACGTTGTATTTAGACCTCAGTGTCTGTCAATATCTCAGTAGTCGGGTGTCACTTATCGAAGCGGAGAAGAGACAACTTTCGGATCCGGCAGCCAAAAACTCCAGATGCCTAATGATCGGCTCCACTAATCCACATTTGTCACAACGTGGGACGGATAGTCACTGCTGTTGCCTTACCTTCCTGGCGGCAGAGCGGCCTTCCAACCGGTGTGAAGCAGCTTTGCCATCTCCGCTCGCCCTTTGGCATGAGCCGGGTCATCTGCCAGGTTGACCGTCTCCCACGGGTCCGTCCCGTGGTCATACAACTCAACGACTAATTCGCCCTGGTAAGACCGTTCAGTGTATCGATATCGCTTTGTTCGTACAGTGGTGCCCTGTTTGCCCCATTCGGTAAATGCGGCTTTCTTCCACGGCCGGGCCGGATCGACCAGCATTGGCACGAAGCTGGTGCCCTCCAGGTTGGTGGGCAGGTCCAGCTCGACCAGCTCACCCAGGGTCGGGACCAGGTCCACAAGTTCGACCAGTTCATGACATGTTTTCCCGTTACCCGGCATTCCGGGTACACGTACAATCAACGGCACCCGGGTGGTCGCCTCGAACAATGTATACTTCGACCAAACGCCGTGCTCCCCGAGGTGGAAGCCGTGGTCGGCAAAGAAAACAACGATTGTGTTTTTAGCGAGCCCGGTTTCTTCGAGAGTATCCAGCACCATGCCAAGTTGCTTATCGAGAAAAGTAACACAGCCATAGTATGCTGCGATTACTTCCCGGGCTTGTTCAGGCTCCGGAAATATATCATGACTTTGACCGAAACTTGTGGCCACTCCCGGGACGTTCTTATCTTTTTCCGGCGGTGCCGGCGGCCATGGGATATCTTCCGGGTTGTACATTTCGATATACTTCCTGGGACAGATCAAAGGCGTGTGCGGGCGCGAAGAACCGACTGAGAGAAAGAACTGTTTTTTTGTCTTGCTGAATTCTTTCAACAACGCTGACGCAGTGCGTGCTATCCTCCCGTCATTTTCCTGCTCATCAGTAAGGCCAGAGATACCCCAGCGGTTGGAACTCGCCGTGCGCCACTGGCGATACTCCTTACTGTTCTGATCGCGAGGGGCCGGAGGGGAATCCAGCTCCTTGGGAAGGGGCGGGAATGTCAAGATCGGACCGGGGCCTTTCCATCCGGCCGGCTTCGATATCATCTCCAGACGGTCAAAGATAGCCAGTTGCGGTGTCTTGTGTTTGCCATGGAACAACTTTGCTACATTGGCTGCGTAGAAGCCCTTCTTTTTGACGAGTTCCGGTAAAGTTGGTGTTCCCTGGGGTAAGCATTCTGTGATGGGATTGCCGTTATTAAAGACGTGCGTTGAAGACGGGCGAAGGCCGGTGAGGAACGACACACGGGACGGATTGCAGCATACTCCCTGGCAATGTGCTGCAATGAACCGAACACCTGTGTCGGCCAGCCGGTCAATGTTCGGCGTCCGGCAAATCGTGTTGCCGAAGCTCCCCAATACCTTAGCGGCGCAGTCTTCGATATTAATGAACAAGATGTTCATTTTCGATGTGTCGACGCTGTTAGTTCGGGCTTTCGCGCAGGCAGCCGACGCAGTCAGAAATGCCGCCGAGCTCATGAGGAATTGCCTGCGTGAAATCTCCTCTTTTCCTGGTTTATCCGCTGTTTTCATTGACTTTCCTTTCCTCTTATCGTGTTAGGCACGCTTATTGTGGGCCTTGGAGTCAGCCCTTGTTTTTGAGCAATATCTTACCCGTATGTGGACCTATTTCCAACTCGTTAATAACTTCTCCGCTGTCGGGGTCAACCAGAGCGGACGGCAGCATGGCGATGCGCCCGAATTCAAGTTGGTCCCTGTCGTTCGAGGAGAGATTCACGAGCACAAAACCGTTTTCGAATTCCCGGCAGTAGGTGACGTGCCCGGGCAGCTGATACCGATCAAAGTCCTGATAGTTGACAGTCTCTACCGGTTTGCCAATACGATAGAAATATTGCGGATGCAGCCAGAGATGCGGCTTCGGTTCGCCCGGGCCTGGCCGACGGTACGCTGCAATGCCAAACCGCACAGTACCCGCTGCCTCCACGCCCAGCAGATAGCAGGAATAAGCATACCGTTCGTGACAATCTTTCTGTATGGCTTCTTCGGGCGTCTTGGCCCGTCGGCTGGCGCAATTGTCATAGCTTAAATAGCCCCCCAGCAGGTTCTTTTCCATGTCCATAATAATCTGGATATTCCCGACCATGCTCTTGCCGGTTCGGAAGTGGTTTTTAAGGAACTCTCCGGCAAATCCCTCGAGCACAAGGCCATCCAGCGGGTCGGGCTTTATTGCGGTTGGCACAAGATTAAGCTTGCCATAACCGTCTTCCGGGAAATACTTGCCGGAGAAGTTGTTACCGACCATTATTATTCTGCGACCCACGGCTTGTTCGATTTTTTCGCGAAAATACTGAGCCTTGTGCTGAATGTCGTCACGATATTCCTCACGCGTGTAGGTGTTGCCTGTCTTGAAGTTCCAGGGACGGACGAACTGTCCTTCCATATTCGATTGATTGAAAAAGCTCATACTCATAATGTCGAGCCACGGCCCATCGGACCGGCCTGCCTTGATTTCCTCGATGATCGTATTCACCTTGAAGTCATACATAGCCTGGTGGTCGTTACGAAGCGCATAGCGGATGTACCGTGCAGGTCCGCCGGGATAATAGCCGGTCCATACTGAAGTTCCCTTGACACCGATGTATACCGGTGACAGCACCACCGCACCGGCGGAATGTTCGCTCGGCACTGTGCCGGCAAAGCCTCGTGTCACATTGATAAGGCCGCTTGCCGGGTCCCATTGTTCGATGCGCATAAACTCGCCGTCAATTTGGATCCATGTGACGTACCGTTTGGTCGCTTCGTTGGCATCGCTTATGTCCCCGGGGATTGTGCTCGCCTTCAGGACAATCCGGTTTTTCCCGACAGGTGCGATTCGAAAGGCTGTTACTTCCGCGTCCAGTGGTCCGGCAAGGTTGGCCGTGTGGTACATGGCTATGGCCTCACGGAGGTTGGCTTCGACGTACTGGGCATCAGGTCCGTTCGTGTAGGTGCTGTTGATGTGAGCCAGCACTTTGAAGCCCGGTCGCTTCTGCTTCAAATAGGTGACTTCATCGGCTGGTAAAGCCCCGTGCGTCGCCTCGAACCACACGGCAATCTTGTCCAGTTCCCCGGGCGTGTAGGAACGCTCAATCGAGACGGCGAACAGCGGATAGTCAGGGGGCCTGGTCGCGTTCTCTGTGTTAATGACACCACTACGAGCCAATCCCAGTGTGAGGGTTATGACAATCAAATGTCGGATCATGATCGACCTCCAAGTCTCAGGACCAGTTTTTCCTGAAAAGCAAATTCAGATTGAAATTCTGTCTTCAATACTCACAGAAGGGCCGGCCTTGTGGCTTCCGGCTCCGGCTCACCGCCGACTTAGACCTTCGGGTCATCTAGTTCTTGACAGTGTAATGCGATGTTGACTCATAGGCTTTGACGTCCGCAGGAATATCCTTTTCCACGCCGGTCGGATTCGACGGATCGACATCGATGGGCGGCCAAAGTGCCTCTCCTTTCTTTTGTGCTTTGATCAGGCTGCGATCATTGCATATCCAGCCGATCTCGTTCGAGTTGAGATCGAGCCACAGGGTGAGCCGCCGCAGTTCGTCATCGGAGAGTTTCACGTCTTTGTGCTGCGGGCCGGTGGTCAGTGCCTTCATGATGCCCGATGCATGCGCGCCAAATCGCCCCGGCGTCGTCCGCGAGCCGCCTACCCCCAACGTCACCAGTGCAGGTCTTTCCCCCGGGTAACTGAACGCCCGGTCATTCCTGGCCAACGAAGCATAGCTCATGTCGGGCGCCTCCGGGTGCTTCATGTGACACGGCACGCATTTCTTGTCAAACACGGGAGTTTTGACCAGTTGAATATAGTTGAAAGGTATGGCGCCGCTTGGGACTTCCGGGACGAGCTTCGATGGCGGCCGTCTCAATGCAATGGGCCGTGAAGATGTCTGAGGAATTCCTTTCCACTTATCTTCGTGACAACCGAAGCAGGACAAATGCTCGCCGGGGTGGACATAAGTGGCTGACCTCATGGAGTGGACGGCCATACCCTTCTCGTCAAGGAGTTGGAAATAGATTGCCTTGCCGACTGGTGCTTCACAATAGACACTGCCGTCCTCTTCCACCGGCACGACACCGAGTGGTATGCGGCCAATCGAATCAGTGGCAAATGATATCTGGGAGACTGATTTCTTGCTGAACCAGTTGTCGAGCATCTGGGGTATGACCTGGACAATACGCATCCACTTCACCTTGATACCCTCGGGCAGCTTGCCCGCTTCGTCCGCGACATACACATTCATCACGCTGATAACCGCCCGACGATGCTCGGGCGAAGCTTCGCGTTTGCCCTGCCAGGTCATTACAGGCAGTGCGGGCGGTGTCCGGCGAGGCCTTAATGGAAATGGATCCCGCACGCGGTACGCTCCATGACCCGGATCATAGATTACGTCCCGATTGCCGAACCGGTCCAGAAGATAGAGTCCGAAATTATAATTACAGAGGAAGAAATCCTCACTGAGAGGCCAGGCCGTGCCATAGGTGAAAGTGGCGTCTTGTTCGACTTCGGGGAAGAAGTACTCAGGAGTAATCCGCTTCAGCTGGGCCATCTTGCCATCATCAGGAATGCGCGGATCAAGCAGTACCAGACTTCCAGAAAAGCCCTTATGGTGTCCTACTGCAGTGGCCGTATATTTTGGTGAACCGGGGATTGGGCGGAAGGCCTGTTCTGCATCGGGCCGCAAATTTCGCCCATAAATAAGTGCATCTTTGCCGTATTCCTCGGGCTGGACGCCCTGGGGCATGGATGACAATGGCAAGGGGTAGTTGCCATGGAAGTTCCTTGGATCCCGCCCATCCGGAAAACACTCCCAGTAGTGATGGGCTATACCCCAGTGTCGATCAATGTAATCCCACCGCGTATAGACTATCTTTCCAGAGTGACTGACAGTGGGCGCCCATTCATTGGTTTCGTGAAAGCTCAGGCAGATGATATCCGAGCCATCCGGCTCCATGGAGTGCAGTGTGTAGGTCAGGGACTGTGGGGTGAGCACGCATCGGCCTATGCCGCCGCGCCGTGTCGAGGTGAAGACGATTCTCCCCGACGGAAGCTGGTGCGGATCAAAATCGTCATCCGGCCCATCTGTCAGTTGGGTAAGCTCTTGAGTGACCAGGTTGAATCTGAAGACATGCCAGACTTCCGCGCTGGTGGTCGCAGCGAACAAAAGTTCTGTGCCATTGTAATTCAACTCCAGGCCGGAGAATTTTCCTGTAAGTTCCTTGCCTTTCCAGGGCCCGGAAGCCACCCTGACACCCGCCAGCGTCTTCACGCATGCAGCCTCGGATTTGAAGTCACGGATGATTACGGGTCCGCCTCCTTTGCTGTGCCCGTCACACACGGCCCGCGCCTGCTCCATCATGCGACGGTCGCCCGGTTGTTCGAGCATGCAGATGATGTTGTCGAAGTTGAGAAGGGGATTCGCAAAGGCGATACCGCGCCGCAACGCGCATGCTCGGATGAAGAGTGTCTTGCGGGCATCGGGTTGCGAGGTTGATTGTGCCGCGGCCGATAGTCTGTTCAGTTGCGTCTCAAATTCGCCCAGCACGGTCGAAGAGAGCATCTCATGGCGTTTGAAGTACCGAACGAGTGCAGCCGTTCTCCTCAGGACAACATCAAGGGGATCCGTATCTGATGGCAGGACCAGCGCCTGTTCGTCCAACGCTTCGGTCTTGAGACGATCCCGCCACTCCTTTATTGTTGTTATCTTGTATACAGCCCAATCTTTTTGGGATATTTCTGTATTCATTTTTTTCAGTCGTTTGATATGACCAAGCAGTTCCCCATGCTCTGCGTTCCAAGTCTGATCCACAGGCATCTCTGCTATTGCCGGCACAGGCGAAACAAGAATCGTCAGCGCTGCCGCGGCATAGACTGCCACACGCGCAAGGCTCAGAAGACTGTGAACTACGGGACACATCATGGTTTTTTTCATTCATTTAATCCTACTTCTTCGATTCTGGTTTCTGAGTCATCGCTCAGCATTCATTTTGCTCGCCAATGGCACAGCCACACATAGGAGGCGAGGGCCGCCAACGTTCCGGCCAACGCAGCCGGCTTCAGAAATGTTCTTGATTACACACATCTACTATGAGAATAGCTGATTTTGCTTTTCAAAACAACGCTATTTTGCGCAAAACATTAACCATTTTACGCCCCCAGGAAAAAGGCTGGCAGAGCCGGTGGTCGATGATTTAGCGAGTGATGTCGCGGGCAACTTTACAGCTTACCAGTCGATTAACGGCTCATCCTAAGAGATGGTAGAGAGTTCTGAACCTCAGAACGTACCTACGAAACGATCTCCAATAAATAAGGGAAATATACCCAAACGGAGAAATCATCTCTTACGATCAAGGTAACTTCTGACGCAAAGGGATCATCCTCCTTGACGTTTTGAGAGCGATTACGAAACAGAGATGTATTCTCTGCTGCTTGGTGTAGGTTTGCGCCTTTTATCCAGAGGGGCGATCCTCACTCGTCCAAAGCTTTTGACTCATAATGGCGTCTCTTCGTCGCTTCCTGGATTCGGCATCAACGGAGATCGATTTCGCAAGAGACTGCGCGAAAAGCCAGTCGTGAAGCTCTTCGGTCCCGTATGCCGCGTCCCAGCAGTTGTGCGGTGCATCCGGGACTTCGGTGTATTTCGCATTCGCGCCGATGGCTTTGAGCGCCTTGAACATCAGTTGTGAATTAGCCACCGGATTCTTCTGATCCTTCGCGCCGTGCCATAACCAGAGCGGCAGGTCGCGGACGAGTCCGGCGCGTTTCTTGAGGTCGGCTTTCTCCGGCTTAATCGATTGGCGAGCACATAACGGAATCGCCGCGGCGAAACGTCCCGGGTGCGAGAGGATCGCGATCCAGGTTCCTTTACCACCCCCGGAGAGTCCCGTGATGTACTCGCGCCGCTTGTCAATGTTGAACTCGGCTTCGAGGGCGTCAAGCGTTTCGATCGCGTTGAGCAGTGTTCGCGAAGGGCCGCCCTCGAACACGCTGCCCCAGTTCTCATCTTTCGGCGAGGTCGGGACCAGCACAAAGCACGGGTGTTTCGCCTGGCGTTCTTCGGCTGCGCAGAACTTTGCTCCGGTTAGCGTTGCCGGGTTCCATGTTGACTTTCCGCGCTGCAGGCCACCGTGCAGGAACATCACAATCGGATAAGAACGCGACGAATCATAATCCTTTGGGACAAAAAGCCGATAATGCAGTGTGCCGCCGGTCGAGCCGGTTAAGGTCCGGTTCTCGAAGTCCCGAATCGTCACTCCGTAGGACGCGCCGCAGATTCCTGCGATCAATACCAGGCAAGTCAAATAGTGTTTGGCGATTGATATTTGTTTCATACTCTTACCTCTTTGCGTAAATGCGTCTATACTTGTTGAAAAATCCGAACACTTTCTCCTGGCTGGGCTAACAGGTTCACGACAGAAGAACAAAAGTGCGAAAGATTCCTACGAATGCTTCAGCCGGGATTCAAATATACACTTCACCGAAAACACTCCTGCAAGCTTGAAGCCTGATAATATCAAAATCTTATTGAGATTGCAACAATTTTTGGTAGCTTCAGTACACCATAGAAGTCGATTTAAAGCGCGATCTTAATAAATATCGCTACGAATACCCATCGAGGGCAGATCGTCGATTCTGCAGACACAAAGTAGCGCTGAGAGGGGGCTTCGTAAGATTCTGTGGGCTGGTATAAGCGATAGTAGGAACTTGAAGGCAAATGATAAAGCCCCTGTTTTATAGGAGACAAGAGCATAGTAAGAGCAGGGGCATGAAATTTCCGCTTTTGTTTGAACGATAAAATGCCCGTTATCTACAGTCTGGAGCAAGAACCTTGCCATGCTTGACAACATCACAATCTGTGGTATAGTGGTTGGGAGTTGTTAAGCAGTTTGGCTCGATGGAATTCGTAGCCTTATAGATTCTTTTTTTTCTAATCTTTTTTTCGTAAGGAGAGCATGTTATGGCGAACAATAAAGTACCTGTTAAACCGATGACCAAAAGTGAGATCGTATCGGGAATCGCCGATGCGACAGGATTGACAAGGAAAGATGTTAACTCTGTGTTTGAAGCAATGGCTGCTCAGATTAAGAAGAGCCTCGGTCGAAGCGGCTCAGGTGCATACACCGTGCCCGGTTTGATGAAGTTGATCGTACAGCGAAAGCCTGCAACCGAGGCTCGTAAGGGTATCAACCCCTTCACTGGCGAAGAAACTGTTTTCAAGGCCAAGCCAGCACGTAATGTAGTGAAGATTCGGCCGCTTAAGAATCTGAAAGATATGGTCTGACCTTTGGAAGAATAGAGATATATTAGAAAGGCCCACGTTATATCATCACTGCGTGGGCCTTTCACTCCGACTGCTCTTGGTTAGTCGCTCAAAACGGGCCTGGGTCTCTCTCTTGCCCATTTGGTGAATCGAGCCGGGCCTTACAACATCACAATCTGGGGTAGAGTGGTGGTGAGTTTCGATAGGGTGTTTGCCTGTCGGCTGTTAAATCTGGTATGCATGAAATCCGGGTTGAGATAACAGGAGAAGAAACCATGAGAAGAGTAATCGGGCCTATTTATGTTGTCGAGCAGTTCGAGTGAGGAATCGTTGAGTTCTTAGGAAAGTACAAACTCTTTGTTGAACCTCTTCTAAAGATCCAGATTCCTTTCGTCGAGTTAATGCGCGTGTGCGAGGACAAAGGGGAATCTTTTTGTGCAGATCAAGGATGTATCCCAAGACCTTCGTGTTAGACCAACTGAAAATTGTATGGCCCACCCTAAAACAGCGTGTTAAGCGTTCTACAATGGCCGCACTTAAGCCGAAGGGTATCCAGAGGTATGGTCAAGACAAGTTTTCTGATCCTTTGAGCGCAAAGCCAATTTTCAAAAGTCCTTAAATGTCCTCATCCACTCGGGCCAGTCGGACGGTTGAACGTTACCGGCTTTGGTCCAGGCGTTTGTCATATTGAATCCGCGATACCAGTTGAGCATCCACATTTCTTTGAGCCCGACCTTTCTGACAGACCAATCCATAAAAAGGTCGTTTACATATCCATTGTGACGGTTTACGCAAGCCCGCTTCATTTCACCTCCACCTCCGGTTTTTACTACATCACCCGGGTAGTCAGGAGGACGATCTGTATCAAGAGGATATACATCGTACCATATGCAGTCGAATAACAAGGGAATCTCGGAGGCTCCTTTTACATTGATGGTTCGCCAACAATGTTCCGATCTGGATGCGCCCTTTGGTGCGTTGTACGCCAACTCATTCATGCCAAAACTGCCGTAGTCGCCTTCCTCCTTCGGCCCGGACCACCCTGGATCGTCAGATGCCAATCCTGTTCCAAAGACTCCCCATGCCGCGAACGTGCCTCGAGCCCCTTTCGTTGTCGGCTTTGTAGCCGTTGGACAGAGACGGATCTTGGCTTGCTTATAGTAAGGCCGCAAGGCACCCACCCATGTGCCGTTAATCCCGCCACTATACCCATCCATTAATAACCCGTCATTGTCATCGGTGTACATGGCGAATACAAGGGCCCATTCATGCAGATTGGCCTTGCACGCCGCCGCCTCGGCTTGCTTCTTGACGCGCTGCAACGCCGGCATCAATATCGCCAGCAATAACGCGATAATGGCAATCACCACTAAAAGTTCTATTAAAGTAAAACCTTCTTGCTTGCGCATGACCTTTTGCCCTTCTTTTTCAAAGAGATACAATGAGTTTTGCTGGTATGCTTGTCTGCCATAATTATAACGCAAACGGCCGTGGCAATGCAAGCAAAACAAAAATACCACACAATAAGCTTGTGAATAGGTATTGGTCACATATATGCCTTCGGTCAGATCGGCGATTCTACGGCCACAAAACACCTCTGAGGGCTACTCTGTGAGATTCTGTCTACTGATAGAGTCCATTCAATCCATTCTGCATTTCCTCAAAGCTGATGTCGGCGTACATATTGGCCGTTGTCGACGGGGATGCGTGGCCAAGTTGCTTTTGGACTTGCCTCAAGTTCCCGGTCTTCTTTAGCAGGTGTACGGCTAATGGCATACAATTCCGGCCAAAGAAGACAGAGAAATCCTTACATTACATAACTAAATGAAACATGGCGTTTGACACGTATATCAAACGCCCTGATAAGCTTAAGTTGATAGTGATCTCAGTCAATCGATCAGCGACCAAACTTCAGTCAGTGAATTATCCTTCAGCCAGTTTTCCTGGAGCAATGCCAAATCAACATCATCGACCTTGCAATCTCCATTTAGATCCCCTACCAGTGGTTCATAGCCCGCCAGTGACTTGGCTGCTTCACAACTGTCTTCATACACGTTAATCGTGACAGTGTCCGAGCTGGTGTATTCACCGTCAAAGGCCTCTATCTGCAAGACATATTCTCCTACTGCTGAGAGGGTAATACTCGTATCCTCGGCAGTTGCTGTTTCTATAACTGCGGTTCCGACATTGGGTTCACTAACTACCGTCCACTGCACGGTATAAGCGTCGTCGGTGACGGTCGCGTCCAGATTCCCCGTCCTGGGACCCTCTTGCAGCCACGTCACTATATCGGCGCCGGCGTCCACTTGGGGAGGCAGATTATCTGTATAAAAACTGAAGATAGGACCAAGTACCGGAGCGGCAGCGCTGTCAATATAAGTATCGACGGCCCAGTAGTACTGCGTCTTTGGTTGAGTTTGAACGACAACTGAAGTCACGTTCTGCTTGCTCACAATCTGGATGGCTGCCGGGTCGGTAAACTCTTCCAGCAGTTTTAAGTTGTCGGTGAAGTATACGTCAACCGGCACCGGCTGACCAGGCACACACGGATCAGGTAAAGTCCAGCTCAGCACCACCTCGCCGGGTGCTACGGTACCACCGTTGACCGGATTCGGATTAAGCATGTGGGTAGCCTTCAACGTGGTTTTGCCTTCATTCGTAACGTCATAATCCAACTGCAGCGTGCCATTGCCGTCATAGGCGGTAATCCAGCCGTTGTCAATGTATCCCTGGACGCTCGAGAGCCTATCGCCGTTTATTATCAGCGTACCGGCTCTGACGTCCATCGTGCCGACAGAACCAGCTTGGTTTCTCATCTCAAGGTAGTTGGCGGTAATAACTCCACCATCCAGATTCACGTGACCTGTACCTGTAGGATTAAAGCCAATCCTGAAGTAAGTCCCGACTGTAATAGTACCGCCGGTCATATTGAGGGTGCCCAAACCTTTCAATGCCACGTAGAAGGCACTGCCAACAGTTATGGTGCCACTATTCATATTAAGTGTCCCGTTGCTACCCTCGGGTGCGCCCAATTGAAGCGTGTCAGTTATCGTAAGAGTTCCACCGTCCACTGTCAGGGAACCAAGGGAACCAATGACACTACCATATCCAACTTTTACGCTCTTAGCCACGGCGTTTTCGTCCGTGACAGTCGGGCCGGGAAGCATGCCGATTCTGACATCGTCGACAGAGGTGGGGAGTGTGACGTCCCAGTTTCTTGCCGTGCTCCAGAGGTGGTCGTCAGTGGTATCGTACCAGATCACGTTAGCAGCTTGAACATCACCAACCAGAGACAACACTACAACAAAAGAAGCCAAACAAATCAATTTCTTAACATACATGAAAATTCTCCTTAAAAAATGGTTAACATGAATATGCCTTGGCTACTCACCAAAACAAAACAAGCGACAAAAAATCTTCACCAAACCCAGTGCTTGCACAGAAACGACTTTTCCTTCGGATGTGGCTTTTCCCGGCATTCCTTGCGGAAGCGGTGTTTGAACTGTAAGTTGACATGCAAAGGCTTCCCTTCCAGAGCATCAATCTCACTCCAACTCTGTCCCTAACCTGAAACATCTCAGGTGATTGCCCGGAAATTATGGATATCCTACACACCGGAAAGCCAAAATCCGAAAGACTCACTGGTTCCAACTTACCTATTTGTACTATATTAACTATACCTCCGTCAACGCAAATATTGCGAAATGTGGCAAATTTCCGACAAAACGACGTTGTTCCCGTCATAGTTGGAGGTTGGATGACTACCCCTTGTTTCATAACTTATGCGACCTGTGCTTTCGCGTCAATCGTGTCGTCCTCTGCCAACTCCTTCAGCTTGTCATCCAGCATCCACAACTGCTGATGACCCCTGATCCGCCTGAATCGTTCCTCCATATCCAACAGTGAAGCCGCGACCCACCGAACCACTATCGCATGATCCTGCCATTCGTGACTGTCCCTGATTGTTCTCTACGAGTTGTGTTGTCCTGGAGTTTCTGAATTATCGGCCACATGTCATCGCCCAATATCTGTGTAAAGATTTTTCTGCCGATGCCTCCATTCGAATATGTCAAATGGTCACCGATATCAAAGTGTTCTATTTGAATACGCTCATCGTAAGTAAAATCCAAAAACGGTATATTATTCTCAGAAAAATAAGCTCGAAGGTCCAAAATATATTTCTTTAACTCCCTTGGTTCCTTGTCCGGCTCTGTGTCCCTGCGTCTTTTGAGGCGAACAAAAAAAAGTTTAATATCATTATCCTTAGCCAATTTAATCATATGAGGCAGAAAAGATTGCTCCACCTCATTGGGAAAATTGTAGAAACTGTTATCCTGCAGCGATTCAATTGCGAGCTGACGAACAGTCAACAAGTTCTTATCCATATTCTCGTCTGCGAATACCCGTTCAATAGCCTTGTCGGGAAAGCCCGGCTCTAATTTTATTACTGTGGAAACAAATTTGTCTTTGATGACTGTGTCAAGCCAAACCCTGACCTGGTCTTTTTTCTGAAACAATGGACAATATCGTAAAAGAAGATAAGTAAAAGCATCCATTCTTCCCTGATAGGCCAATCTGTATAGAAGCGGTTCTTCAGTATCAGCCATTTCCTCTATATACTGCTTATACATACCATCGACTCTGAAAGAAGGGTCTGTCAGATAGTGGTCCCGGAAGAATATCCCCACCATTTCAGGCTTGTGTGATGTCCTGAGAACCACGTTTTTCAAAGTGAGATACCACCAGGCCGAGGCAGAGCCATCCAGCATAAGGTTAATTGTCCTTTTTCCGGTAAGTTGTGAGAACTGGTTAGGATCTACACCAGCCCTTAATACAGAGTTACCGACGAAAATTATCTGAGGTTCAGCAAGTTCAATATCTTTTCTGAATTTCTCTTTTTTCGACCCTTGCAATGGTATTGTTTGCCGCTTAACTAATGCTCCTTGTTGACACCAGAAAATAATGTATAACAAAATTATTAAAAACAACACATAAATTATTTGCCGAACAGCAAACATATTATAACCTTAAAACTGGGAGTAAATAAAATCTTGACTGTCACCCGGAGCAAGAACCATAATCATAATTATAGCCAGTCCATAAAACATGGAGTGGACAAATTTCCGATTTGGAATAATTCTGTCGAGAAACATCAAAATAAACAGCGGTAAAGAATAAAAAGCTACTGCTGATAAAACAACTGAACTGACGACAAGTGAATCGCCGGATGTACCGACAGAGAAATTGCTGGAAAAAATCCTTATCAGCCATTCGATGCTTGATGAACGAAAAATAGTCCATCCTATTAGAGTGAAACAAAACATAACCATCCAGGATAGGATGGTTAAGAGTTTACCTTTAGGTGTCCAGCGGCCGGACATTCCAAGCAATCGGTATATGAAAATCAAAGATGCGTAGTAAATACCCCAGACTACAAAATTCCAGGCAGCGCCGTGCCAGAGACCGCTCAATCCGAGGGATATCAGAAGTATCATCGCATATTTCCATTTAGCATTAACACGTGAGCCGCCAAGCGGTATGTACAAATAATCCCGAATCCAGGATGAAAAAGAGATGTGCCATCGTCGCCAGAAATCAGAAGGCGACACCGCCAAATATGGAGAATTGAAATTTTCCATTAAGTTAAATCCCAACAGCTTAGCTGAGCCTCGTGCAATATCTGTATAAGCTGAAAAGTCTGCATATATCTGCAAGGTAAAAGCAAGTGTTCCGGCGGTAAGTAACATAAAAGTTGGATGGTCGAGCATAAATATCTTATCGACATAAACCGAGACATTATCGGCAATGACCAGTTTTTTCAGATAGCCTCTTACAACGAGCGGCCAAGCAGACGAAAACATTTCCCAATCCCATCGGCGGGTTTGCTCTATCTGAGGGAGTAATCGTGACGCACGTTCTATCGGGCCTGACAACAATTGTGGGAAAAAGGATACAAACAAGGCAAAGTCGATAAAGTTTTTTCTCACCGGTATATTACCACGATAAAGCTCAATAACATAAGTTAGTTTTTGAAGGGTATAGAATGATATTCCTACAGGAAGCAAAATGTGAAATGTTGTTGGCTGTACCTTAAAACCGATACTACTTGCCAACGTCAGAATATTATTTGCAAAAAAATTAAAGTACTTGAAAAACCCGAGAATAGCAAGATTACATCCAAGGCTTATTATGAAAAAGATTTTGCGCTTTTCTGCAAAATGACTGATTGCCAGACCGGTAAAATAATCGATTACCGTCGAAAAGAAAATCAGGATACAAAACCAGGGATGAATGTAGCCATAAAACACATAGCTGCCTATCAATAATAGCAGATTTTGCAGGCATTTAATTCGCAGAATCCAATAAACCACAAATACAGCAGCTAAAAAAATAAGATAATCGAAACTCGTAAATACCACAAACTACCTTTCCAGAATTTGTCTATCTGCCGTTTTTCCAGAAATCAAACCAAAATATTAATTATATTATATCTTGTCATTTAAAACAAAACTTTGAGTGTGTTTCCATAGCTGTTCAGACAAATTATGCAAAAGTAAGAGCAGAATTTTGTATAATAAATCAACATTTTTATATGACGTACTAAACGATCCTCCTGCAAGTAGTAGCATCTGCGATAGAATGATATTTGATTTGATCTAAAACATCTCTGGAATTAATTAGGGGGCGCACCCAATCCTGTTCGGCACAAGGATTGCAGTGTGATTTATAGGGGGAAAATTACCTAAAACTTTTTTCATATTACCTATTTCAAACTTGCGCGCTGTTTACACTCCTGCTTAAATGCCTTTCATGAGCAAAAGAAGGCATAAAATAAAAGAAAGCGAACTCCAGGGCTTCAAATATTTCAAAGCTATTTCAGGGTTTCTGGAGAGCTTACACAAAGCCGGCTGTCAACACGACCGGGCTGGCAAACGCAAGCTGCACATGGATCAATACATGTCCCTGTTGCTTCTGTACATGTTCAATCCGATCTGCACATCCCTTCGGGCCGTTCAGCAGGCCAGCGAACACATCCCTTCATATGGCCAAAGTGACCAGGCCTTGGAGAAATATTGTAAACCATGTAAGCCAGTCAGTCGGTTAGCAAATCCCGGGCCGAACAGGATTGGGACAGTCCATATCTGGTACACTACATATGAGCGACATTGGAAAAGGGCCGTTCATTGACCTATTGGTATAGCACGAATTACCGCACCACTGGGGTCGTTTGATTCGATACTGCGCCGGCGTTCCGCCGCAAGTCGATAGTGTGTACCTGGCCCTTCCAGCGGACCGTGAGCACGCCATCCTTCAGCTCCGAGAAGCTGCTGACGTGCACGCTCGGCTCGACCCGGATGCCATCTACACGCTTGTCGAGGACCGCATGCCGGATGAGGTCATTCCGCAAAGAAATTTCCCGGTCGCCGCTCCGGTAACGTACATCCCAGATGCCTTCCTGGTAGCTTTGCGAAATCAAAGTGGATGTCTGGATGTGCCGCCGGAACTCGGCCAGCGTGGTGTAATCCTTCCGTGTACCCATTTCCACGACAAACCCGGCGCGAATATTCTTTTCTAATAGTCGTTTCCTGGAACCGCTGTAGAGGATGCAAGACATCGCGCCAACCTGGAATGTCCGAAGTCTCTCGTCGCGATTGCCCTTGGGCTCCAATTGATAGCGCCCATCCAGCCGGTAGTGATAGGTGGGCCTATACCCGGCAAACCCTTCGCCGGTCTCGATGAATCGAAGACTGGCGTAGACGTCTCCTTCTTCGAGGTACAAGGTGTCGCCGGCCGAAAGGGGATGCAGGCCGGGCTCCGAATCGGCCGGCCGGTCGTTCACCAGGATCCGGTCGACATTGGCAGGCAGGAGGAGCAAAGGAGCCACGATATTTACGCCCTTAGATTTCGGTGGCAATTCCATGGAGTAGAGGATCATGGCGCGATTGCGATCCTGAACAGTGGCGCTATGCGTGGGTATGTGCCTGTTATTACCCAAAAAGTTCAAGAACTCCTCCTTGGCATCCAAGGGCAGCCGCGTATTGATCTGTGAGGAAATGCTCGTCAGGTCTTTGTGGCTGGCGATGTCGGCGACCAGCATACGGTCTTGCGAGGCATAGTGAGCACCGCCCGTTCCCAGGGCGTACGCCGGCTCGATGTAGGTGTACCGGTCTTTGCCATATTGATGCCCGAATTCCCCATGGGCCGTCTTCTGAAAGCCATTGCCTTCGAACCCCCGGCGGAAGTTGTCCGGTTCCGGAGCTATCCACAGGCCGCGGTAGATGGTCGGCTGCTTCTCACGGGCAATCTGGGCGATGTAGGACGGCGGTTCGTAATCGAATGACCTGATCCAGCCGGATTCCCCGCCATGCGACTGCCAGAACCGGCCGGGCGAGTGTTTTTTCTCTCCGAGCACAAGCCGCGCAGGATCGTCCTGGGCGGCAAAGAACGGGCGGACCAGCGCAACGCCACCGCCTAGCCCGCCTACGTAATTGTAGGTGCGCGCGTTGGCTCCGGTGAGCCAGCCGGATGAGGGCCAGTAATGAATCGCTGTATCGAGCCAGAGGAACTCGGCGAACGCCGCGGCGCGGCGGCGCACCTGACGATCCGTGGATGCCGTCGCGAGGCAGCTCAGGCAGTGCAAGTCGATTTTGCTGTAGTTGGTGGCATTGAATTCCGTGAAGCCATTGTGCAGCGTGTAATCGCAAAACTCGTGAAACGCTTCATAGGCCCTTTCTTGCGAGGCCTGGTCGCCGATGATTTCGCTGCCCAGAACGAACGCTTCAAGGTACATCAACGCGAAGTTGGTGTGGCCCATGTTGAAGTTGGTCCGCCGCGCCGGATAGTAGGTGCGCTCGATGGCCCGGACGCGATTGACGATATCCCATCGCGCTCTCTCCCGAAGTGGAGTAGGCAGTTGGGCCGAATGCAGGCGATAGAACGTTACCGCAGCCGAGTGGGTGAACTTGTCCTCCGGATCAATCGATTCTTCCTGGCCCCTGGGCAGGACGGCGTCCAGCATCCGATTCGCTTCGGCGATGCTTTCCGAGTCCGCCACGCCGTACAGAGACAGCACGCGCCAAAAGGTCGTGCGATTCAAACCGTTGCCGGCCGGGGCAAGAGATTCCTCGCGCACGCTGCTGAGCGTGATGCCCTGCGGTAGCACTAGCGTTCCGCCGCCGATCCACGTCATCCCACCATTGTGAGAAATGTCTAAAATCGGGGCCGAGTTGGTTGAAGCCGCTGCACCGTTGGCAGGCACGCGAAGCTGCTGCAGATTTGCGCCGATCACTGCCGTCCCGCCGGCATTGGTCGTCAATGTCACGCGCGGGGTGAACTTGGCGGTATAGGCCGGATCGTAGACGAGGCTGAAGAGCTGGGTGGAGCTGCGCGGCAGGTCACTGCGGAAGTGCACCGTGGCGCTGGTCAGGAACACCACTCCAAAAGCCGCTGCGATCCAAGCCTTCATCATTGTCGAGCCTTTCTGTGAAGATTAATCGTAACCGTTCACGGGTATTTTTATAGTATTGGACAACGCACCCAATATCCGCCGTAAGGAAATACTCCAGCGAAAAAAACATCTTAAATGCTCAACTCAATTTATGACACATTCAAGGTCGTAATACAAGTTGAAAATCGGCATGGTTGAATCCTGAGTAACAGTTGGGGTGTACTGATCTAATGGAGATTGAGGATTCCTCCCGATCAAGAGAGTAGATAACAGGCTGGAACTCTCAGATTGGAAAGGAATCCTTATGGTCAAGCAGAATATCGACACATCGGACTCAATCTCTGCATCTTTTGCTCCCCATCCCTGCTCGGCGGCTCAGATGGACTGCTCTCAACGAAGGAACCTGTCGGTTCAGGCCATACGAGGAACCGAGCCAGTCACACATCTGGCCCAACAACACCAGGTCAGCCGCAAATTCATCTACCAACAACTGGTCCAAGCCACCGCGGCCATCGACCCTGCGTTCGAGCCTGCCGAACCGAAGGACCAGAAGGTCCTGTTCTACCTGCTCATTACCAAGGCCTGGATTCACCGGTTTGTTCTGTCTTTGATCTTGATCTGTCACAGCTCCTTTCGCGGCGTACTCGATATTCTGGATGCCATGTTAGATTAGCACGACATGAGCCTGGGAACCGTTCACAATATCGTCCAACAAGCCGTGGTATCCGCTCGGAGGGTCAATGACAGCCATTACCTATCCGGTATTCGTATCGGGGACCATTATGAGATATACCAAGCGAACAGACCGGTTCTGGTCGGCATGGATCACCGGTCCACATAGAGAACCTCAATAGCCGCCTGCGGAATTACTTCTTCCTGCGGCGGCACATCGGCAATGACTATCTGGATATGCTGCGTTTCTTCTTCAACCACCACCGATATGCACGCATTAATCGACCGGAGCGAGTCGGCAAAAATCCAGCCGAATTGCTTATTGGCAACTCTCACGGACATTGGCTGGAACTTCTCGGTTTCGTGAGATTCCGAAGAAATTGATCGGCCGCCCCTCAACGCTGCCCACCGCCAAACGAAATCCCCATGACGATGTGGGAGACATGACTCCCCGTCCACTGTTGCCCAAAATTAAGCGTTTTTGAACAAGGCCGGAATTTCAATAGGATAGATCAGATATCATGACGGTCCCATTGGCCCTTGACAACCACACGCTGCTCCAATATATCGATTCACCTGCTGAGTCTACTTGCCGCCCATACACATCACGCGTCCTTCCTGAAGTGAAATGAAAAGCTGCCCGTTCGCCACGGCCATGCCGTCCCAGACCGGTGGCGCATCGAGCTTACACTCCGCCACCTTCTCGCCGGTCGAGGCGGAAGCCACCCACAAAATGCCACCCATCCGGCCTTCGTAGGCCTTGGCCAGATCGTCGGCCGGGAACGCCACCGGCGTGCCTGCGACGAACACGGTGTCGCCCGCCATGACCAGGGCCTTGCCGGCCAGCGGGATGGGGCTGGCCCAGCGCTGCTCGGCGACGCTTCGGACAGCCAATTTTGCGAGAGTCCTCTTGCCAACCCGCTTCTGGGTGACGGTCTCGTTCGCCTGCGAATACACACCCGCGAACAGCGTGTAGCCGTTCGTCCGCGGATCGAACGGATTGATCCTGCCCGGCGTGTAGCCGCGGACCTCGTAGAACTGCTTGCCGTCCATCACCAGGATGTCACCGTAAACAGCCTGTTTGCCGGCGGGGATATCGTAGCGGATTGTTGTATCGATGGTCCAGAAGGTCCGGTGATGGGGGATGGTCTCCAGGAACCCCGGCGACGGAATCAGGTGCGGCGGGCGGGGGTCTTCCGGAGCAAGGGGCGTCAGGTCCGTCTTGAATGCCTGCTGTCTGAGATACAAAAGTTCCCCGTCCGTCAGGAAGATGTCACCCTTGAAGCCGTCTATCCCGGTGCCCGAGGAAAACTGGCTGGTGATGATCGGGTACCCGTCCGCGTCGTACGGCCCGTACATGCGGCGCTGGTGGACGATGCGGCCCGTCTGCGGGTCCAGGCCGTACAGGAAAATGCCGCCGTCGAGGAACGAGTTCCGGCCGGCCGCAAAGTACGCGACGTCGTCCTTGACGAGGATGCTGCCGCAGACCGGCCATGCCGATTCAACCTGCTCATAGGCGCAGATGGCGCGGTCGGGCAGGCCGCGGAAGCGCCACGCCAGAACGCCGTCCGACGCCCGCAGGGCATACACCCACCCGTCCCGGGAGCCAAAGAGGAGCAGCCCTTCGTGCCAGGTCGGCGGCGAGTCGACACGAGCGCCCGTGGTGAAGCGCCAGAGGAACCGCCCGTTGGCGGCGTCGAGGGCGCAGACGGCGTGGGCGTCGACGTCGGCCACGAAGACCTTGCCAGCCGCTATGATGGGTGCGCTGGCACGCGTCGTAACCTTGGCCTCCCAGCACGGCTTAAGGTCGGCCGGGACCGGGGACTTGGTGACACCCGACCGGCCCGCGTTGTGGCGATAGGTGGGCCAGTCGGCGTCATTTCGGATCTCAGTTTTCTGATTTCGGATTTGGTCGAACGCAGGGCCCTTCTCCAGGCACGGCGCCTCGTGGACATCGGGCACTTGGCCGGACGACTCCAAACCCGGCTCCGGCGAGAGGGCATTCATGGCGTTGAGCATGACCCAGTTGCAGCACGAGCACGCGGGCGGGCCCAGGTACAGCAGTCCGTTGCAGGGCAAATAGCCGATACCACATGTGCTGCGGCCCCAGGGGTTCGGGAACTCGCCGGGCGTCTCCAGCCCCAGGAAGTCGCTTCCGCCTGTTTTGGTATTGATATAGTAGCGCTCGGTGATACGATTGCGGTAGCATCGGTCATGCCCCATGGGGCCGAGCATCTTCTGGCTAAGCTTTTTTACAATCTTGCCGGTGTGCGGATCGTGGCCGTTGAAGTAGTCGGACCACACGAGTCCGGCCGCTACGAACACGTCGGGCGGCTTGTGGTGGTTAAGGGCAGCCTTGTCCTTCCACATCGCGGCGCCGTCCTTGAGCGCGAAGGCCCGGATGCTTTCCGAATCAGCCATGTAGGCCGCATCTTCCGAGAGGACCAGCGAGGCGGTGACGCCGCCCAGACCGATTGGGTCTTTCAGGACTATCGGGGCCGGAACTCGCCACACCTGTCGACCGGACGCCCGGTCAAGGCACACCAGCTCCTTTGCGGTCGCGTAGACAACGTGCTGTCCCCTCACGGCCAACGTGGCACCATGGTAGCCCGCAGTGTCACCCCCCGACTTCCGCCAGAGTGTCCGTCCCGACTCGGCCTCAATAGCTGCAATCGTACTCTTTGGATCATCCAGGACGGGTATCCTGGGGCCATAAGCCTCTATGGGAAACTGGCTTGTGCTCAGAGAGCTGCCGCCGGCCAAGCCGATGGTGTCGGTGGGGTCGCCGATGACCGCGTATAGCACGCCGCGGTCGTACAGGAATTCGGTGGTCCGCTCGGTACCGTCGTATGTCTTGATCACCTTGCCGGTCGCCGCCTCGAGCGCCGTCACCGGGGCATAGAAGCCCGGCGTGCAGTAGATCGTGTCACCGATTGCCGCCAGCCGCCGCTGCAACTGGACGGGAGTCAGTTTGGTACGGATATTCACCGGGTGCCAGTCGGGAAACGGCCTCTGCCAGAGCACGATGCCGTTGAAGGCGTCGCGCGCCACCAGCGCGAACCTGCCCGGCAGGGCCGGGTGCTCGGAGCTGGCCTGGTCCTCAACCGTAAACAGCCGGCCTTTCGACGACACCAGGCTGCTGATGGACGGCATGGACATATGCGAGCGCATCCATTGTGGCTCGGCGATCCACTGGTACCGCCGCGGCGGGCCTACCAAGCGGTCGTGCGCCACGGCGTTGTTGTCGGCGTCGTGGAAATGCTGCTGCCACTCGTCGATCTCCTTTGGCCAGGGCTTGACCGTCTTGGCCCACTGGCCGTCTTGCTTGACATAAGCGACGCCGAGTGGCGCAAGCACGCGCATGATTTCGTCCATCGGGATTTCGCCAGGACTCTCCGACACCAGCAAAGTCACAAGGTTGTCCACGTACGGCAAATGGTTGCTCGTCGACCGGCTCACCGATACCGAGCCGTACAACCCCAGCGACTGGATGTGCTTCCGCGCCGTCTCGACGTTCTTCACGTCCGGATCCAGGCCTTGGACCGTGTAGTTGTCGCCGGCCAGCAGGGCCGCTGTAAGTTTTCCATCGCCGCACCCAAGGTGGACGACAAGGCCACCCTTGATCCCGGTAGCGGCTAAGATCTGGCTCGCTGATTGCCGTTCAGAATCAGGGATAGCAGCGGTGACGGCTGCCGGCGCAAGTGCAATAAAGAGAAGTTGGATGATCTTGTGTGTGTTCATGTCGCGATACTCCTAATAAACTTACATTTTCTATTTGACTTCAAATACGGTGCTCCCGCACACGTCGACATCTCATATTATGGCAATACGAAGTTTAATTTCAACCCTTAAGCAGACCGGTCCTACGCAAAAATTGGAATTAAGGCAAAAACGTTTGAGTCGCGAGTTTTTGAAATGGAATATAGTTCATTGAAGACTGAATATTGACAGTTTCAGGAAGAGTGATTCCCGGCAAAGTCAGAGCTTTGACAAACATGTCGCAATCGGCGCAGACCTTATCTTCCTTGCTTTGCAATCAGCTCAAAATTCTGTTTCAGATTTTCAGCCTAAGCAACCCGGCTATAGACGTGATGCAGTCCACCAGGAATTGGCTTGCTTACAATCTTACAATTGGCCTGAACAGGGCGATGGACGGGTGAGTCTTTCTCAAGCGACATATGCGTTCTTCTGACGTTGTAATAATCATTGATGTATCTGTCCAGCACGCTATGCAAATGCTTTTTGTTGAAAATGATCATATGATCCAGACACTCTCGGCGTAGTGTTCCGATTACTCTTTCACAAATTGGATTTGTCTAAGCGGTCAAATGCACCTTATGGTGCTGATTCGCAGAGAACTTTTACGGTTATTCACCCTTTTCACCCACTGTATGGCCAAAAGTTTTCCCTGGTAACATTTAGGCAGAACTGGGCTGTAGATAAAGTCTACTATCACGATGATCAGGGACAGCTTAAATCGCTCCCTTCGAGCTATACGGACATTTTGCCCGCAGATCCTTTTATAGTGTTCTCCGCCAAAAGATCCATATTTCATCCTCAGCATATGTTGGCTTTATTGCGCATCATGGAATCGTTGCAGCAAAGCGGGGAGGAGCAAAATGACTGAATATATGCATGCAACCTTTAAAGTGGATTATGCCGAAAGTGTTAGCTTTATTACGCCTCCATCGTGTTTGACGTTTCCAAGCCAATTAACCCTGTATTCGTGTAAATGTGGCATTATTGCTTGTTTTTGGGCAAACAGAACACTTGACAACTCTTGCATAATAGGCATAATAGCATTAACTATAGTATTGATGGCTATTACAGGAGATTATTATGCAAGATTACAAGGAAGTAAAAGTTGGCATATTGGAGCAAAATGGCACGCTAAATCGCCATGCCAAGCAGGTAACAGACGAGTTTTTTCTGTCAAAAGAGTTCTTCGACCCTTGGGACATAGTCATGGTTCGATACGAGATGCTACGTCGTGTAAGGGTGGATGGTTGGACAGTAGAACGGGCAACGAAAACCTTTGGTTTTTCACGGGTCACATTTTATCAGCTTCAGGCGGCATTCGAACAAGGCGGACTACCTGCCCTGATGCCCAGACAACGAGGCCCCCAAGTTGCGCACAAACTCACCGACCAGATTATGGACTTCGTAATATCGGTCAAAGCATCCGACAAACGGGTCAAATCTACCAAGCTGTCCCGGCTAATTCAAGAAAAGTTTGGCTTTTCAGTACATCCCCGCAGTATAGAACGAGCTATAGCCCGTCGATTAAAAAAAGGGCTCTAAAAATACGGCATGACTATTGCGGCCAATCAGGTAAATTGCTCGGTCGTTATGAAGCAATGCGTCGTCAGGCAATATCAGGCTACGGTACTAACTGGGGATTTAGTTTATGTATTTACAAGGGACTTGCAGCCTGGATAGATGTGTGGATTTCAGAGACTGAACATATCTGCTCTATGCCACCAAGCAACATTTCTGAATCAAAGCAGCCATTGCCAAATATTGGTCAGCAGTTTGCGATGCTTATAACCAATGTTCTTATTGATGCAGGCAAGGGGGTGTTGCTATGAACAGTTATCAAGATAATCAAAAAGTTACGGCAAATCATTTGAAGCGCAACGCATATCTTTACATCCGCCAATCTACACTGCGACAAGTCTTCGAGAATACAGAGAGTACCAAACGCCAATACGCACTTAGCCAAAGAGCTATAGCTTTAGGTTGGAAAGCAGAGAATATAATAGTTATCGATAGCGACCTCGGTCAATCAGCTGCATCAGCGGCAGACAGAGAAGGTTTTCAAAGATTGGTTGCTGAGGTAGGTATGGGTAATGCTGGTATTGTTTTGGGGTTGGAGGTTTCCAGGCTTGCACGTAATTCTATGGATTGGCATCGTTTACTTGAAATATGCGCCTTAAGTGAGACGTTGATTCTTGACGAGGATGGTTTGTATGACCCAGGCCATTTCAATGACAGATTGTTGCTTGGGTTAAAGGGGACAATGAGCGAAGCAGAACTGCATGTTCTAAAAGCCAGGCTGCAAGGTGGACTTCGCAATAAAGCTTCCAGAGGAGAACTTAAAATACCCCTTCCGGTTGGTTTATATTATGACCCACAGGATAAAGTTATACTCGACCCCGACAAACAGGTGCAAAATGCCTTATGTGTATTTTTCAGTACCTATAAACAGAAAGGCACTGCTTGCGCTGTTGTGAAATATTTTCGCCAGCAAGGATTATTGTTTCCAAGACGTTTGCGTAAAGGTACAGACAAAGGACGGTTAGTCTGGGGCAAACTTTGCCATAGCCGTGCCTTACAGGTATTGCATAATCCTAGATATGCCGGGGCATTTGTTTTTGGAAAGACAAAAACTTACAGAAAAACTAATGGTGGAGATGGCTATAAATCCTTACCGCAGGAACAATGGCATACACTTATCCCTGATGCTCATCCGGGATACATCACATGGCAACAGTACCAGGACAATCTCAAACAATTACATCAGCAGTCACAGCGTTACGGCCATGACAGACGTAAAAGCCCGCCATGCCAGGGTCCTGCTTTGCTTCAGGGTATTGTAATGTGTGGTATATGCGGCAGTCGTATGACTGTACGCTACCACCATCGCAGAGGTCAACTGGAGCCGGATTATACATGCCAGAGTGAAGGTATACAACATGGCAAACGTATTTGCCAGAGCATTTCAGGCCAGACGATTGATGATGCCATCAGCAAACTGCTTATTGACGAACTGAACCCCATGAATCTTGAGATTATGCTGACTGTTCAGCAGCAGTTGCATCAACGTATTGAACAGGTAGATAAATTGCGAAAACAACAAGTTGAACGTATTGCTTACGAAACTGAACTGGCTAAAATGAGATATATGAAAGTTGATCCCAACAATAGGTTAGTCGCCGATCAACTGGAGGCAGACTGGAACGGTAAGCTTCGTGAACTCATAGAGGCTCAGGAGGATTATCAGAAGCAACGTCAGGAAAATCTGGCTGGTTTTGATAAACAGATGAAAGATAAGGTGCTTTCGCTAGCCGATGATTTCTCACAAGTATGGGACAGCCCTGCTACGCCCATGCGTGAACGCAAACGTATGGTTCAATTATTGATCGAAGATGTGGCGCTTATCAAAAATCATGCAATTAAAGTCCAAATCCGTTTCAAAGGCGGTATGGAAAAAGTTTTTACACTTCCAATCCCACTCAATGCTGGCCAGGAAAGAAAAACCGATTCCGATGTAGTAACACGAATCGATCAGCTATTAGAGAGCATGATAGAAAAGCAAGTTACTGGCCAACTGAATGCAGAAGGTTTTAAAACAGGAACTGGAAAAATTTTCAGTTCGAGAATAGTTGCCAAGATACGTAAAGCATATAATTTGAAAACGCGTTTTACAAGATTGCGAGAATCAGGTATGCTTACATTGTCAGAGATGTCAGATGAATTGTCAGTCCATAGTGGCACTGTTAAAGTCTGGGCTAAAAACGGTTTTTTGCAAGCTTGTAGATACAATGACAAAGATGATAGTCTTTATGAACTCATAGCAGGAGAAAGACCAGTGAAAATGCAGGGGACAAAGTTATCAGAAAGAAAAATATTAAACAAGTTTACTGCGGAACGAACCAATGAGGTGCAGTATGAAGCATAGTCCTTTTGCCAAGGACTTCGGTATGCTGTGCGAACTTCCTCCATGCCACAGCTGTCCAGAAAAGCTCGTACTCCGTTGCCATAGATCCCATCATTGTCACGGAAAAGGTATTTTGGTTGTAGAGCAAATGGCATCGCCTCACGGAGTTGCTGGACGACCCATTTCATAGACGGATATCTTGTTAGTGCAAAGTGCATAACTTTGCGTCGGCCATGGTCAAAAACAAGGAAAACA
>Ga0307379_10002461_pt1 | contig 27455 bp, 20 predicted proteins | sample UN2MG_FD_202237 | JGI IMG/M metagenome (GOLD analysis project Ga0307379, IMG submission 202237) | Soil microbial communities from Risofladan, Vaasa, Finland - UN-2 | ecosystem: Environmental > Terrestrial > Soil > Coastal area > Acid sulfate soil | place: Finland: Risofladan, Vaasa | collected...
AAATCTCTTTAATCGCGAGTTCAGCTTGAGGATAAAGGAATCGATAGCCCGCCTCTAGAAGTCGTCTTGGAGCAACCCGCTGACCTGATAAAAGCGTATCCTTCGCCATTTCACCAAAAATCAGCCGGAGAACAAAACCTGGAACAGGAAACCAAGAGGGCCGCTTCATGATCTTTCCCAGAATATGAAAAAAATCCTTTTGAATAAGTTGATGTGGTGCTGTCAAGTTGAAAACCCCACTTAAATCCTCTCTTTCAATGAGAAAAAGGATTGCCTTGACCTCATCCTTAAGATGAATCCAGGAAAACCATTGTTTTCCGCTTCCAAGGTGACCGCCGACAAAAAGACGAAAAGGTTTCACAAGGCGAAGAAAGACTCCTCCCTTTTTCCCAAGAACAATACTGGAGCGAACAATTACACGTCGAATTTTCAGAGACTCAACTCCTTGCGTGGATTGCTCCCATTTTTTGACTACCTCAACAAGGAAACTCTCTCCAGGCGAAGATGATTCATCAATAATTTCATCCCCACGGGATCCATAATAACCAATGGCCGAAGCCTGAATGATTACCCTGGGCTTTTTTTCGACAGACTTTGCTGCCTCAACAATAGCTCTTCCTGCATCGAGCCTGCTCTGAAGGATAGATTGCTTCCTTTTTGGCGTCCAACGTCCAGAGCCTATGTTTTCTCCCGCCAGGTTCACAACAGCATAAGCACCGTTAGCATAATCCTGCCATACTTCGGAGCTTTTCCCATCCCACTCAACAACTGTAGCATCGGTTCCGAAGATCTTTTCTCCTTTCTCTTTACTACGAGAAAGAGCAACGACATCATATTTTTCTTCAAGTAGACGAAAGCAGAGGGCTTTCCCGATAAAACCTGTGGCGCCTGTAACTATGATACGAGCCATTTTTTAAGGCCCCTCTTATGGTATGTTTTTATCTCTTATTTTCGATCCTTGAAGATAATTATAGCAAATATTCCAGCAAAAGGATCGTGCTTAGTGGAACGTCCTTCACTTACTTAGCATCTTTCGAGTGTATGCTTATTTCTTTAATTTTTTAATCGATTGAAATGAGCAACTTTTTTAAGAGTAAATCTCTCTGGCCTCTTTTTCTCCCACTCCACCTGCTTTTCTGAAAGAATCGGACTGATCTTTTTAGAATGTTTTCCAACAATTATCAAGGTGATGACTTTATATTCTCCTGGAATACCCAGGATTTCTTTTGTTTTCTTCGGGCTGAACCCAGCAATGGGATGAGCCACAAGGCCTAGTTCAGTCGCTCTCAACAGGAGGAAACCTGCAGCGAGCCCGCAATCGAATTGATGATACTCTCTATCCTTGATGATACAATCATCCTCTCTTTTGCTGAAAACAGCTATTATTAGAGAAGCGGCCCAGGCCCATTCGTTTCCCTCTGACAGAGCTGCACGCATTTCTTTTAAAACTTTGGAACTCGAGACGAAAACAAATCGAGTGGGTTGATTATTAAAGCATGAAGGAGCAAGCTGGGCACTGCGGGCTAAATCTCTGATCAAATCCTTCGTTATCTTTACACGTTCTAAAGAGCGATAAGCTCTTCGTTGGTTTATGGCACGAATGATATCCAATTGTACCCCCTATTAAATCCATGAATTTCAAAATACCTTTTTCATGTGAATTTGAAATTAATAAAATTCTTTTATTTTTTTAAAAAATTAATAATTTCATCTATATCAGGGAGTTGAGGAATATCGTATACCTTAACGAATATGACTTTCTGTCCTTCATAAACGATGATATTCGCTCTTTCTGAAATGCCATTCTCAGCCCTGAATATTCCGTAAAGCTTGGCGACCTCTCCATGTGGCCAAAAATCCGAAAGAAGCCTTGTCTTCTTTATACCCAGCTCTTTTGCCCAGGCATGTTTTGAAGGCACTGTATCTACACTCAATCCCAGAGCAACTGTGTTTAATCTATCAACAACCTCTCTGTTCTTTTCGAGTGACTGCATTTGCCTTGCACAAACCTTTGTCCAGGCAAGGGGATGAAAAGAAAGGAGAACCTTTTTGCCTTTAAATTCGGATAAACGCAATTCCTTGTTATGCTGGTCCTTAAGAGTAAAATCAGGAGCTTTATCTCCGACTTTTATGACTTTTTTTTCATTCACAGTATTTAACCTTCCTTCTTATCTTTTCGATTTTATTAAATCCGATAATTTATTCTTTCTCTCTAGTTTTCTCAGCGCTAATGGCTCTTTATTCTGGCGATAAACACCCACATTCTCTTCAAAAGTCGATTTTTTGTCATTCCTGTAAAAAATTCCAAGCGGAAGTTTTTCTCTTTCTACGGCCTTTTGGAATGCCACTCCGCGGTCATGGGGATCGTGAGAGTTATCCAGATAATAAGTATTCTCTTTAAACCACTGGTGAGTGTTCACTTTGTTGAAAGAGACACAGGGTTGAAATATATCCACAAGGGCAAAGCCTCTATGAGAAATAGCCTCTTTGAGTATTTCCTTTGTCTGCTCGATGTCGCCTGAAAAAGCTCTGGCCACAAAGGAAGCATCTAAAGCTACAGCAAGAGCAAGAGGATTAAAAGGCTCTAAGAATACGCCTTTCACCTGAACCGGGGTTTTAAACCCGATTTGGCTCGTGGGCGATGCCTGTCCCTTTGTTAAACCATAAACCATGTTGTTGTGCACGATGTTTGTTATATCGGGATTCCTCCGGATCGCATTGATAAGATGATTTCCTCCCTCCCCATACATATCTCCGTCACCGCTCTCAGCAATGACTGTGAGATCAGGATTCACCACCTTTATAGCCGTTGCAGGAGGTATTGCCCTCCCATGGAGGCCGTTGAAGAAATTGGTCCTGAAATAATGAGGAATCTTCGCAGCCTGCCCGATTCCTGAAACAAGCACAAGCTTCTCTGGTTTTATATCAAGCTCGGAGAGTGCTAGCTTTAATACCTTGAGAATACTGAAATTTCCACATCCAGGACACCAGGCAATATCAATGTCGCCCATTTCAAAAATTTGGCTTTCCATTATATTTTCTCCTTACCTAATATTTTCTTAATTTCCGCTGCAACTTCTTCTACGGAAAAAGCTAAACCGTTATATTTAAGAATTTTTGCCTCGATATTCACTCCCGTATAGAGTTTAATCAACTTGCCGAACTGCGAGGTGGCATTATTCTCGATAATTATATTTTTCTGTGCTTTCTGAAGATAGTCTCTTGTTCCTTCATAAAGAGGATAAACCTGCTTGAAGTGCAGAAATGAGATATCTTCTCTTCCCAATTCTTGCAGCGCTTCCCTGATAACATTATAGGTGGAACCCCAACCCGTGATTAAAACTTTGTAATTGCTCGAACCGACGAGCTCAGGAGGAACTATTTCTTTTTTTATCGAATCCAGCTTTTTAAGCCTTTTATCCACCATTTTCTTTCTTAGAACAAGATCCTCGGTGATGTGCGCTTCTTCATCGTGTTCGTCACTGTCCACTCCCACAAGTCCCTCGCCGAATCCAGGAATACCACGGGGAGATATTCCGTCTTCAGTCAGCTCATACCTTTTATATCCTTTATGTGTTTTTACAACATGATTTTCATCTCTCGTATCAGAAATATCGAGAAGAGGAAGATTCATGAGGGAATCTATTAGATATTGATCGGTCAGAACAAATACCGGAATTTGGTACTTATCGGCTAAGTCGAAGGCCTTTTGGGTTAGAGAGAAGGCATCCTTGAGGTTTCCAGGCGCCAATATGATACGCGGGAATTCTCCGTGGCCCGAGTAAAGGGCGAGCTCTAAATCAGCCTGTTCTGTCCTTGTGGGTAAGCCTGTTGCTGGACCTGGCCTTTGGCCAAGATGAATAACAACAGGAATCTCAAGCATCCCTGCCAGGCTTACGCCTTCTATCATAAGAGCAAAGCCCCCTCCAGAAGTTGTAACCATGGACCTTGCTCCACCGTAGGAAGCTCCGATGGCCATGTTAATAGCGCTGATTTCATCCTCTGCTTGCTCCACTACTATATCGAAGTCATCCATGCGCTGAGAAAGAAAAACCATGACACCTGTAGAAGGAGACATGGGATAGGAAGAGAGGAATTTACAACCTCCGGCCAATGCACCCAGACCCACAGCCTCTGCTCCGTTTAAAAGGTTTTCATCCTTGATTCTCGGGCTGCTCCGGATGGTAAATTCAATTTTTCCTGAATTAAGTATCTGAGTTCCAACCTCGTAGCCTTTTTTTATGGCTTCGATATTCCTCTTGATTACATCTTCGCTTTTTTTAGAAAAAAACTCTCTTATAAAATTCGTGAGAAGGTGCTGTTCAACCCCAACTGTTCCTAAGACAACTCCTGCGGCGATTATATTCACATAAATCCTTCCCCCAATATCAGAAGCAATTTTGGAGAAAGGAACATCTATAAACTCTTTCACTTCCAAAGGAGAATCCTTAAAGATGATCTCCTTATCACCGAGAACTATTGTTTCAGGAGTAATTCTCTTCTCAACGTGCTTAATCGCACCTTGGTGAAACGGAATCAAGATATCTATCCTATCCAGGTAGGCAGAAACTCTTTTTGAAGAAATGCGTATTTCAGTCGAATTGCTTCCGCCCCTAACTCGGGACATATATTCCTTGGTTGCAAACACATGAAATCCAGAAAGCTTCAGACACCGGGCAAGAATCTGTTCAACAGTTTGAATCCCCTGGCCTGCCTCTCCGCAAAGAACAACTGAAACCTCATCTTTTTTTTGAGCTCGAAGTGCGTTCATGAAACCCTCCTTTATTTCTTATATTTGCTTTTCCTCCAAGAAGAAATTTTATTATTTCACTTTGAAAAATTGAATTCAAGGATAATTTCTTAGAATTTCTATATTATTAATGTAAAAAGCGGACAATTCCTATCTTACCAGTTTGAGTTTGATTTATCTCTTTGAGGGTTTGCTCAATCAAACTAATACGTTAATAATTAAAAGGTGGGCTTGATAAATCAAGCCCATACATTAAGGAAAAATGAAACTTTTTCTAAAAGAAATACGTATTTAATACAAACGCAATTATTCCAGTGTCATCGCGAGGAGCGCAGAAGATTCCTTCGCTTTGCTCGGAACAGGCTGCATAATCTCATAGGAAGAAATTGTCATTGCGAGCCCCGCAAGGGCGAAGCAATCCCTTACCAAAAGGTTGAGATTGCCGCGTCGCTACGCTCCTCGCAATGACAATTTATGGTTGAGATTGCCACGCTGCGCTCGCAACTACGGATTGCCACGCCCTTTCAGGGCTCGCAATGACATTGTAAAAATATATATTGCGTTTATATTAATAAATGAATTTTCTTTGAAAATTTATATCTTTTGTGATAATTATAAATATCAACAAACTTAAGGAGAAAAAGATGAAAAGAACAGCTTCACTCTTAGCAATGGTTGCCTTTCTTTTGACTCTTTCCTGCGGAATATCTTTCTGTCAAGAGGTCGATCTTAGCGGAACATGGGAAGGGACAACCGAAGTTCTTGACGCCCCGGAACCGGATCAGATAACCGTGGTTCTGGAAAAAATTGATGGAGAATACAGCGGGACGTTTACCGATTCATTAGGATTTGCCGAGGATGCAGAATTAAAGGATATCGAATTTAAAGATAACACCTTAACATTCAATTTCACCATCTTTGACGGATTCGAGTATACAAAGGTATATGCAACTTTGACTGTAGAAGGGAATAAAATGAGTGGCAACTGGGAATCAGAAGATGGCAATTCTGGTCCGATAGAGTTGGAGAAAAAAGATTAAAAATATTTAAAGATAATTTTTCCTTCAATTTTTCTCAGTCTCTATCATCAACCCGACTTCTTCAAACGACTTCCTAAAAGGTTTAGCTTGAACCTTCTGATTGTATCTGGAGAGTAAGTCTCTCCTTCTGGGCGCTCAAAACAAAGGGTATCAAAATGAGCGTTATTTAATCTCGATCCCTCCAAACATTGCAGTTGCTCTGATGAAGAGGGTAGCTTTCGTTTCCCCTGGGGGCGCTGCTTTATGCTTATCTTCAACTGCTCCAAAAATTGAACTGCTGTCAACTACAACCTCCCAATCACTGGGAACCAAAACTTCAATTCCCCCAAAAATTGCCGTTAATTCAATAGTAGCTTTATTATCCGCCAGAGCTGCCTGGGTGAAGTCTAATTCAACGCCGCCAAAAAGAGCTGTTGCCTTGCCACCTCGAAATTCCGGTGTGTTAAAACGACGCTTTATTCCCGAAAAAATTATAAAAGCATCTAAATCTTTCTCTTTTATCTCAGGAGCTTTTGCTTGAAAAGGCTTAAATCTTGGCTTGAGAATCATCCACAGCCCAGCGGCTATGATCAGCAGGGGCCAGAAATAAAGCCAGATTCTACCTCTAATAATATCCAGATTGACAAGCATAAAAAAGCCGCCGATCAAAATAAGGACTGCCCCAAAGCCCGCGCTACGAAACTCATGTGCAATCAAGTGCCGTAAGCCGATAAAAATGAGAATGAGAGGCCAATAGGTAGAAAAGACTCCTCCGACATCCAGCTTGCCCAAATTGCCAAGCAAAAACAAAACTCCAATCAAGATAATCAATAATCCTGAAAATATGCGCCCTTGATAATCTCTTGTTCTATTCATTTTTCTTTCTCCCTCCTTAAAATTTATTGTTTGTTCTTTCTTGAATAATTGGTGCTTACGACAAACAAAGGCAATTATAAGAGAATCTTTAAAAAAATTCTAATTATCCTTCAAAAAAATATGAAGTTTTTGCCAATCCAGCAAGTCTGGAGAGTTTTGCCGATCTAGCTAATGTAACCTTCCTTCGCATTTTATCGTATAATAAGAAGAGATGCTATGCCCAGTTCAAAAATTGACCAGTGGGGCATACCAGGTTGAAAATCCCTAAATTTGAGGGGTAGCGAAGATGATTGAATCGTGTTTTTTCTTAAAGAATTTGGGAGTCATCTGTCCAGGGAAGAGATGGATGAATATGGCATATTTATTGCTGACTTTAAAGTTTCTTAAGGTCTGAATGGATACTTGGCAGAAAGTCCAAGGACAGGCACATTGCCGGATTGTGAATTCTATGACAAGGAGAAAATAAAAATGGTACAGTATCGATTTTTCCGGATAGCAGTTTTTGTCCTGATGATCCTGGTTCTGACTTCAGCCTTTTTTGCCTCTCCGCTTTTCAAGTCTGACCAGGAAAAGGATAAGCTAGAACCATCTGCTCAACATTTTACAGTCACGCCTGCAACCTCACCCATCAAAGTCGATGGCGTGCTGGATGAACAGGCCTGGGCTGACGCTGTGGTCATCAAGCTTCCCTACGAGTGGCTACCCGGAGACAACATCCCGTCACCAGTTGATACAGACTGCCTGGTGACCTTCGACAAAAAATATTTTTACGTTGGATTTCGCTGTTATGACCAGGAGGCAGAAAAAATCCGTGCCCACCTGATGGACCGTGATTCCACCGATACTTTAATCCAGGACGACCATGTGGTCATCATGGTTGACACTTTCAACGATGAGAGGAGGGCTTTCCAGTTCAGGGTCAACCCGCTGGGTGTTCAGGCTGATGCCAATTTCAGCGAGTCTGAAGGATATGAGAATTTTTCCTGGGACGCGATCTGGAAATCGAAAGGAAGGATCAACAATTGGGGATATGCTGTAGAGATTGCAATTCCCTTCAGCCAGCTACGGTTCTCCAAAAGTTCTGAAGTTCAGACCTGGGGTTTCGCCGCAGAGCGCTCCTATCCTCGCAGCGTCCGGCATCGGATGATCTCGCACATGCGGAGACGGGACATCGGCTGTGTTCTCTGTCAGCAAAACAAAATCACCGGTCTTCAGGGAATGACCACCGGGTTGAATATTGAGATTGATCCAACCTTGACAGCCGTCCGAACGGATAAAAGAGAAGACTTTCCAGACGGATCTTTGGCCGCAGGTGATGAGGAGTTCGACCCTGGAGTGACATTCCGCTGGGGAATAACACCCAACCTGATCCTCAACGCCACCGCAAATCCGGATTTCTCCCAGGTCGAGGCGGACGTAGCCCAACTCGATGTTAACGCTAGGTTTGCTCTCTACTACCCTGAAAAGAGACCTTTCTTTCTTGAAGGAGCTGACTTTTTCCTGACTCCTGTTGAAGCCGTGTTTACACGCACCGTAGCCGACCCTGACGGAGGCCTGAAGCTGACCGGGAAACTAGGCAAGAACGCCGTAGGGTTTTTCGGTGCATATGACAGAATTAACAACCTCATCTTTCCTTCCAACCAGGGCTCAGCATCGACCTCCATCGACCAGAATGTGACAAGCGGCGTGTTCCGCTACCGCCGGGATGTAGGGAGGAACTCGACGATCGGCCTCCTCTACACAGGCCGAATAGCCGATGATTATTATAACCATGTGGCCGGCGTAGACGGATTTCTGCGCCTTTCCAGGACTAAAGAATTGCGCTTCCAGTATCTCCACTCAGAGACGGATTACTCTGACACAACCTCATCAGCATTTGGCCAGCCTTCAGAAGAATTTGGCGGAGACGCCTTTAAGGCCTCTTTCAATCACATGGGACGAAACTGGATGTATGGGCTCTCCTACAATGACCGCAATCCCACTTTTCGTGCAGACTATGGCTTTGTCCCCCGTGTAGATATAAGGAGCGCGAGCGCCGATATCACCCGGCTTATCTGGGGAAAGAGAGGTGATTGGTTCACGCGGATCACAGTTGGTGCCTCCGGCAATGTCACCTATGACCATGACGGAAACCTCACTGACAGCAGCATGGCCCTGTGGACGGACTATTTTGGACCCCTTCAAAGTGTGTTTCAGGCAACCTACTTCAGGGAGAAGGAACTGTTTTTACAGGAGGTCTACGATAAAGACCAGTTGTCATTCTACTCGGAAATCAAGCCGGCAGGAGGTATTAAGTTCAATCTGATGGGATGGTTGGGCGATGTTGTCGATTATAGTAACGCCCGTAAAGCCTCTGCCCTGAATGTGATTCCGGCAGCCGAAGTCATTTTGGGAAGAAATATCAACATTAACATCCAACACAATTTTCAGCGGTTCACTTTAAGAGGTGACGAGATCTTCCAGGCAAGTCTCAGCCAGTTAACGTTGGTGTATAATTTCAACTTGCGAATGTTCGTCAGAGGCATTGTCCAGTACCTGAATGTGGCACGAACACCGGAGCTTTATATCAATCCCGTCCAAAGAAAGACGCAGACTGTGTTCACCCAAATTTTGTTCTCCTACAAACTCAACCCCCAGACCGTGCTCTTCCTCGGCTATTCAGACAATTATTTCGGCGAGACGGGAATTGACATCACTCAGGCGGACAGGACATTCTTCATCAAGCTGGGTTATGCCTGGACGAAGTAAGTCTCTGTGAATTGAGTCCTTTTTCCTTCAGGTCATTTTCAATCTTTCCCTGGACGTCCAAAAGCTTACTCCTGGAATATTCTTAAAAACTGCTGAGGAAGGAGCAGTTGAAAATCTTCGCCCTTCCGTTGCCGTCACGCCTGACCTCTCCTCTCAAGTAACAGGCAGGCGAAGAGCAATGTCCTTGAGTTGAACATCACTTACGCCAGAAATAAGTAACCTTGACCATCAATGTCCGATTGATGATCTCATTAGGGCCAGGTCCGATCAGTCGTCCATCATTGTAAACCAGATAGAGATTGCATGCCGGTGAATAGATCCATCGCAGCAGAATGTCACTGACGATCTTCTCCTTCCCTAAGTTATAGTATTTATCGTCGTTCCATTGCACATAGGCTTTTACGTATAGATCCGTAGAAAAAAAGTAAAACATGCGAAGTCCAAGCGTATTCGTGTGAAAACTTCCTTCAGGAAGATTGATATAATTATGATTGTAGTCCACCTCCATCCTAAGCCGCCGGATGCGGGTAACTGTACCGTTAAGACCAAACCTCATGTGATGACCGGTATAATAACTCCCATAATCAATATCAATCTCACCTGCAAGGGCGCGGCTCTTATCACTTTCCATGTTGAGAGAGTACACGTAGCCGCTGTATGTTCCTTCAGGAATTAGGAAGCCTTCACGGACCTCCCAATCATAATCGATAAACTCACTTTCCCGCTGAATATTGACGCTGAAGCGTGAGCTGTTTTGGAAATCAATTGAAAATGATGCCTCTAGCGCACTCTCCAACATCCTGTTATCATGGCCAGAACGATAGCTGCTCTCCAATTGATAACTGAACTGGCGGATAACCGACGATTCTTTGGGTCGCGGAGAGTATTCAACAGAAGCGCTACTGAGCCGAAAGTCCGTGCGACGGATAAACCCTATTTCTGGGTTGAAATTGGCCCCTACATCCTGGTACGATGCCGAGGCCTTCCAAAGATCGCTATCGTATGCCAGACTGAGTTGGCCAGTCAGGTTTCGCTTATTCATATTGATGATTTGTCCCTCATCCGCTTCTCGAGGTCCCAAGGTAGCTGCGAGATAGCCCGAAATAGTGAAGTAACGACTCAGAGGAAAGTGACCATCGAGCCCCAGAGAGCGGTTAAACTCTGAGGAATGCAACTCTTCCTTGTTCAGGAACATCATCCCTATTGTGCCCCGCTGTAGAATATCGCGCCGGAAACGCACTACAGAAAAGTTTGTCGCATTGACCTTGGTCGTCTCATCCTCTTCTTGAATGGTGACATCATCCGTTATTATATTCATCACACCGACTTGATATTTGCCTACCTTTCCCACCATTTTGGCGCCGCCGAGTATCCGTGCTTCATGACCATCGACAAGTCCAAGTCGACGGCTATAAAAAAGATTCATATCAGTATCTTCCCTATGCCAATGGTTCCCCCCACTGCCGCCGAATGAGAAGACCTCAGCACCCTCAAGAAAAAATTCTCGTTTTTCAGGATAATAAAGAGAGAAACGCGTCAGGTTGACCTGTTCCTGGTCTGCCTCCACCTGGGCAAAATCTGTGTTTAACGTAAGGTCTAAAGCCAGATTTGCTGTAAGCGCCAATTTTGCATCCAGTCCAATATCACCCAGACGATCCGTGGTAAAATTTGTGTTTTGGTCGTTTTCCATGCCTCCCAAAAAGTAAGGCCTCAGTTCCAGATTACCCCCCATTTTTGCGTCGGCTATGCCCTGGAGCGACCCCGCTTCGGAGAGACGGAATAATCCTGCTCCTCTTCCAAAATCACGCGGAATAAGCTGCCAGTAGACGTGTTCATTCTTCCGTCGAATCATCCGCGCGAAGTTGATACCCCACACAGACGATTTCTGCTCTGCGAATCGCAACGTCTTCCAGGGGATAGCAATCTCAACAAGCCAGCCATCATCTGTGATCTTTGCTTTGCACGACCAGAGACCGTCCCAGGCAGGGTTGAAGTCTTGGCCCTCGTTGGCCAGTACCGCTTCACGCTTGACCCCGTGGGGATTAGTTATGAAATAATACCCACTCCGGTGGTCATGATAGGTATCCAGTACAAATTCAAAATAGTCATCATCATCGACTATGGCATCGCGCCGCATTTCTCTGGCGATAATCTTGCCCGGCTCAGAATCGTAACACTTGACACCGATGTAAAGATTCTTTTCATCATAAAGAAATCCTACTTCGGTTTTTTCGGATGCTGGCATCCCTTCTTCTGGTTCGCGCTGTGTAAATTGCCCTTGAAACTGGGCGGTTTGCCAAGCTGGATCGTTCAATAACCCGTCGATATCCAACGGCGTTTCCGTACGAACGGCAGTGATGTACCGTTTGCGGTTATCATCGCGGGGGATCTTGCTATTCCGCTCAGAACTTTTAAAGGGATCTTCACCCCAAACTCTACCGACGAGAACAATAAGGCATAGGAAGAGCATGGATTGGCTGAAGAAATTCCGATAAGACACAATTCGCCTCTGCATTAGGAGTACAGGAAATGATAGCATAGTGTCCATTCTTTGAAAACGTGCTTGCATGAGAAATCTTATCTATGTTCTTCAATATAAGATAAGACTTCCATTGGGCGGGCGGAGTCTACCTTACTACATATTGTTTTGCTCTATTTAGGGTATTGTCTCTCGTTCCTGGCCGGTTACCTTGCCGTTTTGACTGTGATAAGCTCTTCTCAAGATGTCAGTTGGTGAAAACTGTGGAAAATAGTGAGGGGTCTATTGGCTGTCCCAAAAGCAAATTCTTATGAAAAGTTTGTTTAATAGGGATTGAGAAAGGAGCAGTTGAAAATCTTCGCCCTTCCGTTGCCGTCGCGCCTAATCTCTCCCCTCAAGTAGCAGGCAGGCGGAGAACCAAAGGTGAGGCATCTTGTCTGCCCCACTCCTTCCAGAAGCCCGGTCTCATCCTCAAAAAGAAAAAAGTATTTCCGGCCACGGCTTACCGCTTTCTGGCGGGCGTCCACCACTTGTAAAATTTAAGAATAGAATTTTGACCATATAAAACTCTTGACATCTTTATCAAATATGTTACACTTGTAACAGATATGTTACAAGGAAGATGACATGAAATTTCATATCTCATTATTGGATGTATTAACCTCTAAAACGAAGATAAAGATTATAAAATTTTTGCTAAATCATGAAGCTTCTATGAGCGAGCGGGAAATAGCTTCAGTTTTAAACGTCTCTCACATGAGTGTAAATAGAACAATGCGAGAACTCGGTGAACTAAATTTCGTAAATTTTGTTACTATTGGAAAAGCCCATTTATGGAGGGTAAATCGCAAAAGCTATGCTTTTAGAATTTTCTCTGAATTGTTTAAAGGAGTTTCAGGTATTAAAGAACCTCTGGAGGACTTAAAAAAGATACTGTTAAATAATTTGCCTAAAACTTTGATAAAAAAAGTGGTTTTATTTGGATCAATAGCGAAAGCTTCTGAAAGATCAAATAGTGATATAGACGTCTTTGTGTTAGTCAAAGATAAGGAAAGTAAAAAGAAACTTGAGTCTCAAATAGATAAATTATCAAATATTTGTTTTGAGGCATATGGAAACAGATTAGCACCCTATATATTAACAGAACAAGAAACGGAACAGAAAAAAAACTTAAAGATTGTCTTTGAAATTAAAAAGGGCATTCAAATCTTCCCAAAAAAGAAAGGATGAATTATGGCGCCCAAATTCAGAACAAGAGACGTTGAAAAGTCATTATACGTTAACTATTTCAAGCGAGCTGAAGAATGCCTTCATGCAGCAAAAAATTCATTAGATAATCAAGAATGGAACGCAGCTACTATCAGCGCTATCCACTCTTGTATTGCAGCGTGTGATGCCATGTGTGTATATTTCTTAGGAAAGCGCCATGCTGGTGAAAATCATAACGATGCTTTAGCTCTTTTTAAAGCAATTAAGTACGATAAGGAAATAAATACAAATGCAAATAGAATAGCAAGAGTACTTCGTGTTAAAAATATGGCTGAGTATGAAGAAAGACTCATTTTTAAGTCCGAGGCTGAAAAGGTCTTGAAAGACTGTGAAAGATTTCTTAACTATATCAAAAAACAATTACCAATTCCCAATCAGGAAGGCTTTTAAGGAATATTATGCTTGCACTACCACAGACTCCACTTCCCTGCAGTCTTTAAAGCCAGCCCCTTGATGGATGTCAGACCCACCCGGATGTTTCTCCCTTCTACCTCAAACTGGTAGTAGCTGCGGTTTACATCCGGCCCTAAGATTTTGATCTCCTTTCTCTTGGCCTCCTCGATGTATTCCGCTAACCCGCAATAGCCGCATCCGGTATCCAGACTGTGGGGAAGAGCACCTCCTCATGTTTTCCTGCAAAACCCGTGGTTTCTGTTTTTCCTGCCATGCCAAGCGCCGTGAGGAGTGGATGCGGGAGGAGCTTCTGCTGGATATTTCCCATCGTCAGGTTGTCTTCACCGTACCTAAGATGCTTCGGCTGTTCTTCCGTTACAAGAGAGCCCTCCTTTCTCCATTATCTCTGGCAGCCGTCCATGCCCTCTTGAAATATTTTCGGACCGTAACAGGCCTTGAGCTCATGCCAGGAGTGGTGGCGGCTGAGCAATGGAGTGAGTATTCCTGATAGCCGCTGCAGTTGCTTTTTGGCGATTCAAGGGTGGAGTCTATCTGTAAAGCTACGTGCTTGATAGTCTCTGTTGTTTTGTTTCTTTTTTCGCTGTTGACCTCGCCGCTTTGGCTGTGATACTCTCATTTCGGGTTGTCAGTGGGTAGAAATTGTGAAAAATCGGACGATATTTGATGTTCCCCCAAAACCAAATTCTTATAAATAGTAGGATCGTTGATCCGCGGCGCCTCGGCTATGTCGCCAGCCTCTGATCCCTACCTGATGATTGTCAGCTCTTCCAGAACATACAGAGCTTTATCCACTTTCTCAGCGATAAAAAGGACGTAGCGGATATCAACGCTTATAGTCCGTGTCAATTCAGAATTAAAATAGTAATCGCTGTACATAGCCTCATAGGTGCCGTCAAAAAGGAGGCCGATCAGCTCTCCCTTTCCGTTAAGAACAGGGCTCCCAGAATTTCCTCCCGTGCTATCATTGGTGGTCAAAAAATTAACAGGCACATCATTTATCTTCTTATCTACATAAGGCTCAAAGTCCCCTTCGCGGTAAACTTCAAGCAACCTTTCAGGATTATTAAAAGGCTCTTTCCCTGTGTTTTTTTCCACTACGCCCGAAAGGGAGGTGATATAGTCATACCAGACAGCATCCCGTGGAGAATAACCTTTCACCTCTCCAAAATTCAGGCGAAGAGTTCCGTTGGCATCAGGAACGAGGGCTGTCTTTTTCCAAACCTCAATTCCTTCTAGATAAAGGGGCATGAGTCGCGAAAAAGCACCGGAAAGCTCCTTATGTTTTTGGTCCAGAGCCTCCCTCTCATTTTCTAGCTCGGAGGCAAATTGAATAAATGGATCATCAAGCGCCAGCAATTCTTTCCTCGGAAGATGAAGCATCTTGATTCTTTCCTCGGCTGATGCAATCCGTGTTTCGGAATAAAGTCTATCCAAGAACCTGTTGATGGCTTGCTCTTTTGAAATACCAGGATTCTCGCTCACTATTTTTTCCACGGCCTGGATTTTCTGAACAGGTGGAAGCATCAGGATATTTTTCAGAAAATAGCTCAAAGCCTCTCTATCCGCCTGCGGGACGAGGCTTCTCTGAGCCACCTTTATTCGCATCTCTGTCCGGGGGAGATCCCTCTCTTGGTATCCCGGTTCACGATCCATATCCTTTTTTTGTTTCTCGATCGACCATTTGTTGATCGTTAAAGCAAAACTCATCATCGGGCTGCCACGGCCCATCCACCTCAGAAAAGCACTTTTTTCTCTTGTTTTTTTCTGTTCCTCATAGAGCAACTCAATCTGGGACAGCACAGCCCCGTACTTGTTCTGTGATTCGGGATTCTTCTTCAGAAATTCCACGAATGCCTGCTCTTCTGCTCTTTTTTTCTCGAGAAGCTTTGTCTTCACCAGTCCCTCAAGCATCCCCTGATTATTCTTGAGCGTATTATTCAGGCCCTTGATGAGGGAAGACAGTTTAACGGCTGCGCCTCTATCTTTTTCAGAGTGTTCTTCAAAAATCCGAATCAAGTCCTGAGCAATTTTGATTTGAAAAGGATATCGGAACATGATGTCTGACTCGATGGCATAAGAAGTGACAAGCCTGTATGTTCGGCCTGGAAAGCCCAGGATCATCGCAAAATCACCTTCCTTGATTCCTCGGGCTGAGATTTTGAGATACGACTTCGGTTTATACGGAACATTATCCTTGGCATATTCGGCCGGCTTTCCATCTGGTCCTACATAGGCCCTGAGAAAAGAGAAATCACCGGTGTGGCGCGGCCACATCCAGTTATCGATGTCCCCTCCGTATTCTCCGATGGAACGAGCAGGAATATAAACAACTCGAATATCTTTAATCTTAAAATATGTGAAAAGGAAATACTGAATCCCAAAATTCATGGGCTGGACTTCGCATTCCACATCACCCTTTGCTTCTGCCTCTTTGACAATCTCCTTTGTCTTCTTTTCGATGGCTTGGTAGCATTCGTAATCTGTCATGCCCTCCTTAACAGCAGATAAAACTTCCTTGGTGACATCTTTTATAGAAAGAAGAAGAGAAGCTTGATAACCAGAAGCAGGAACTTCTTCCTCCAAGGTGCGAGACAAAAGACCCTCCTCGATGTAATTTCTCTCTGGAGTACTGATTCTCTGGACTGCGCCAAAGGCCACATGGTGATTGGTGACAATCAACCCATTCGGAGAAACAAAAGATGCGGTGGCCCCCATCTTGATCACAGCACTGGCCAGTCCTGTTCCTTGGGGATTATAAATATCTTCCAGAGAGAGCTCGAGTCCCATAGTTCTCATCTTTTTCAAAGTGTTCTGGTCGATCTTGTTCAGAAGATACATGCCTTCATCAGCACGCAAGAGAAGCAAAAATGAAGACAGCAGGATCAATGGGATAAAATAAAAAGCCAATTTTCTATGATTCATTCTTCCTCCTTACTCTGTTGTTATTGAAGATATCAAAAGATTTTAATTTCAAGCTTTGTTCCAAAGTTGCTGAATGAATTAGGGACACAAAATAATTCATGGACAAAGCCTAATTTTCCACCAAATTCTCTAAAATGTCCAATTTTAAGATCAGAGCTATGTAATATAAACCTAATTTATCGAAACGAAGGTTTCTGACTCGTTTGGGATTCAGGACAAATGCAGTTATTTCTTTCTTCTCGTTTCGGACAAAGCGGATTGTCCAGCTCCTGACTATGAACGCATCCATTTGGATGGGATGCATAGGCCCCTTGTGGAATTTGCTTTTTGTGGCCGCACGAGATTGCTGCCCTGTGGGCTTGAAATCTCTGCTGCCGGCAGCAAAAAAGATTGCGCAGCAATATGAGAAATGTCAAGCGAGGGAAAAATCCGCTTGGGGGATGCGATTCTGTCTATAGAGAGCTCCCTTCCGGCCAAAAAGCTGTAGACTTCGGCGGATCTTCTGGATGATTTCAGTGTGATGATCATCAATATTCTCCGCCGGCTTCAGCCGCCATCAGCACGACCTACTCGAAGACATTGGGAGGAGGGGCGGCTTCGCTGCGACAAAGCTCAGCTTGAGGTGGTTGATGATTCTGTCCACCACGGAGAAATCGGTGTTGAAGGCAATGACCTTCATCCGGCCCTGGCATTTGGGACAGAAATAAATCCCGTATTCGTTCTCCGAACGGTTTCATTATGAAATAGCTCAGAGGTCACTGAGTATCCGTGAGAATGACACTGCGCGAACTCTTTTGTCGAGTTGAAAAGTACGATCTTCCGCATGAATTATATCCAGACTCTTAAGTTTTAAATCTGTCAAAGCACTCCGCATGGAAGATATGATTTTAGGAGAGACAGTTCTCTTAAATTCGAATCCTAAACGCTTCTGTCCTCTGACAATGAGGAGATCCAATTCAGCCCCCCATGGGTTGCCCAAAAAAAACATTCTTCTGCGTGGACTCCCAAATGTCTAACGACCTGACTGAGAAGAAATCCCTCCCACGAAGCACCTACCTTTGGATGTCCTTCTAGATCCATGATGGTTTTTATATTCAGGAGGGTATGGAGAATTCCACTATCGGCTATATAAATCTTAGGCGCTTTGACTTGACGTTTTGCGATATTTTCACGCCAAGGGAGCAACTGACGGATCACAAGCGCCGAAGACAATAGATCGAGATAATTTTGAACCGTTGTATCAGCAACTCCAAAAGATCGAGAGAACTCCGATGCATTCTAAATCTGGCCGTGGTAATGAGCAAGCATCGTCCAGAAGCGACGCAAGGTTGTTGAGCGAATGGTGATACCTAATTGGGGCAAATCCCTGTCAAGAAAAGTACGGATAAAGCCCCGTCTCCACTCATCGCTCTCAACATGGGAGCGAGCAAGATAGGACCGGGGGAATCCACCACGCAACCAGAGTCGCTTGTGATTATGGCTTCCTACTTCGCTTAATGTGAATCCGCCCAATTCATGATAAATGATACGACCTGCAAGGGTCTCGGAGCTTTGACGGAGCAATTCAGGTGATGCACTTCCCAGTACGAGGAATCGGGTATTCGACTTGGGACGATAATCGCCTTCATCGAAGACCCTAAGGCCATCGATAAGATCATCCGCCATCTCAAGCTCAGCTTCCAGGCTGAACGACCACCTCCCTCTCAACTCATTCAGCAGGAACTCCTGGTAGCGGCTGAGCAATGGAGTGAGTATTCCTGATAGCCGCTGTAGTTGCTTTTTGGCGATTCAAGGGCGGAGTCTATCTGTAAAGCTGAGTGCTTGACAGTCTCTGTTGTTTTTTTCTCTTTTTTAGCTGTTGACCTCGCCGCTTTGGCTGTGATACTCTCATTTCGGGTTGTCAGTGGCTGGAAATTGTGAAAAATCGGACGATATTTGATGTTCTCTCAAAAGCAAATTCTTATATTTAAAGAATCTATGATCCAAATGAGAACTCTACTTCGGCTTTCCCTCTTTTTAATTATGTTCTGTTTCAGACCGCGGCTCGAGCTTCTGGTGTTCGATGATAATCCGGAGCCACCAGTCAGGATATTGGATGGTTTTTCTCTCTCTGGTCCCTTGGTTATAGATGAAGAGATGATTATATTTGACCAACAACTGGTCGCCCAGTTCCCACCAGGCCTTGATGACCCTCTCTGCATTATTCAGACAATATGTGGTTAAAAACTCTCTTGCCAGGTCAGGATCTTGCTTGTAGAGCTCCAGAGCAGCCTTGTCGATAGCCGCAGTGTTTTTCAGAGCTGGCTTTTCCCATTTTTCCCGGGCCTTTTTCACGTCTTCGATAGCCAGTGAATAAGCGACCTGAGTGTGGAAACCTACATAATCAAATGCCCAGCGGGCAGATTTTCTATCAAAGACAAAGTGGTCTCCGATTTCGAAAGATTTGGGTATCCCGGTTATCCCAGCGCCATAAAGGGGCATGAAGCAGGAGGTATCTTGAGCGCCCCAAGCAAGCCAGACGATTCCTCCGATGGGATGGGGAAGCCATCCTCTTGACTGGGTAACAGTGACGTACTCGGCGCGGTTGTCGCTGATAAATCTTTTAGTATCCCAGGTCTTTCCGTCAAATTTATAGGGCCTGGTCAGATAGTTGGGATTGGAGAAAGGTCCGGCCTGGATGGTCTCGCTCAAGTCGAAATGAGTTCCCTCGTATTTATCCCGGGTAAGACGTATGACATCCTCCACAGACAACTTCTTATCCGGCTTAACAGAAAACGGAAAATCCATGTTGGGAACATCGGGGCTGAATTTTTTAGAAGGGGCCACAAGATCGAAGAATCTCCACAGGCGGCCATGCCATCCATGTGTGCTGTTTGCGCTTCCTTCTGTCGGAGAATAGGCTTTTTTCCAGTTAAAAGGTTCACCGCTTTTTGGATCATAATAGCCGTTCTCTACGGCATAGGAGATAACATTAGGTGAAGCCATGAAATAATCGGGCTTGTTGAGGTCGATCTCTCCTATTCTTGACTCGTTGGGACAGACGCTGACATGGTCGTCCGGCACGCGCTGGGCGCACCAGATGGCTCCTGGTTTTCCGGTCTTTGGGCTCCACAAAGATCCTACAGGCATGATTTCGAAGATCCATACCTCGTTGGGGTCAGCCACAGCCAGCATCTCTCCATAATCAGTATACCCATATCCATGCTCTTCAGCTAAAGAGCCCATGAGCTTGATAGCCTCTCTCGCAGTCTTGCACCTTTCCATGGCCAGCAGTGTGAGCATGGTGATGTCGAATTTTGGCGCAGGTGTCAGGTTGTTCATCTTGTCGTGGCTACCGATTGTGGATTCTCCTATCGCCAATTGCTGATCGTTCATGTACCCAAACGCCCCGTGAACGAATGCGTAGGTATGAGCGATCTGTGGAATTTCAAGCCCAGCGAAGTTTTTCTTGTAAACCACCTCCCATTTCAATCCTTCCTCAGGCGGAAATGTCTTGAACTGATCAATATGGTAGATTTTACGCATGGAACCTGGCTCATGATCTGCTGCGGGGATGTAGCGCCAGGTCCAATCACATACACCACAGTCACAGGTGTGGGTTGTGATGACAGAGCCGTCGACAGATGCATTTTTTCCTACGATGATCACGGTACACCCTTTACTCGGATAGTCTGTGATCAGGCATTCATCTTGCTGCCCCTGAGAATCTTTTAGAGAGAATGCACTAAAGAGGCCCAAGGAGAGAAATAGAATGCCAACAATCAAAGAGAATTTTTTTAGATTCACGTTTACCTCCTAAAGATTGTATGGATGCAATTTATGTTGATGGCCCATTCTCCAGAGATTCAGAAAAATCCTCAGAATGATGGCTTCTCCCTTAAAACATTTTCTTTGTTGTTTACCATTTTCTTATTAAAAAAATAGTTTAATAAATGTACGCATACATTTCAAGGTAGGTTGACATTAAATTCAGAATTTTAGGAATGCCTTCCTCTTTCAAATCAATTCCAGTTTTCTCAATCGCATATGCTTCACCCAATTTTTCGAACTCTTGATGTTGTCTCGTTGTCATTGTTGTCTACCTACGTGCTTCAACCTTCCATAGTCGAGCCAGAGCCAGCAGTAGGAGGCAAGAAGCCGAGAGGATCAGAAAATACATAATTCACCCACTTTTATCTTAATTTTTTTCTTAAAACCTGCTGAGAAGAGAGCAGTTGAAAATCATGGAAAATGGTGAGTATCTAGTGGCTGTCCCAAAAGGAAAGTATGTTTAATAAGGATTGAGGAAGGAGCAGTTGAAAATCTTCGCCCTTCCGTTGCCGTCGCGCCTCACCTCTCCTCTCAAGTAGCAGGCGGGCGGAGGACCAAAGGTGAGGCACCTCGTCTCCCCCACTCCCTCCAGAAGCCCGGTCTCATCCTCAAAAAGAAAGAAGTATCTCCGGCCACGGCTCACCGCTTTCTGGCGAGCGTCCACCACCCTGACCACAAGCTCCACTTCTCTGCCTAAGTAATCCTTCAGGTCCCTTATGCGGAGCGCCGGCCTTTTCCCCTCGAAGAGGGAAAGGGAATCTCCTTCAGGGTCAAAGCCGAGGGATTCGACGAGCATCCTCTCCTTCTGTTTTGGGTCCAGGTCCGAAACATCCTCTACGTCCTCCAGCCCTCTGAAATAGCGAAGAATTTGCCGCGTCCTTCTGGGCTCGAGAGAATCAAAGACTCCTGATTTGATGAGAGAGAGGAGTTCTGATTTTGTCAGAGACACCCGGCAGAGAAAATCTTCTACGGAAAGATACTCACCGTTCTTTCTCTCTTCGATGACCTTCTCTGCAGTCTTTAAAGCCAGCCCCTTGATGGAAGTCAGACCCACCCGGATGTTCTTCCCTTCTACCTCAAACTGGTAGCAGCTGCGGTTCACATCCGGCCCTAAGATTTTGATCTCCTTTCTCTTGGCCTCCTCGATGTATTCCGCTAACCCGTAGTAGCCACCTCCGGCATTGAGCACAGATGCGAGGTAGGGAACCGGGTAATGGGCTTTTAAGTAAACAGCCTGGTAAGCCATGTTGGCGTAGGAGGCACTGTGAGCCTTGTTGAAAGAATAAGAAGAAAATTCCTCCATGACCTTCCACAACTTCTTTATCTCCCCCGGGGTGTATCCCCTCTCCGTTCCTTCCCTGAAAAACTTGCCTTTAAGCTGGGCGTCAACCTGTTCTTTTTTAAGAGCCCGGCGGAGAAGGTCTCCCTCTTCGGGTGGCATTCCTGCTACCCGTTCGGCGATCTGCATCACCTGTTCCTCATAGAGAAGAATGCCTCCTGTCTCGGGGAGTATTCGACCCAGGAAACCATCACGGGAGACGGGCCTCCCTTCCCGGCTGCGGAGGAGAGCTTCTTTCATGCCGCTCTCGGTCGGGCCGGGCCGGATAAGAGCTAAAGTCTGAGTCAGCTCGTAAATATTCTCTGGCTTCATGCGGCGGAGTAGATTCATCATGGCCGGGCTCTCCACCTGGAAGCAGCCTATGGTCTGGGCCTTCTTTAACAGGCTGTAAGCTTTCTTATCTTGAGGAGGGATGTACCTTATTTTCATCATGTTTTTGGTCTCAGAGATAGCAGCCAGGCCCCTCACCGAAAGCAGATCAAGTTTTATGAGTTTCAGGTCTTCCACAGTATCCCGGTCGTAATGGGACATGAGATAACCCTTAGCTGATTCTTCGAGAGGAAGATACCGGTTCGTAGGCGAAGGGGTGAGCAGTATTCCTCCCACATGGAGGGAGTTCTCCGAGTAGACAGAAGTAAGATCAGAGGCTGCTTTCCATATTTCCATGTAGCCAGGGAGTGGTCTGTCTTTTCTCAAGAAATCAGGCTCAGCGAAAAAGGGGGCCTTTTTGCTCAGAGACCTGGATTCATCAGGCGGAAGGCCAAAGGCACGGGCTGTCTCATACAGGGCAGAGCGGGCACGGTAATTTTTCAGGCTGCAGACAAAGGCTGCCCCAGTTCTTCCCTGTCCGTATTTCTCCAGAACATAGGAGAGGACCTGGTCTCTTTTCCTCGAGTCAAAATCCAGGTCTATATCCGGCGGGTCATCCCGGCCCTTGTTCAGAAACCTCTCGAAGTAAAGGTCATACTCGATGGGGCTTATGTGGGAGATTCCCAGAAGAAAAGTCAGATAAGAGGAAGCGCCCGAACCCTTGAGGTTGTGGAGGATATTGTTGCGGCGGGCGAATCGAACCACATCATGGACAATCAGGAAGTAGGGAGCAAAACCTGATCTCTCGACAACAGCTAGCTCTTGTGTGGCCCGCTGTCTCTCGCGCCAGCTCAGGTTTTTCAGCCTCCTCAGTCTTTCCATCACCTCATCCCTCAAGGTTGTGGGAAAAAGATCTTCGGGGAGAGGGGGCACGATGTCCGCGAAAGAAAACTGGCATTTCTCCGCTACCTCAAAGGTCTTGCGGAAAATCTTTTCCGCATCAGGGCCAAACTTCCTGAGAGCCAAAGCTTCCTGGTGTGGCCCGAAAAACTTCATCCTGTTCTTCAGTTTATCCCTCTCCGGAGGGAAGGGAATCTTTTTATGGATGGAATGGATAAGAATCAATCTTTCAGGGTTGCGTATAAACTTCAAAGGATTCGCCCACACCAGGGGCAAATCGTGATCGCGGGCCCAAACGAGGGCCTTTTTGAAGTTAAAAAAATCAACACCGATGTAAAAATCTTCTCTTGAAAAAGAGAGTAAGGAGTCCAGAGATTCTTCTTCTCTCGCCTGAGGGATGAAGATAACAACCAGCCCTTCCGTCTTCTTTATCTCTTTTTGGTTGAGGATTTCCATCAAATTCCAGTACCCTTCTTTGTTCCTGACTAGGAAGAGGAATTTTTTTTCCTGAATTTCTATCTCACAGCCGAAGAGGGGGGTGAAACCGCGCTTCTTGGCTGCTCTCTTCCATTTCCCCCAGCCGTAGAGATTTTCCGTATCTGTCAGAGCTGCGGATGGAAGTTTTCTCTCGGAGACCCAGGAGGCGACCTCTTCCAGAGTTGCCCCTCCTTTTCCTTTGCTGTAGACAGAATGGACTCTGAGTGGTATGAACATTTTTTTATTTCGTCAGGGAGGCTGTCTTCAGGACAAAACCTCTCTTTCGTTCAAAACTGTAGAGGCTATCGAGCATCCTCTCCCGAGCTGTAAGCAGCGAGCCAAACCCGTACTTCTCTCTCACCTGATCCACAGCGTTGCCCAGCTTCTCCGAGCGTTCGGAGTAGGGCTCGAAAAGAGAGAGAGGCCTGGCACTAACAAGGTCAGAAGCTTTCACACCCACCAGACGAAGCGACAAACGGGAGGAAGAGAAAAGCTGGAGGAAAAGCTCTTGGGCAATCTTGTAAATTTTTCCCATCTCCTGGAGAGGGCTGAGGAGGAGGCATCTTCGGGCTTCGGTTTTAAAGTCAGAATACCTGGCTTTGACTTCGATGATATGGGCAAAAAGGCGTTGTTCCCGCAAGGGGAGGGTTAACCGATCACAGAGATAAGCCAGATGAGCCAGGAGCAGGCGTCTATCCCAGATGTCTTCCAGAAAAGTCGTCTCCCGGGAGATAGATTTGGGCACAGAGGCGGTCACCAAGGGCCGAGTATCAATCCCCCTGGACTGGAGATAAAGCTCTTCTCCGTTTAAGCCGAAGAGTGAGCGCAGAGTTGGTCGCGACAGCCCCCACAAATCGCCGATTTTATGGATGTTGAGCATTCGGAGTATGACCTGGGCTTTGGGTCCTATTCCGGGTAAAGACTCGATACCCAGGTTCTTCAAGAACTCTTCCTCTCCACCCGGTCCAATCTCGACCATCCCGTCTGGCTTAGCCTGGCTGGTGGCCAGCTTGGCCAGAATCTTATTAGGACCCATTCCCGCCGAAACAGTAATCCCCAGCTCTTTCTCCACCTTCTGTTTGATCTCCAGGGTGATGCGGGAAAAAGAGGAATAAAGGGGGCGGCAGCGGGTCAAATCAAGGTAGGCTTCATCCAGGGAGGCCTCCTCCACATCCGGAGTGTACTGGGAGAGAAGACGGAAAAACTTTTCGGAGAAAGCTCTGTAAATCTGGAAGTTTCCCCTTACGAATATCCCGTGCGGACAGAGCTGGTAGGCTTTCCGCAAAGGTATGCCGGCATGGACACCGTATTTTCGGGCCTCGTATGAAGCGGTAGAGGCTACTCCCCTTTCATGGGGAAGACCTCCGACGATGAGCGGTTTTCCTTTGAGAGAAGGGTTAAGGAGCACCTCAACAGCCGCAAAAAAAGCATCGATGTCAATGTGGACAATACATCTCCTTCTCATTTTTCTAACCTTTTTTGGTATGTTGGCCTGTTTACCGCTTACACGTTGCTTCTTGCGGTTGGTTCATCTGTAGGGGCTTGATTTCTCTGTAGGGGCTTGATTCATCAAGCCCGCAATTTTGATCCTACAAACAAATCCTCCGTTCACCGCTTTGTGTTTCACGGTATAAAGCCTGATCGGGAGATCGGGCTCTACATATCTATTAGTCCGTTACTCCGTTTACGCCTTTTGCGCTGTCTCAGCGCTCTTCGACGTTCAGTACTTCCTCAGAATCCCGATCACTCTTCCCAGGATTCTCAATTCCCTGACTTTGATAGGCTTAAACTCCGGATTTTCAGGCATAAGAAAGACATTCCTACCTTCTATCTTCAACCTTTTCAAGGTCACCGAGCCGTCATCCAGAAGGGCTATCACCATCTCTCCAGAGCTTGCCGAATTTGTCCTCTCCACGAGCACCCGGTCTCCCTCATCGATGTAGGCATCCACCATACTTTTCCCGTCAACATGGATACAGAAGATGTTCCCTTTTTTTCGGCCCACCATCCAGTCTGGAACTTCCACCGTCTCTCCTGAAACATCAAAGACCTCTTTCGGTTCACCAGCCGGAACAAGACCTACTAAAGGCACTCTGGTTTGATTCTCCAAAAGAGCCGGAAAGCCTTTGAGTTTCAGTTCCCCTTTCATCCTTTCCAAATAGCCCTTTTTCTCAAGGCTCTGGGTGTGCTTGAAAACAGCCGAAGGATTGGTGATGTTCAGGATCCCTCCCAATTGCCTGATTGTAGGAGAATAGCCATGTTCGAGTATAAACTCCTCAATAGCTTCCAACACTTTCTTCTGCCTTTCTGTGAGTTTCTTCCTGATTTTGTTTACCATTTCGTTCACCATATATATTAATAAGCCTTCTTCCGGATTTTGTCAAGAAAAAATTAAAAAAAAGAAATTTGATAGTTTAAAAGAACCAGTGGAAGTTTAAAGCTAAAGGCTGATCGCTAAAAAGATGGATTCATATTTTCTAATAAAAAAAAGGGGACAGGCTCACTGCTGTCCGGTTGTTGAATTTTGAAATCCATCTAAAGTCATTATTATCAGTGCGATACAGCAATAAATCACTGTAATCGATTTGAAACCAAATTCTGATTTTATGGGCTGTAACTTCAATAATATCAACACAAATTTTTGTAATTCAGGCATAACCGGACACTAGTGGGACAGGCTACTTTTTAAATACCATCGAATGAAAAGGCAACCTTTATTTAATACCGTTGGGATTTGATTTATCGTAGGTTTTGATTTGTCTTCTGTAGGGGCTTGATTCATCAAGCCCACCTTATGTGAATAAAAGGGAATCGATTAAAAAAGTAGCCTGTCCCCTTTTTTATATTTTCCAGCCGCCGGCGACAATCAAATTTGTTCCGCTGATAAAATCAGCTTCATCTGAAACTAAAAATAAAACAGCACTCGAGATATCTGCAAACTTTCCCAATCTGCCCTTTGGGACGCTTTTACTCTCAGGAAGAATTCCGCCTTCCATAAGCCCTGGAGAGACCATGTTAACCGTTATTCCTGCTGAACCCTCAGAAGCAGCTACAGAACGTGTCAAGATCAGGAGACCTGTTTTGGCTATTGCATAAGGAGTTATTGTAGAGAAAGCCACAAGTTGCTCAGCCCTGCTGTAGCCAAGATTTATAATCCTCCCCCACTTTCTTTTCCTCATCCCAGGGAGAGAGGCCTTAAGGCAATACAGGGCACTCATCAAATTACTGCGCAGAATGTAGTCCCACTCCGATGAGGTGACCTTTTCCCAGGATTTGACAAGAATCGGACCAAAGTTGTTGACCAAAATATCTATTCTGCCGAATTTTTCTTCAACATTCCTGACTAAAGCTGAAGCTTCTCTCTCTTTTGTCAAATCTGCGCGGAAAGAAACAGCAAGATTGCCTTTCTCTCTGATCTTCTTTACAACCTTCTCCGCGGCATCCCTGTTGTTCTTATAATGAACGGCGACTCCAGACGTGACATCAGCCAGCTTTAAAGCAATATCTCGTCCAATCCCACGGCTGCTCCCCGTTACCAGCGCTATTTTATCTTTCATTGGATCTCTTTTCTCGCTTTTTAAGTTATGCAATTATATTACATTCCTCTCTATAATAAAAATCCTTCTTTGCAGTATGATAAAATTGAAAACAGCTGATTTGTCGAATTTTCAGGGGAAAAATATGGAAAACAGATGGTGGAGCTGATGGGGATCGAACCCACGACCTCTTGACTGCCAGTCAAGCACTCTCCCAGCTGAGCTACAGCCCCACCGAGGGATTTCTATATTATAAAAAAATCAGTTTTCAGTCAAGATTACTAAGGATTGAGATTTATATTAAGTGGGGTCAGGTCTTGCTTTTTGCCTTTACTCATACAAACGCAATCTATGGAGGCTTGGGGTCAGGTCTTGCTTTTTGCCTTTACTCATACAAACGCAATTTATACTAACGCATTAGATTGAAGATGACCCCGCTCTTTTTATAAATAGGAGAGGGAACGTGGCAAGATCTCATCCTGAAGACAGGAGATATCTATGTCGCTTTCATCCTTGTAATGAAATTTTAATGCGTTTGTATTAGACTTTTGAGGCAAGCAAAAAGTAAGACCTGATAATCATCTAGAAGGGAAAACTACACGAAGGT